>LKMJ01000682.1_pt1 | contig 27291 bp, 30 predicted proteins | sample 643391 | NCBI WGS metagenome assembly LKMJ01 (sample SAMN04112250, study PRJNA286221) | soda lake metagenome | biome: soda lake; feature: Kulunda Steppe; material: water; isolation source: sample PL-Br10 brine of Picturesque Lake | place: Russia: Kulunda steppe | collected 2010-07 | reverse complement strand
GTGTGTATGTGTGTGTGTGTGTGTGTGTGTGTGTGTGTGTGTGTGTGTGCATGTGCACGTGCACGCGTGTGCCTGTGTGTGCGCACATGTGTGTGCGCGTGTATTTGTGCGCGTTTGTGTGTGTGTGCACGCTTGTGTGTGTGCGCGCATTTGTGTGTGCGTGTGAGTGTGTGTGCTTGCATGTGTGTGCGTGCAGGCATGCGCGCGCATTCATGAGCTCAGTTGCGCACATCACGTTCACACATCCAATGGAGAGTGGCAGCCTAAGGCTAGGTTGCCTGCGCATGTGCATGCGGAGCCGCGCATCTGCGCATGCGAATCAACATACCTGAGTGAGGGCAGGGAGGGCAGGGATGCACGCGCAAGGCGCAGAGATGGCAGGGAGGGCAGGGACGCCAGCTTGGGCGTGGCGAAGTAGGGCTTGCACGGCGCCCAGGCCCCCTGCAGCCTACCCGAGCAGCTGCGCACACGGCAGGCAGCGCGCAGACGCGGCAACAGTGGGGGGAGTGAGGGAAGAATGCTTGAGAAAAGTCAAGTGCTCGAGGGCTTCCCTTCAGAGCCCTTCGGGGGAACGGGCCACTTCCTTATGAATGCATGTGTACCACAGCTCACACTCAAGCACACAAGGCACATACTAATGTGAGAACACACCGGGAAAGACACCTCTCAGAGCCCACAACGCACACTCCCACTCCCTCACATAGCATGCGCATGCAGGCTCTGACTCACGAGGCTGATGCATTGGCCAGCAGGTCCATGCAGGCCGACAGCTGCACGGGGATGTAGCGGCGCAGGGGCTGCACTGCAGCGCTGCATGGCGCTAGGGAGGGCTTCACCTGCATACCGACACATGCACGTCAAGGGTTGGCACATGCGCATCACTGGACAGCACATGCCCATGCCTGCTAGTGATCCTAGTGCATGTGTGCACAGGCAGGCAGCACGCTCAGGCCCGTGCGCGTACACCTGCGCGCCCTTCCTTGAGGCCCTCCTGTGTTAAGAGGCTGAAGCTGCTGTCTACACGTGGTTCAGATCAAAATAACAATAGAATAAAAATGAGCAGATACTGGAAATCCTGGAAGCCTGGAAGAAAGGAGAGCCAGCCGAGAAAAGAGGCAATGTACCCCACGTGGCATTTCTTTTATGGGTAAGACATGGTGGTGGCAACAGCAGGAAGACACCTCTTTAGTGTGGATGCTGACAAACAACAACAAACAAGTCCCTGGACATGGGCTGCAGTGTACGCTCTCCGTTCACAGAGGTGTGCATGCGCGCATTGACCTCCTCAAGGCTAGGCGTGTTGCGCAACCCGCAGCAACATGAGGCCTGCCCCACTTGCAGTCGTGTGATTTGCTTTGCATGCGAAAGGAAAACCCACTTGCAGTCCATGCTGCATGTGATATGCAAATGAATGCAGCAAAGTGCAGGAGGAGCCCCTCTTTGCCGGGTCACTGCGCGTAGCACAAAGAAAGGCAGGATGGAGCAAGGCTGCTGGAAGGAATGTAAGCCTGCGCACCAGGGAGGTGCCTTTCAGCAGGGATGAGGACCCCAGGTAGTTGCCCAGGTTAAAAGACGGACGCCACTCCATGCTGAGCGGGTCGCAGATCCAGCTGGGTGCGTACAAACGGGGCTGAGCCAAATGATCACCAGCTCCTCAAGCCTGAACACAACGGGGCGGGGTACAGGATCTCACTGGTCAGCACAGCCTGCGCTACTGTTTGGGCTGTACAGTTTGGTCAGGCGTGGAGACTAGCTCATGCTTTGCAACCGGAGAGCCTGCTTTGTGAAATGGGTGTGCCCACATGCCGTGCGCAGCATGGAGATGGCGGAGCAGGCCACAAAGGCAGCATGCCAGCCCCTTCCTTAATGCACAAATGATAGCAAATCATCAGAAAACTCAGGGTGTAGGGCAATCTTCAAGCTTCGCCTGAGGGCTCCTACTCATTTTCACACGCTCTGGCACTACTTGCCAGAGCTGACCAACTTCGTAGAGCCATATGATTAATGCGAGTTGCTTCAGTGTGGCAATGCCATTGTGCACCTGGCTCATAACAAACACTCTCTGGCTCCTCCTGCACGAGGAACTCTCATCAAACACCAAGTGGTGCACTCACCCGGAACAAATTGAGCAAGCTCCAAACGTTGAGCTGATCCAGCGATCCTCCCAGCAGCCAGCCGGACAGCGGCGCGGGATGTGGCTGAGACTACTGCATCAACGCTCACCTTTCACGTCACGCAGATAAGCATCTCAATAATTACAATGAAATTAAAGTGTCATACCGTATCGTAAAAGAGAGTGCCCCAAAATCAGAAATTCAAGTCATGATTGATAAGTCGATAAGTATTTATTCCTACCTCTCCTCTGAATTTACCCCTCATGCTTTACCATATGGCACAGAAAACCAAATGGGAGGCAGCCAGGTCCAATGGAGATTACACGCCACCCACATACCAGCAGGCATGCTTTATTGCATTGCTTTTTTGGTTAGCAATATCCTGCACCTAATGGGTGCATGTTTCTCTACCTTTGCAGGATGGCTTTACACATCTTACGGCAGGTGCGAGAGGGGGGTTTGAAAAAGGATGCCCATGCATGACGCGTCTTCTCTGCATGCACAGTTTGAGCTCGGATCTTGTGCTTACACTCTATCAAGTATTTAAGCACGCCTAGAACAGCTTTCTTTTTTATTCCTTGCGCAGCCTACATTTTCTAGCGTGCGTATTTTGCATGATTAACATGACGATAATGCTTCCTCCAAAGTGTAGACCCCAAACTGTTGTTGAGCGTTGCCAACCATTTCTACAAAGAGACACAGGGGGAATGGATCCTCATCACCCTTGATCCAGCAAAACTGTTGCACAAGGTGCGGATGAGTGACCTTGCATACTGAGGCCGCCCATGATGTCAAGCTGCTGAGCCATGGCATTTAGCATAGCAATCAGGCAAAATCAATCATCAAATTGTCAATTGTATGGACACATTTGTTCCAACACACGAAGCTCACAAGGACTCGCCGTAAATGCAGGTGGTCTTTGAACAGGCCGCCCCAGTAGGGCAAAAAAGTCAATCTGGTCTGCTTAAGGTCGAAGGGAGGGCAGATGATGGGCCGTTATTTCCACACCTGGTGCGTACAATTGCAATGCAGGTTATGTTTGTGCATTTCTTGTCAACATTTGTCATCTGGTGCGTTAAAATACAATTGGTGCATTTTAGTCAAGAGTCATAGTCGCTGGCATTTAAGTCAATAGTCATAGTCGCTCACTAGTCATGAAACACTGCATTTTTGATAGGGATGTTTCCGTTATTAGTCACAGTAGACTCTAATCACAATTGCCAACTCTTCTATCGTTGTAGTACGGCCCCGTCAACTTCACAGCTGTCGTCTCTGAGCTCCCGATTGAGCGTAATGCACAGGATGGTTCGTTCTTAAGCATCCCTGGACTCAAACTGTAGCCTGCTAGAGGCAGCATGTACAAAAGCCACTGGGTTATCATGTTGGTGCACACCCCCAAAAGGCAAGTAATTGCCATTCTGTGTTGACGTTGACACATGAATTTGTATGATGAAGGTCTTTAAGCCTCTCCTGCTTCCGTGTTTAACAGCCAAAGGACATCTTAGTGAGTTATGACGTGTGTCTAAGGTATTGACCCTGTGCCTATGTTCTAGACATTGGACCTCACTGTTTTTGCCTTTTGAGGCGTCATTGTAGGCCACTGCTGCCTTGGCTACCTTTCCTTGAGAGCAGGTACAGCGGTATAAGTTAGCTAATGTACGCTCAAGTCCGAAAAACCGTTTCATTAACTTGCCTGTTTTGCCAAGTTTAGCCTCTGTGGGTTCCGGAAGGTGAAAATACATAAGATCATGCACCGGCGCACTTGCGGAGAGAATGTTTAATGGGATTACATACAGTCTATTGGCAAGTGCTGAGGGGCTCCTTTCTGCGTCCTTCTTTATATTGGTACTCATACATACAACTCTCACTTTGGTGTCCCTGTAGGGAGTCGGGCCAGCTGGTAGGATGATAAGAATTGCGCAGCAGCTGAACTGCTGTTGCACATTGTCCCAACCAACTCTTACCTATAGGAAAACTCCCCCAACCATCCCATTCGCTCCCTTTTGATACTCAGGCTCTCCAGTCACAATATCAATGTTGAGCTTCTCCGTCAGCAACAATACAGAGTCCTCTACAAGCTGAGAGCATGCATTAAATGCAACTGGCACTGTTTGCAAGGTGAAGAGCATGTCCTCTTAGCCCACCCTAGCTCAGCCCTTGCAGAATTGCGCACCAAGCACCAACATCTATTCTGCACCCTTAATACCGGCCCTAGCAGGCTGAGAGTTTTTGTCAGCCGATCAGATACCAAAGGAGTGGCTTCATTTGTGCTGGAGAGCCTGAAATGCTGTGTTCCTTAGACTTCAGAATACCACCTTAATTCTTTTGCCCTTGCGTTTTTTTGTGTTGGTTACTTTTGCCGGCCTGATTGGCTTTGGCTAAGCTGCCCTTGTTCAGCTGGTACAGCTATGCAGCCCTTTCCTGTTCATTGTTGAATTACTATGGCAGTCATAATTGGTCCTTTTCTATTTGAAACCGGCACTTGCGGTCATCCAGAAGTCACCGGCGTGCTCCTCTTGCATTCTAAAGTCCCCCTACCATTTCATATTGTTCTTAAGGGGAATTGCCGGCGCTACGTACATGCCATGCAGAAGCACAATCCCTGCTCAACTACACTCAGGCTGGCCTCCACAATCAATAAGGTTTTCAAGGTTAAAGGTTTCAAGGCTGTATCTGCCGGACGAGGGCAGCTTAGCTGAGGTTCGAACCCTAGACCTGTAGGTTGCTAGGGTGGACGTTTGACTGACCACTGCAGTTGCCCCGGCATGCTCAAGTATCCGGAGCTAGATGTGAGTGTTACCCCATTCACAGAAGGCAATGAGCTCCTACCACAATAAGACACCATACACCAGGTTCAAAAGCCAGCATGAGTCTTGAGGATGCAAAATTCTTCTAGAAAGACATGTGTGTACTCTTTCATTGTTTATTCCACACTAGCATTCAACACCAATGTCCGGATGCTCCAGATTGTATATGACTGGGTTTGCTTGCAGCACTTCTGGCCCCTCGCGGCTGGCACCCGCCAGCTATTGCAATTTCCTGTTGCAATGTACACTACAAACCTGGGAATTAAAGGAGACAGAAAACCAAATGGCTCGCAAATAGCATAAGGCAGCCCGCGCAAAAGTGTGTATCTTTGTGTTCCCATGTGTGTGTGCATGTGTGTGCTTGTATGTATGTCTGCAAGGTTATGAGCCCCCTCTCTTGCATTGATTGGCGCCTCCGGTGGCCCCTTTTCCTTAAACATACACTGAGAGTTGAACTCCCTTTCTGTCTATGTATTTTGTTTTCTTTTAAGGGGGTTACGTCCTGGGCATGCAGTGGATTGGCCTGTCGTGATTTGCACACAGCCTGACCAGACTTGTCAGTCACATTAGTGCATGGATACCTGGAGTATAGAGAAAGAAAAAAAAGAAAACGTGTGGGACATAACTGATTTTAAGAAAGGAAATCTATGTATTGACTTCCCGCTGGAACTACCTGGAGTGCATGCAAAACTGGTTAGGCAGTATCATAATACTCTCCCATTTACACGTTAGGACTGCCAGAAGCACAGCAACATATAAGGACAATGTTGTAAGACCATGAAAAAAACAACTGTTTTTTCCATCAGAGGAAGCCACGCTTCAAGCCCTGTTTCTTGGAACCTTGTTGCTGTGCTCCAGCTTCTGATGATGATCCCTGGGCCGCCCCATGCCGCAGTGATACTGCGTTCTGTTTGGTGGGTTGGGGCGCATGCCCCCACACTGCTGCTCCTGCCGCCGCTGTCGCTGCTGCCCTTGCCGCCCCCCTTGCTGCATCGGCTGTCGGGGCTGCTTTCTGGTCTGAGCCGTGCCTCCAAGCCCATGCCTCCAAGCAGCTCAAGCTGAATGACAGTCCGCCATCACTTGCTCTGAGGGCAACATTGACTGGGCGCAGGCCTAGGTCTTGAGTCAACTCAGGATCAGGCAGCTGCCCATTGCCTGGGTGCGTGACCACCAGCTCATCCCCCAGGCAGGTGCATGCCTCTGCCAAAACTCTGTGCAGGTGCCACTGCTGGTGCCAATCTGCGCAACGAAAGTGCGTTCATGTGTGCGTCTGATTAATGTCTCCCTGTGTATTCAATTTGCCTGGTGTGAGTGCGCATGAGCAGAGTTAAATGCCTGGTTAGCAAAATTGTAAAGTGGACAGGCAGTGCGTGTCAAGGGAAGGCCAGGCAGTGCGTCAGTGTCAAGGGAAGGTCGATTAGCGCAGCAGTAACAACAAAGGATGCAACTGGTGTGAGAACTGATGTGCGTGCTCCTTCAGCCCACATGTGTGCATGCATGCCTGTGGCAGCATAACAGGCTTGTGATCCCCAAATTTAATCTCCTCCTCTAAGCTCTCAGAGCTGCATACATGAAAGCGTTGAGATGATGTGACCTGGGTGCGCAATAAGTCGTCAGAGGACTGCATTGAGTTGTGCTTGCATAAAGCACATGTGATGTGCATCCATTTATGAATGCTTGTCATTATGCTTGTCCATCCTGGTAGGTATGGCTCAGTGGCACATGTATGGTCCATTAAGCTTGACACCATGAATAGAATCAGGTCACCAGTATAAGTGCATAACCCATTTCTGGAGGAACACAGCCAGAAATTCAAGAAATATGCCTTGCAGAGCTGGAACCCGCATCAGGGCAAAACATGGTACGAAGAACAGGCACCCATCTGCACAGCGTATATCGTGCTCCTGTATTCTTTAAGACACTCCTGCTTGTGCACGAGAATAGATAAAGACACGCGCTTCAATGCATGCATATGCACCCGCAATGCAATTTTGCATTTTTTGACATGTTATAGCTCACATTTACACACTCATGCACACCCAATGCCTGCATGCCGCCTCGAACACACACGCATGTGCATGCGCCTCATGCAAAACACACACTCAGCACACCCAATGCCTGCATGCCGCCTCAAACACACACGCATGTGCATGCGCCTCATGCAAAACACGCACCCAGCACACACAATGCCTGCATGCCGCCTCAAACACACACGCGTGTGCATGCGCCTCATGCAAAACACGCACTCAGCACACACACACCCTGCTCGCGGGCAAAGAGGTCCGCCAACGGGCGAGGCAGGAGGGAAATGACCTCGACATGTGCTCCGTGCCACAAAAGGCCTAGCACAAAGATCTGCCTGATGTCAATCTGGCTTGTGTTGTTGACCGCCAAGGTCAGCAGTAGCAGCAGCAGGCGCGAGACATACGCAGCAGCCAGCTGCGCCACCCGGCCGTCCTCCTCGAGGGCAGGGCTGGTGCTGCGCTTGATCCATGCACGCAGGCTGCCCAGGTCCGACAGCTGCGCCGCCAGGGCCTACACGTGGGGGAGGCACAAAGCAGGACGGGGAGGGTTCAACCCAAGTTGGCCAACATGAAGTGGGGGATTGTGAAGCAAACTGTGACCAGGATCCACTGAGAGGCTATCCCAGGCTTTGCTTTGTTTTAATTTCTTTGATTCTCGCTAAGTTGCGAGTGACTCCTGCTCATAACCAAGGAATCGCAAGCTGCGCTGGATTACTCCATTGTCCTCACTGGACATGGGCCTTAACAAATTCCCTTTCTTGCTCATCCCTTGGAATACATAGGATGAAGAGGCCATGCGCGCTGCATCATGATGACAGTATCATCAATTGCAGTTTGCTGCTGCACCAGGTGAGCTACGCAAGAGTGCAAACTGCGTGCATCTGACGCTCAACGCTCCCACCTTGCTCAGATCTTTAAGTGCATGCTGCAAAGGCTTAGAGCCTCGGTAGAGCCTTGTGCTGAGCATAGATGTGAGCTGCACTTGAAGCCCAGTCTTGCTTGCGTGGCCAAGGAGCAGAGATACGGGCACGATCTGCAATTTTGTAGGCATGCAGGCATGCAAGACCCAGTAAGCGATTGCAGGGTGGATGAAGGTGCATGACCAATAAGGGATGCAAGACCAATAAGGGATCGCATGGATGAAAGTGCGTGACCAATTAGGGATGCAAGACCCAGTAAGGGATCGCATGGATGAAGGTGCGTGACCATTAAGGTGCAAGACCAGTAAGGATTGCATGGATGAAGGTGCATGACCAATAAGGGATGCAAGACCCAGTAAGGGATCGCATGGATGAAGGTGCATGACCAATAAGAGATGCAAGACCAATAAGGGATCGCATGGATGAAGGTGCGTGACCAATTAGGGATGCAAGACCCAGTAAGGGATCGCATGGATGAAGGTGCGTGACCATTAAGGTGCAAGACACAGTAAGGATCGCATGGATGAAGGTGCATGAAGCTGCATATGATGCCTAGCCCATGGTGACGATCCAAATCAATGATGGGATCTATTGTATTGATCTTGTGACATGATCACACAGTATCAAGCAGTCATTCAGGGCGCATGCTACTGGGCAACAGGTTAACTATATGATACAATGCAAGGTTTTCAGCAAGGGCGCCTACCGTAGTGAAGCTGGTGCAGGTTGCAAGGCTCAGCACACTCCACTGCTCAACGAGGCTCATCCAGGTGCTGGGCGTCACAAATTGCTGCACCAGCAGGGGGAACTCGCCGCTCTGCTCGGACCTCTCGACAACATTGCGCAAGTCACCATGCATCATCCATGTAGCCCTGCGCATGCACTCAGGTTGCAATGCATGCTGGATTTCAAACAGAGTGTTTGCTCAGGTTCGGATGTGCTAGCCAAATCTAGCCAATAACCATCTCGGAATGTTTAAAAGGCTCGTGAAGAAGAACCTCTTCATGCTAAAAAATTATACAGCATGGACTCAATTGGGGTCTGTCCAATTCTCTTGGACTGAGAGACGCTGCATGGCAAAATGAATAAAGAAATCGTGACAGCTAACTCTCTAGCTTGAAATAAGTGCTAACTCTACAGGTTTCCTTCCTGTCTTATTAATGGGACAGTTTATTGATTGCAAATGCACTCGATATTGCTACCAGTTGAGGGGTAAAGCCAAGATTCCAGCTCATCAATCAACCTATGTGCGCAGCCCAACTGAAATCATTTCGTGGAATATGGGGTAGGGATTGACTACTTGGGAGGCTGGTGCAGGGATCATGCCCATGCCCATGCACCGTCACAAAAAAGGAACGCAAAAATGGATAGGTCCTACATGGCGGCCTTTGTGTGCAAATCATGTGGACCACCATGGGGCTGGCAGCCCCCTACATCTCTATTCATTGACATCTTATGTAATTTCCTGTGATCAGTATGCTGTTTTCTGCATAAATGTGGCTTGCTCTGACCTTGAATGTGACTCCACGTCTAGCATTCAGTCTACAGTTCCACGCAGGCTCGATGTGAGTGTGAAAAACAGGGCTGACTTATCTCTCCATTGCATTGGCAATCAGCTGGTGCTGAGGTAAAACCAGGTTACCAAGTGTATCTTCCAAATCTTGAAATTAGCACTACTTTTGTAAAACAAATATGCAGATATGAACAGCATTGTGATTGTGTGTAAAGTAACCCAGCTTCCATGGATGAAACTGACCTTAATCCATAACGAGCAGCTTGCTCAAAGATGTCTGCAGCAGAATCCGGCTCCTTGCCCTCCTTGACAACTGCATAGCCTGCTTGGACATCCCTCATGGCAGACACAGCGCAACCCCACCAAAAGGTTGTGCTTTCCAATGGGTGCGCTCCTTCACCAACCAACTCCTTTACGCCCTTTGACCAAGTGCCAGGTGATATGCCCTGCAAATGTATGGGTCAGAAGTATTTAGAACAATAAAAGTAGAGAGCGTGTAGAGAACCAAAAAACATTTTACAGCAAAACAAAAGAGGGCAACCGCTTGCTCTTCTAGATGGGAATGGCTGCAACTCTGCTCTGCCATCAGTTTCAGAAATCAGTGCAAAGTTCCAGACTGGAAGAATTAGAAAAGAAGTTGAGTTAAATCAGAAAGAAAGAAAAGCTACGCAAGCGGTTGAACATCCCCCAGCATAATCCACCAAACTTGCCACAAATGTGTATAACAGTATAACCATCTTATTCATTTCAGAGACTGGGGGGAGTCGAGAGGCATCATGCCTAATTTACTGCAGCTCAAAATCCCAGATTTCTAAGACATTCACTCATTCCACATCATCCTGACCTCTTCCTCGCACAACTTTAAAATGATTGGTGCATGTTGTACCTACCTGCAGGAGTCCAAGCAATAAGATAAGGTAAGGTTTCAAGGCTGTATCCGCCGAACGAGGGCAGCTTAGCCGTTTGTGGCCTCCAGTGAGGTTCGAAACCCGAACCCACAGGTTGCGAGGATGGATAACCGATTTTCCATCTCAGGTGCCCCGCCGCCTGCTCGACTATCCGGAGCAGTAGAGCGAAGAGCAAAGTTCAAGCAATAATCATTGAAACCGGAAGAATAGGGTTTATTATGCTCCTGAGCATCAGGCATGGTGTCAGTCTTGAAATGCGTGTCTCCCCAAAAGCTGTTACTCAACAAACTATCTTCAGCAGATAAGAAGATGATGGTTGACAAGTTTAAATGCCCTATCCGAGGTGCATGCAAAACACACGATCTTCACGGGCCTCAGGTGGGAAAACTGTATAAGGTGTGCTCATGTCAGAAAACGGTGCGGTGTGGCTGCAAAGTAATGCCTTGAGGACCCTCTTGGCCACCTTTTTTGCCTAAGGAAGGGGTGACCCACAGGTGGGGACAACCGACTGCACCAGACCATCTGCATTCTTACACATGGCACAAAGAAGAAAGTGAGGTTCTGATGTCACATACTTGTACAGGATCTGTATAAATGACGTACTCCTTCTCTGATTTCTCTTTCTCTGAAATGAGGTTCTGGGGCCAAGGGGAAAGTCTCCCCTTGGGGGTTCCTCCGCGTTTTCCATTTGAAGCTTCTCACAAAGTGGTGGCATTTCAGTGATGAATAGGTATGCATGGATCCTGCATTCAAATTGGCCCTGAAAAGACTTCCTTGGACAGCAAGTGCATCCACCTCTGACCTGTATGAGCTGGAGCTGGGCCAGATCCTCTGATGAAAGGCGTGAGTGCAACAGTTCTTTGGCAAAAGCAGAAGGTACCCCTGCCTGCTCCAATTCATGTCTTGGCCTGCACCTGGTCTTGCTGATTTGCTGGGCCAACTCCTGGGTGGGCGTTGCAACAATGTGACAGGCAAGTATTGCGTCTGCAGCATGCAAGGACGCTGCGTTGTTCATTGCAAGTGTTCATTGCAAGTGTTGCTACATAGCACCCCGTGTTGTTGTATCTAGTATAAGGCGCATGACAGGCCTTGGGATGTCAGAATGAGAGCTGCTATTGGTTAAGCATTCTGTTGCTAAGCAAGCATGGAACAGGAAGTGAAAGGCATGGCCTGTGAGTATGGATATCACGCCCTGACATGGACCCACATTGAGCAATGCCAACCTGAGCGACATGGGCAACATGGGCAACATGGGCAACACGAGCAACATGAGCAATGGGCATGGTTTGCACCCTCAAATGAAGCCCAAGCGCGCCCGCACCTGCAGGGTGATAGACACGCCAGGGTGGCTCCATATGGACGCCAGGGCTGTCATGGGCTTCAATGCCTGCAGCAGCCAGGGCGTCCCAAGCTGCTGCAGGAGCTGCAGCATGAACGCGCTGCGCTCATGGCTGATGCGCAGGTGCTCGGCGGAGTCAGGCTTGTAGCTGTACTGCAGGTGGCGGCATGCAGCCTGCAAGGCAAGCAACAGCTCACACCCCACCTCCAACGCGCCGCTGCTGCTGCCACTGCTGCCGATGCTGCTAATACTGCTCATGCTGCTGCCGCCGCAGACCTGGACCTCATGTGGTGCAGGTGCCAATACAGCTGACTCCCCTGCCGGTGATGCTGCTGCCACCGGGGCTCCTCCCATTCCAGCCGGCGGCTGGGCCACAGATGCCGCTCGGGACAGAAGGTAGCATGCAGCAGCAGGGCCGGGGAGCAAGTGCTGCAGCAGGGCATGATGGCCCAGCAATTTGAGCTCTGCAGCCATCTTGCCAGCCTCCTTGCTCCAGTACCTACGGCATGGTTGGAGAAAATATCAGTTTTGGGGGGATTGGCACATTCCTTGCTGAGGCCCTCAGTTAGGTTGATCAAAAACAATACAACCTTTTTGGTAGCACTTCTTGCAGAAGGCATCTGAACAATTCTTGAATGACAAAGAGGGGAAGCACCAAACCACTTGCTACATTGCTTGATTTCACCAATTCAATTGGGTTGTGTTTTAGCAAGGCGTCCATGGTTTCAAAAGCTATAGGTGAAACCCTGTATGCATAGACCAATATTTTACACAAACTTGGAGTTGAACTTATGGAATGAGGGTGAGGATGGGCTGCCCTGCATAACGTGGCATGCCATGATCACAAAACCTGCCAGCTGTCTTGGTCCTGGACTTTCACATTTGAACCCCATGGACATGCAAGTCTTTGAAGGTATTGCAGTACCATACCCTTGACTTCTTACTCTATCTCTGGCTTCAGCATTGCTTATTGCCAGACCCATCCCTAATCACGACCTTGCCGCACGAGCAGACTGACCCACAAAATTTTAGCTGACCTTGATGCATGGACACTTGATGGAACTGTCATGCCAGATCACTGTTATTGACTGATCAACAATTTGGGACACACACGTACTGAAAGTGAAAACATTATGAAAACCTAGCATGAAACATTCTGAAACTCTACCCTGACACTCTGCATATTGAACTCTCTGCAGATTGCGTGGCACATGCTTGAAGAGGCCGGCGCATTGTCAGCACACTTTACATGCACACATGGCCTCACCCCTTACCTCTTAGCATACTTAGCAAAGTCTTTGAGGGAGATCACCACTTTGCCACCCTTCTGGATGTGGAGGGGCACCCAGTCGGCCTTTGGGTTGCACAGCTCCACTTCTGGTGTGCCCACCTTGCAAGAACAAAACGAAACACATACAACGTCCGGAGTGGGCAGAAACATTGACGATGGTTTTGGTCGAGTACCCCATCCTTTGCTTATGCCAAGGCCTTTGGAACACCCTATCCTCCCTCCAGCCCAAAAGTATACACAGTGAAGTCAGGCTGCTTTGCCTTCGCCACCCTCTTAAGCTTAGACCATTTCAGTCGTACTCAGTGTGACCATATGTGCTAATGCATGGGAGGCCTGGCCTGGCAGCATGCATTGTCATGCTGGTTGCCTTTCGTTATGTGCATCTCCGTCATGTTGGTGGACTATGAGATTGAGCTAGAAAAGTTATTATGCGCATGCAAAGGTGTGCGTGATATGATGAAACACACACACACAAAACAAGCCAGATCTTATCTCTGTCACGGCATCAGATCTCAAATCATTCGTGGCCACAGAAGCTCATGTCATGGGCGGGGGCAAGGGCAAGGCTAGCAGCCTTGGGACAGGGGCAGGGCTAGGCAGGCAGCACTCGTGAGCTAGTGTGTACATGGCATAGCACAGGGGTGCTGGTAGCTACACATGTGTATCACAAATAGAAAGTAGCTGTTGCATGCATGCAAATAAATTTGCTCATGCCGATACTGAAGGCCACCCCTATATGGACACACAAGCACACATAACACAGGCTAAAAGCACACATGGCCATGTGTACTTTTTGTGTCATCCCATCTCCAACTCAGAGCAGCAGCAACTCTGCCTGCAGCAACATCTCTGCCACGCACCTCTGCTTGCTGCGCGCAGGCATGGTAGTCTACGCACGCGTGCACCAGTGCCCTGGCACCTGCGTCAGCAGCCTGCATTCCTGTGCTAGCCACCGCTTCCAGGGCATCAACCAACCCCCCCACAACCCCCCAGTGCAACATCCACCTCCGGGCCACGGCGTGCGCAGCCTCAGTGAGCTGCGGCGCAGGAGGGGCGCTAACTGCCTGGGACCCTGTGCTGCCATCAACAGGAGAGGCAGTGGAGGCAGGCAAGGCGGTGGCTGCTTTTGTGGCGTCTCTGCCTTTTTTCTTTTTTTTTTTGCTCCCCTTCCGGCCCCCTGGCTGCTTAGCTGCAGCTGCATACGACACACCAGACGCAGCCCCTGCCGCCGTTGATGCCAGCCCGCCCCTGACGCTTCCATGTGCCCTTACAAGCTCCAGCTGCCTCCCACATAACCGCACCGCCTCGGCCCAGCACGCCTGCCCGAGCAGCAGCCGCAGCCACCCTGCCGCCCCCGCTAGGTGCTTTGCACCCCCTTCCGCAAATGTCAGCGCGTCCTCCGCCTGCTCCAGCCGCACCAGACGGCAGGCAAGGTCTTGCTGCTGTGCTGGGCGGTCCCCGTGGCTGACCAGGTGGCTGGCGCCCTGTGGGCACCGCGCGTTGTCGACGCTCCATGCTGCGCACTCCGCCAGGGCACACACTTGCGCTGCCAGGAAGCGGCTTGTGGGGTCGCTGAAGGCCAAGAGATGGCCAGGCATGCGCGGCTTCTCAGGGGGGCTGGACCCCGGGTTAAGCTGCGCTGGCAGTGGCAGATGCGGCATGCCCTGTGGCTCCTCCGGGTGGGTGAGCCCCTGGTCCAGCTGCGCTAGCAGATGCTGCTGCTGCTCTCTGTATGGCAGCGCTGGTTTGGTGGGGCTCTGCTCCTTTTGTTGCTCCTGCGCCTGCACCTGCGCCTGCTGCTGCTGCTGCTGCTTCTGCTGCTGCTGCTGCTCCTGCTGCTGCTGCTGCTGCTGCTGCTCATGTTCCAGCTGAGTGGGTTCGTCTGGTACCTGGTCCTGATCTTGCTGCTGCTGCTGCTGCTGCTGCTGCTGCTGCTGCTGCTGCCGCCGCTGCTGCTGCTGCTGGCCATGAAGCTGGACCATTAGGCCCTGGGCATGCTCAATGAGTTCCTGGACCTTGGTCGTAAGCTGCAAGGGCCAGCCTGTTGCTTCAACCTTCCGCGCCCAGAGCGCCCTCTTTTGCAGTCTCCCCAAGGCGAGCTCCAGGGCCTGACGGAACTGACCTGCCTGTGTCCAAGCGTGGGGTTTTGGGAGCCAATGCAGCCAGGCGTCTGTGTATTGCCAGTGTGTGTGTATGCTTTGCTCATTCTGCAGGCAGTGTGTGAGGGGGTTCCTCATCCCATAATGCAAGGGCTTTGTGGCACTACTGACCTTCCAAACCTTATTATCAGCTGTGCTCCAAACTAATGTTAGACCAATGAATGACAGCTGCATGCAACCACAAAGAGATGAGCCACGTTGCAGCACTTGCCTGGGTGTGCATATCTATTGCGCCATCCAGATCCCCCAGCTTGATGCACAACTCTGCCGCCTCAGCAAAGTGGCCTTGCTCTTGCTCCAGGACCAGTAAAAGAGCCCACATGCAATGCCTGTAGAAAAGAAAAAATAAAGAAGCCCATGGAGGCATCCATTAAGGTAAAGAGGCCTGCATTTAGGAGAATGAACGTCAAATAAGTTGCTTGGAAGGCCCTGCGCGCGCATGCACACACACGCACACGCACACACGCACACGCACACACGCGCACGCACGCACACACACACACTCTCTCTCTCACACACACACACACACACACACACACACACACGGACACACACACGCGCCCGCACACACACATACACACACACTGGCGCACGCTAACAAGCAATGGCATACAGATACACGGAGCACATATTTAGAAACACCCAACAAGATAAAAAGTAAGATTTTTCAGCCACATCAAATTGATCGTTCAGTTTTTGCACTGTACACACATGTGCGCGGATGTGCACAAACAAACACAGGTTTGGACACTGCTTCAAACACAGTTTAGCTTTTCTTCCGCAAGCCCAAATCCAAGGAGGAGAGCAATGAGGCACTCACTTGCGGAGGAAATGTCTCTGTACATCCACTCCCATCATCCGCACAAAATGCATCACCCCGTCCAAGCCCTGCTTGCCAGCCCCGCTGCTGCTGCTGCCGCCTCCGCTGCTCCTGCTGCTGCCATCGTGGTTTGCCTTGATGAAGCTACTGAGCTCAATGAGCAGGTCCTCCAGGAAAGCCTGCCTGGCCTTTTGCTTTGCCTGCTGGCTTGGATGGATATGAGATTCAATCGAATTCAGTCCAAGCTCAGCAAGCTGCTTGCAGTGCTGAATCTTTTTGCTGCTACTGCTGCTGCTTGCACAAGCTTGCTGGATGCCCTGCACGCATGCCACAGACATACAAGGATTAACAAGAGATGCAGTCCATGGCCTGTGCGTTGGGGAGGAGGGGGGGGGGGAGGAACGCACTTGAAAAGAAAGATTAAGAAATTAGGCAGTGAAAACACTCCCTACATCAATAAAGGAAAAGAAGTAACCTAGGGCCTAGGCACTGAATGACCCCTTCCCCCCAGCAGTTGGAATAGGTTGCCAAATTACAAAAACAGTAATACTGATCAACAAAGCAGTAGACAATGCCAGTAAAAGGACAACAGGCAGGCTCTGCAGCATCACCAACAGAAGCCTAAAGATGTGTGCATCAAGCAATGCAAGATCCATAAACAACACGCAATACCTGCATGCATGTGTCCAGCGCCCTCTGCAGGTTGCCCCCATTTGTATAGCACTGTGCAATATCTGCCCAAGGTTGGGGCTTGATCCTGTTGCACATGCAGGAGGGGCAGGCACCGGGCTCAGTAAGATGACAAAAGGTAAGAGTTTCTAGCTGTGTCTAGCTGGATTTGCCATCACATGCAAATGCGGGTGTCTTGTTGAAAGAACAGCTTAACGACACTACCAACATGCGATTGAGACGCACGACACAAGAAAGAGACCTCTTTCGCGTTGCCATTCTCTCACTTCTTCTGCACTCCTACCTTTCAAGCGCCTCTGCTGCATCCTTGAACTTCCCAAGCTCCTTGAAGAGCTGAGCCGCATCCTGGTACATCCCTCCAAGGATCTGGCGCCCCAGTTGTGAGCATGCATATGTTTGCTTGTGTAGAAGTATGTGTGCGCTCAAATTGTTCCGCAATGCTGAAGATGATGAAAATTTAAGGTATCTGACGTGATGGCAAATTCATGCAGGCTGACCAAGAGCTTATGAGAGCTTTGCAGAGGATTGTGCAATCAGGGGAACAGATGAACAGGGAGATGAATAGTACAAAGATGCTCAAAAAAAGTAAGGCAGTCGCTTTGCAGTTCAGAGTTTGAAAGCAGTGTCAAAGCAAACAGGTTTGAGCAACATTAGCCTCCAAAAACAACTGGCATTATTATGGCCATGGCCCTTGGTGGGCTTTGCATCCATCTCTCAGCCTCTGCGATACTGCATTTCACGTCTGCGGTGTCTGCCTTTGAAATCTGCAGCGCGCTTCTTTGGAGTGCTGCAATGTTTGCAATCAAGGAATATGCCATACACAGCAAAAACATGGCAAGCACGCTATTTAGAATCAAATTTCAATGCTGAGGGCAGAGCCAAGGGCAGCCATGCCTGCTTCTTTCTAAAAAGCCTACCTTGCACCTTTCAATGTACATTGCATGTAACGTAATCGCACCAGATCATTGGCAGCACGGTCCTTGAGCCCAACTGCCAGATGCAGGTTTGCTGCAGCTCTTGCATTTTCCCTGGCTCCCTGGTGCTTGCCCTCTTTGTGCAACTTTTCGGCTGTTTTCCTGTGGTGATTAGCCTGTGACACAGACGGGCAAGCATGATGCTAGGTGGATACAGCCACACGCATCCATGGCACCCTAAAAAAGGAGCACGGAGACTGTTCTAAGGTCAACATCAGTGTGGCAGCCACAACCAAATTGTAACAACATGTACCAAGGCTGGCATACATGAAGCATTACCTTTGCACGCTGCGCTTCAGCTGGCATGTCTGCACGCTCAAAGAAGAAAGCAGCATCCTCATACATCCCCTGGTTGAAAAGGTCCCTGCCCATTTTGTGGAACTGCTCAGGGCTGCTGGTGCGCGTCAGCATGCTGAGGACCTACAGAAACCGAGGAGAGCATTGAAAGACCTGCCAATTAAAGGGTTTATCCTAGCTTGCATTGACAAAGCATAGATTGGAACAGGCCGCATGATAAATGCTGGCATGACACACATCAAACCTTTCTGAGAAAACAGGCAATTGGTGCATCTTACCTTCGGCCCCATTTCCTCTGAGTCAATCAAATTTTGTGCCTTCCAAAAATCCAGCATTGGCTTTGCCTGTGCCATTTGTGGCAACATCACAAAGATTTGAAGCGTGTGCTGGAATAAGCATGTGATATCAAAAGGTGCTTGAGGGTGCTACAGCAGCATGTACACAAATCTGTGCACATGAGATTTAAATAAAAGCATTTCAATCATACATTAGAAAGTTCTAACCTTTTCAAGGTCCTGCTCGTGGAACAGCACGTTGTACTTGGCCCGAGTTATCAGCACATACAATAGCTTCAACTCTGAGCAGAGTAAGGCATCTGCCTGCAAAATCAAGGTATGGTAAGGTTTACGGCTTACTGAGCCGTGCCTGCCAAATAATGGCAGCATAGTTAAAGCCTATCAGACATGTAGCCTGAACTTTTATCTAGAAATACACAAATACAAGAGGAAAGACAGTTTCTAAGAAACAGGCGAATGCACCGAAATTACTCAAAACAAGAAGGGTCATTCTTTTAAGACTGACTGCAAAGAGAAAGCACCATGGGCAGTCAGAAGATAGCACTCAGCAAGACCATGCAAGATAGAAGGCTCAAAGGCTACTTGCAGAGAAAAAATCAGCAAAGAGGGGCATAAGATCATCAAGCAGCGCGGAGCATCCAAAGGCAATCCTCCCAAACACTTTTCCCAAAGAGTTTTTCACAGCAAGGATGGGTGAACGTGTTTAACAAACCACTCCAACATCTGTCCACTTGCACACACACGCGCGCACACCTTTGGGTCAAAGTCAGGAGGCGTGTAGGCTTTATCAGCAAGCTGCTTCTGTGTCAGCAGCTCTTTATCCCTCATTACTCTGTACATGATCCGCCACTGTCGGAGGTGCAGGGGAGAGCTGCTGAAAAAGTGATGCACCAGGCACACCTGCTGATAAAGTGATGCACCAAGCACACAAAAAGTGATGCACCTGACACACCTGTGTATGCATAAAACACATCTAGTAGGCTCTTAAATGCTGGCATGAGTGGCATGGATGGACACCAAGGCAAAGAAATGGCTGCCTCTGCGTGCTGAGATCTTTTTACTTCCCGAACTTGGGAGCGGGGCTTGAATGACAGGGCTTCTCTTGTGACGGAGCTCTTGGCATTCATAGCTTTATAGTTGTAGTGTGTGCAAAATGACTGGTAAAGTGTGCTGAAAAAAGCGGTCCACTTGTGTTGCGCACATATGACATATGCACAGCTTCCAATGTTTGGCCCATCCCAACATCATGGTATCAAAATACAATGCAATAGTGCATCCTTGGTAGCAATACCTTCCCCTTCAACTCCAGAACCTTTTGCAATTAAGACCCTGTCATTCCCCTCTCCAAAACACGTGGCACAGACATCCCATCACACTAGGCCCTTCTCCAAAAGAATCTGGCACAGACACATGACGCTAGGTTATCCAGACTCATAGGTCCAGGCTCCACTCAGTAGCCTGCTTGAGACGTCAGCCAGATGCAATGATTTGTATTCAGATAGGTGCGTAAATCAGGTGTCAGGCTGTGTGCATGGAGGAGGTGCAGGTAGGCACAATGCATGAAGGTGAGGCGGTCCACCTGGAACTCCAGCCCCTTGCACTCCTGAGCAGTCAGCACCAGCAGCCCACGGGCATACATCCCAAGCTCTTTCTTTAGCCTTTTCTTCGCAGCCTCGTCTCGGACCAGGATGGCCTGCATGCATACCATGGTTCAAGCTGCCCAATTCTGTCAGCTCATCATGGAATTGGATGGCCTGCCTGCTTTGATGATTGGGTCGCTCATTCATAACGTATATGTATGGCCTTATAAAGTTACAGATTTATCCTGATCCTGGATTACCAGCATGCATGTTGGGGGGTGGGGTGAGTGGGCGGGTGCTTAAGATGCTGCATCTGCGTATGCAGCACATGAGCCTGCCGCTCAACATAATTCTACACACTTGTCTACGTAATGTGCTTTGCATTGCAAACATGCTTCATATCTTGACCACAACCTCCATGGCCCAATGTTTGCTGCAGCAGATGGTTCATGCTATCAACCAACACACCAGTCATGGGGCGTCATTGCATGCAACTGTATGCTTGCGGGCATGATCCATGAAGCCAAACTGGACACCCTCCACACCACACCTGCTCTGCCCCAAAGTTGCATGCTGCTGCAGGCCCCTTCCCAGCAGCAGCGTGTTCTGCAGACACAGCTTGATCCAGGAATGCGCCAAGAGCGTCTCCTCTGACAAAAATGGGCTTGGGTCCTGCACATACACATGCAATCAATAAGGCACGCCCGCAGCCAGGCAAATCTGGGGCAAATGCTTACTGACCTTCGTATCCCAACTTCAAGCTCACGCCGGCAGCAATAGGCTGGATGTGGCCTATGCACATCCATGCGTCCTGGGAGGCCCCAAAGCCACATAAAAGGGATGTACCACCCCAAGATGTGACGCAATGGATGTACAGAATGGATGCAGCGCCCCAAGATGCGACACAAAAAAAGGGATATACCACCCCAAAATACAAGACAATGAATGGCACTGTGGTTCATATATATGGGGCTTGGGCAATCTGCCACTGTTGGAACTCAGGTATGGAATGATAAAGCCACCATTTGAGATCCAGGGATGTCTCCATCCACAACTACAACGTGATGACAAACAGACATAACATTTTGCTGCACAACTAAAATCTCATGATACTTCTTGTGATGCCTACTTGGACTGCTCAGGATGCAGCACATGGAAACTTTCAAAAGAATCCTCACACGGGCATACCTGCCAGCTTGGATCGCTCAGGCTGCAGCGCATCAATGGCCCCAGGAAATAGCTGTGTGAGCACGCCCAGCACCGAAGACGCCAGGTCCAAGATGCTTGTGTGTGTCCTAAACATACGCATGTGTGCACACCATGAGGCTGCAATCCAACGCAACAGGATGAACTATGCCACCAAAATGCATTGAATTAGGAGCGTGCGCAAGAGTCTGCCTTTTTGTGTACATGTGTGAGCGATCCATGATCATTTATGATCGTGAGTATTGTCTTTGCAACATTGTGTTGTGCATTGCACAATGCGCTTTGGCTCAGTGCTTGCTTTTGAATCGACAGACTGGCGTCAGCTGTGCAATTGTGTCAGCACCAAAAGATGTGATGAGTTACCTGTAATTCTGCACCAGCTGGAACATTCCAGGCATTGTCTTCTTGTCATCTAAAAGGCTATGGTAATTAGCCCTGCAAGATCAAGGACACAATAAATGAAGGCATAGAGGCAAAATACATTATGCAATTCAAGCTAGCAACACAATTATACAACTGAATAAAACTATGAAAAACATCCCGGAAAATATTACCTCAATGCAATAGAACCTGTCTCACTGCCTACGTCGTTTTTTTTTCTTTTCTTTTCTGTCATGACAAGGATCTGTCTCACATTCATGTGCTTTATCAACCTTATGAAAAGGAATTGTCACCTTCTTTCAGGTGTCAATTTGCATCATTTGGCCTGTCTGTCTGCCTTCCAAACATTAATGAAAGGAAAACAATATTGTATTCCTCATATTAAGTCAACTCTACATGTCATTGCTAAATAATTGGTGGTAAGGCACACCCGTCATTTACTTAAAATCTTTTTCTCACCTTGCATCCTCAAATCTGAAAGTTTGCTTTGCTATTGTCTGAGCGGTGTCGCCTGCACAAGCACTCAGTGTCAAAACCTCTATTAGTGGACAAGGGCAGTGTCGCCTGCACAATTGGCTATTGTTTGGGCAGTGTCACTTGCACAAGCACTCAGTGGACAAGGGCAGTGAGACCTGTCTGCGCAATACTGCTTCACAAAACTTTGATCACAGCTTTTTGGGGAGGAAAAGGGATGCATTGCAAGACATCTTGCTAAAACTATCAGAATGCAGGTGTCATGACTGATAAGCTGAAAATAATGAGCATGAAAAAGAAAATGGAGCAGGATTTGTGTATCATGACTTCTATTCCTGAACCTAGATGTCATGACTATTTTAAGGATTGAAGTGGATGGAATTCGAGAAGGCAAGTGCTAAAAGTTTCATTTCTATGCTTTTTTGAAGCTTAATTGTAGCAGGCTGTGTGGCATGAAGCTTATTTAGTACAATAGGGGAACAATAAAGGCAAATGACACAGTAGACATCCCTAAACAAATAGGCATCTGTCCATCAACGGAAGGCTACAGCGGTATAAATGATAGTGTAGCCTGTGAAACTTATGCGTTGACCAGGCGTGATTTTCAAAAGGTCCCAGATTATCTGTACAGATGCATCTCGCCTGCAAAGACAAAGCCTTTTCCAGAGGAAGGCTCCACATGGATGTGCTGCAGGAGCATGAGTTGAGCAACGCTTAAGTCTTGAACCTGCATTGGAAGATGAAATAGATGCTTTAGCAGGCATACACTGATATATTCAGTGTTAGAGCCCCTCGAACAATTGCTTTAAAGCCATTTCAATTAGCTCAACACTCATGCACGAGAAGATTCCAGGATTGCTTATTCAAGCTAATAGCATTCCTTTAATCAAATTGAAGGCATTCCAAGCTTTTCTTGTTGACTAAGAAAAACGAGGCAAATAGGAACATGGAAACTGTGCAGTATGAAAAAATGCATCAGACATCAGGCATTGCGCAGCACAGCCTGCAACACCAAATTGTATGATATCAGGCATGGAAATGTGCAAGAAAGGGTCTATCACATGCTAACTAACCTCATCAATGTAGATGAAGCTGAATTTTCTATTTTGGGGGAAGGTAAGTCTGTTAGGAGCAAATTGCCTGTGGAGGTGCAGCACCTGCGAGTTTGCAATCAAAGCATACATGCAGCCCTGCCTAATTTAGTCAGCGTTGACTGTAAGCCCATTCCTTTCCAATCAAGGTCTCCAAGGGATTTGGGGAAACTTTTTAATCTTAAATCTTAAACAAATGTATACGTCAAGCAATTTGCATGCATGTGATTGTACAAACATTAAACACTGCGATCAACCATTTTTGTTTGCGTTTGCCTGGCATGCAAAATACCAAAATAATAGGGAGGCCATTAGAACGCATGTACACATCACAGATACACACCAAGTCTGGCACATCCCAGTCTCCTCTGTGGCTCTTTGCAATCTCATATGCCTGCCACAGTTTAAAGATGGCTGTACGCTGCGCCTCTGAGTACGCCGCTCCAGCACGCCTGCAGAGAAGCATTCGTGCTTGATCTGCTGGCAGGTGTAATAGTGCTTGGCATACCTGTGCATACTGCATGGCATGGAGTCATCTCCTGACAAACCACCGTCACTAAACCTGAACCGCTAAACTGTCCTTGTTCTTGGATGGGCTTCAAACTTGCTTGCTTGCTTGCACTGATCAATACAATGTACATCCATGCCTTGAAGCACCTGTCCTCACAGTTGTTCACTAAATAGCGTCACAGAAAGAAGAAGACACCTACACTCTGCTTATAGGAAACACACACTGCACCGTAACACCCCGCCTGCCTGTATAAAGCTTTTGGGCCCCAGAGTGCACTCACCAACCATAATCCATGGCTGCTGTGCTTGTGCTTGCCTGCTACAACAAGGCAAGTGCTGCACCTCCGCCCACCCCCTCTAGCTAAACTCACGTTCCAGACAGTGCCGTGTAGTCACCCAGCTCCAGCTTCCTTCCCTCCTGTGCTGCGCGCACAGCAGCCGCGCTGCCCTTCAAGGAGGACACAATCTCTGTCCACAGTGCGCTGCTGCTCAGACCCCTGCGCTTATGCACACACCAAATTCCCTCCAGGATCAACACCAGCTTTGTCCCCGCTGCTCGGTTGCCCCAGCTCCATGGGTATCCACATGAGCATTCATCCCATGCCTAACCATCAGGCGTTCATCAGCCTCTTGAGCAGGGCTGCTGTGCAGCCATCAGCCTCTTGAGTAGGGCTATTATGCAGATATGGGCACAGTGACGATCCTAAAAGCATAAGTGCCCAAGAAAGTGTGAGGGCAGCGCTCAATGTAGTTGACCAGAGCGTTGCACAGAGCTGTGCAAAGAAAGGCAGCCATGCAGCTGCCAACAAAGAGCCAGAGTCTACGTCTGCGCCAGCCAGATAGCTGCAAGTGTGCATAGAAGAAAGGTCCACTGGTATAGCTAACAAAGCACCTAGGCCCCCTTGGCCAATGAAGCTGGCCAATGAAGCTGGCGGGCGCTATGTCTGCTGATTAGTGTTGCTCGGAAGAATTTCACGGAAGCATTTGGTCAAGTCATTCCCATAAACATCAAACCTTGACACTGCAGTATGGAGCACGAAAAAGTCATCGGTGGAAAAAAGGCAAGAGGCCAAGGTGGACAAAGCACAGGCGCTGCGCCTGACAGCTGGCAGCGTGCAGCACACGTGGTGTCCTGTACAGAAAGGGCTGAAGGGTTGGAGCAAAAATGACAAAGCACAGATTCAAGGCACACTCTTCTGGTGGAGGGGTCTTACAGGTCCTTTTGGCCCTAGGCAGCCCTATTTCTTGAATTGAGGGGGTGATTTCACTGCCTACAAATTGTTGGGCTTCCTTTTTCTCTGCATGCGGCACTCACTTGCGCAGACGCTCCTCCATATGGGGCCAGTATACGGCAGCGAAGCGGTCAAAGTCCACCTCCATAGGCCCCCCGCAAAATCTCCCTCCTTGCTCAGTCTCATCGTTGCCACCTGCCCAAGGGTGGCCGCCGCGCCTGCCCGCTTGAACAATCGTGCTGCATGTCCCATGCCGCACAAAAGGCGCAAACCTATCAAGCGGCAGGGCCGCCTCCAGCATCATGAGCAGCTTGACTGATGGCAGCACCAGTGGCATGGCAGAGGTTGGCACCTCTGCAAGGCTGGTTGGCAGGCCTTCCACCAGCCTGGCCACAGCTTCATCTGCATTGTGAACCAGAGCCAGATCAGGCTGAGTGGGCACAGCAAGATGTGCTCTAGGCAAGGCGGCACATGGTGCAGGTAGGGCTCAATCTGAGTACAGCACAGGCTGTGTGCAAACACGCTGTGAGTGGCAAGTCAGGTGATCCATTCATGATTGGAGAACTCCAGAGTGTAACAAGGGGGGCCAGCTTGAGCCTTCCCTGAGGGTTCCCACAGAGAAGCAATCCATTTCATCCCTGGAGCCAGGAACCATGATGCTGGAGGGAGGTCTGCATACATCTGCCTGTATGCTAGCGTATTTTTCTGAGTGCCCGCGCCTGCTTGCCTTTCATAAGTGTCTACCTTGCCTTTTTTCCACCCCTGTAATCTCCAGAGCTACGGGATTCCTGGAGGGCCTTATATGACATGCAGCCAGATGATGCAGCTCAGGGTGAATTCATACTTAGCAATGCCAGCTTTCTATAAGGTCCCATGCACCAGGCCATGCACTTCATATGTGCCCATTTGTGAGCACAAGAGTGTGGATAGCATCTCAAGGGCCCATACACCCACCTGCACACTGCAGGCCCATGCATACCAGGGCCCTTGCACCCTGCCGCCCACGTGAGAACCCCACCCACGTGCCACCCTGACACATAGGCCACATGAAGAAGCCCACCCATATTCTATAAATAGGCAGTAATCCCCCTAGCTTTGCATTCCGCACAAGGAACCCCAACCACATTCCTACAGTTTGAGCAGTGAGGCCCTCTTACAAGTAGCTTCATATGCCACGCAGGAAACCCGCCCCTTATCAGATATTTGGGGCCACCAGAGAGGAGCCCCTGGCGCACCATCAAGCAGCGTGTCCTGCCCCTCCTGCTCCTCCTGTGCCTGCCCTTGCTGCTGCTTGCCCTTGGCCAGGGCTTCCATCTGGGCATAGGTCTTGCTTGTTTTCTTGATGGATGCAACCAGAGCGGCGCACAAGGTCGGGCTGAGGGTGATCAAGAGCTGGCGGGGACGCGGGAGGTCATTGCTCTGCGCCATCATTTGTCGCTGGTGCATAAGGGCCGTGATGATAGTGGTCTGCACACAAGTGTTAATGTTGGATTGCACCATGAGCAACGGCATATGCAGCACAACTGCTGTCTACATGCTGCACTTGCTTGTGATGCAAAAGCAATGTTTGTGGAAATGCCATGCTAGGAGCAACCGCATAACCATAACCACCACCACCACCACCACCACCACCACCACAACTCTCATCGAATATCATCATTGCTGCCAGCACATCAGGCAGCCGTATCAGTGGTAGTTGCTGTAGCGGCACTTATCACAATGCAAGAGATATATCCCACCAAGCACACTTTCCGTGAACCGCAAGCACAAAGAAAGACACCAACTTTTTGGTCTTTAATTGATGACCATCTGTAATAACACTTAATGTCATAATATCACATTAAAATGCAGCAGCTTTGAAAGCCTAATTTAGCATATGCCTCACGGTTAGATGCCATCATACTACTTCTGTTCCAACTGTTTCAACAAGGCGCCTCTGCTTCAATCAACATTCATACATCCTTCCTAACGCGAGCTTGCAGCGAGTATGAAAACTGGTCACACAAGTACAGGCATTACATTTGGGCAGTTCTAACTCTTAAGAAGCAAGAACTTATGGGTGGTTGCAGCCAAATGTTCCCACCTTGCCAGTGCCACTCCGGCCTTGAACAAACAGGGACCTGGGACGAGAGCCAAAAAAGGTGGCAAAATCTGGTTAGACCTCTAGAGTCTTGTAATAAGTCTTGTCAGACAAGTGCCAAATTAGGCACGCTTAGCTGCACTGACACTTTGTCAAATCCACTTAAATAAGTGGATTTGAGTATCCTCACAGGTAGAAGCACATAGGCAGCCGGTCAATACCCTTGTTTTAATTTGCTACCATCACAAGGCAGTCATGCGGAAAGGTTGTGCAACCTGCATACCACAGATAATTAATGCCCTTTACCATACATAACAGGGAACCCTGCAACATGGCTACTCCATTGGTGCCTGCCCTGAAGGGTTACCAAATCCTTATTAGATTGCCTTTCTGGCAAGCTCCTGTAGCCAATCCCTTTTGCGGCAAGGCTTGTGGTAGCCTTGGATACATTGTTTTTGAAGCATTTAATGACGAGCATCACACACAGTAAATGAGACAAACAAACACACAACATGTTACAGATATACTAGAGCATGGACACACACACTCTGTTTTTCCCTTCTCCCCCCCTCCTTCCTCCCTCCC
>LKMJ01000681.1_pt1 | contig 27319 bp, 15 predicted proteins | sample 643391 | NCBI WGS metagenome assembly LKMJ01 (sample SAMN04112250, study PRJNA286221) | soda lake metagenome | biome: soda lake; feature: Kulunda Steppe; material: water; isolation source: sample PL-Br10 brine of Picturesque Lake | place: Russia: Kulunda steppe | collected 2010-07 | reverse complement strand
TCATCAGCACCCTGAATGACCGCCTGATGATGCGCACGCTTTTTATCGATCTCATCAGGCGTATAGAGGTACATACATAAATCGACAACGTTTTTTAATATAATTCTATGCCCATCGATATCAACAAGGATATTTTGAGTAGTCCAATGAGTGTGTCCTCATACTCACCGCCAAAGGAGTGGTGTAGCCTCGTGATTTATACCACGAGCTCTCATTTCAACTTTGTCGGTTACGAGGCTGTGTAGCTTCCACTGGAGAAATGCCGGTAAGTATGATTCATCAGCCAGTTCGTCAATAGCTTTCGCTATTTCCCCTACTGAGGCGGGTTCACCCCTTGGAGTACTCCCGTGAATCACCATATGACATTCACGGCAGAGTCCGTCGGTTTTCGGGGTCACCTGAACCGCCATCAGATTGTGGTTTAATGTGATCTACATGAAGTTCTACATGCCTTCCGGGCCACCCACAGTACCACACTCTTGACATTCAAAACATCTCGCTCTAAAACAGTTTTTCTAGCTTTCTTCCACCCTGAAGTTTCGTTTCTCGTCGTTCGTCCGTATCCCCCGGTTGACTTTTCAGTGATAACAATATAGGCCTGAAAATCTGTACCTTCGTGTTCTGCTGTCTGAAGTCGTAATTGTTTCTGCCCCAACTCATGGAATCTAGTCACCTCAAGATTCGCAGATTATTCAGATCTATAGAGCCTCTTAGTGCCGAAATCGCCGTCTGGAAATTCCAGTAGACGCCGAATATATTTGTTCTCTTCATAGGCGGATTCTTTGATGTCCACCCTGTAAGGCTGATTGTCCGCCATTATTACTGATTAGTAGATATTGTCAAATGAAGCACTCGGTCGGGCTTGATTCTCAGATATCGTCTGAAACAGTTGGAGATCCTCGTTATTGAGATAAGACTCAATATCCTCAATTGGATGACCATCTCGGATGAACTGTTTGTAGTCCTCAAACGCGTCGTCGCGACCAGCAGGGAGGATCACGATTCCGGTTATATACTATTATCATCTCTTTCGGCTCTCAAATAGCTGGGCGGAGTAAGGATATAGTGGGTAGTCGGACAAGTAGAATTATGAAGAAATCCAGAGATTGTCAACACTTGCTGGAAATGTGTCCTCACACCTAATCCTATCCTCACCATGACAACTAGGAAAACAGAATGGGAAAAGAGCCAACAAAGCCGCCTTGTAGATGAACGTGACCTACTCACGGTAGTCGGTATAGGTTTAGCCTTTTTCGATGGTACGTCAAATTGGCCAGTTGTAGCCCTCTGTATTTTCCTTCTAGTCATCGTTCGCATCCGCTCAAGAGCAGTAACTGGACTCTCCAAAGAATCCGCGCAAGAACGCCTTTCAGTTACAAATCCGATCTTGGTCTTCGGATCACTCTTAGTAATCTATTATATGGTAACTCTCGCGGTTGAACGGATCAATTATTCATCGACACTGATCGGGGATGTAGCCGTATTCTCAGCTCTGTGTATCCTGCTGGGACTCGGAATCCTGCTTGTGGAACACTACTCTAACAGTGAATATTTTGATTGGATGAGCGAACGTGCGCTGGATCGAGCGCGTTCAACAGAGAAAGAATTCTGGGTTTGGATTGCGGGGGCATTCAAACGGTTCTCTCCTACAGAATTAACTGATGATGAACTAGATGCCGCAAAGAAGCAGAAACGGGCAAGACAACGGCAGACCGATATACCATTCACTCCGCAACGTAGTGCGGATGACCCTCCTTCATTCACATGGCGCTACTGTTTCACGGTTCTCCGCGAGATTGTTCAGTGGAAGCGGTCGCTCTCGCTCGTCGTGGGGATTCTGTTTCTGCGGTTACAGAGTGTTCCATTGTGGATGTCGGTGCTTGGATCTGCTCTGATTTGGGTCGGGGGATCAATCCTTGCAGATCACGTCAAATACTGGTACTTCTTCCGACCAGTGCGTGACGGTGTATTCCAAGAACTGGGAAGTGACACGCCGACACGCCGAATAATGAATCAGTTACAGTCGTACTGGATGTCCAATCTCTTGTCCATTTGTGTCCTCTGGATCGTGTGGTAGTGTTGGTCGGAACAGCATGTTCGGTACTTCTACAATGCCTTATGTAGCACGATGGCTTCGACTGTTATCGATTTGTTACATAAGAATTGATCGCAGGTTTCGTGTGAACGAAATCAAAAAACTTCTTACAGATCTGCCGCGATACCGAGTGGCCAGAATTAGCGCAATAATCACGAGCAAAATTTTTCTCTGGATGTAGGGCAGTCCTGCGATTCTTTATGAAACTAATCGAGTGTAGAACCGAGGATTTGAGCCATCAGGCTGCTAGCCTATGTTCCGACAATACGTAGAGAGCGATATCAACAATCTCCCACAGAAGAATGTTAGCGGACATTGTGTCTCAGACATCAGTGTACCGATCTTATAGGATTATTTGTTGAATGGCGACGCCAACCGCCTCTGCGAGTCTCGGCGGAACCGCGTTACCGATTAGACGGTAGGCGTTTGTCCGGCTCTCGGGGAACCAGTACGTGTCTTTGAACGACTGGAGTCGCGCCGCTTCTCGGGGAGAAAGCGACCGTGCCTCTGTCGGATGAATGAACATGTGCCCGTCTTTCTGGATGTGCGCGAGAATCGTCGACGCCGGTTCTGCTGGATTCTGATTTTTGTATTTATCTTGGAAGACATCATCCCGGTAAGGCTGAAGTGACGTGCTCACTTCGCCGATGTTCCAGCCTACACCGTGGCCAAGGAGCTTGTAGATGGAGAGGTCAAGATGGTTGTGCCAACGCGCATCGTGATTCTGGAGGTCTTGGTCTTCCCACTCCTCATCAGCAGGGATATCTCGAATCCATTCCTGATAGGATGTAATTGGTGGGAGCGTATATTCTGTCGCCTCAGTCGGTGGCATCTCTCCTTTGGGAGAGATAGGGGGGAGATCCATAATGGCATCTGCGACAGTGAGATGGGGACGTTTGTGTTCCCGAGCACGCTTGAACTGCGGGAGAACGGATAAGTTATCCTCAAGGGTTGTTTGAGTCTCTTCGACATCGTCTCTGAGTTCCGGTCGGACCTGAATTCGCTGTGTTTTTTCCCGTTTTGTCGGTGTGCGGTGGGTTCGCCACTGTTCGAGTTTCGGTAGGTTTCCGTCGGTCTGTCGACCTATAAAGAAGAGCCGCTCTCGATGCTGTGGGACCCCGAAATCAGCTGAATCAATCTTGAACCAGTCCGCGGAGTAGCTGAGGCTCTCCATTTCCTCAAGAATAATGTCAGTCACAGGGACTTCCTTACCGACAGGATACCGCTCAGTCTCTGCTCCCGATCCACTCGGAAGCGATTCTTGGACGATTTCCGACTCCACTAGAACTGTATCGGCCAGCATCCCGGGAACGTTCTCCATGACGAATGCGCGTGGTTGGAAGTGGTCGACGTAGCGAAGAAAGTCAAGATACAACAAATTCCGTTCGTCCTCGTCTACCGAGCGATCCGCAAGAGATCCAAGCTTCGATTGACCGATATTGGAAAATGAGGGACACGGTGGCCCACCAGCCACGAGATCGAGCTCACCCGGTTCGATATTTGGACCGTCCACGGCCGGGTCGGTTTCGCGGATATCCGCTTGGATGACGTGGTTCCCATGATTTTCACAGTAGGTCTCGACAGCGGATTCGTCGTGGTCAAGCGCCCACTGTACATCGTAGCCGGCCCATCGAAGCCCCTCAGAAAGTCCACCAGCGCCGCAGAAGAGGTCAATTGCGGACGGCTTTGAATTCATTGTATCGATCCACGTGGAGCGGTGTGGAAAGCGGTTCGGAACGGAGGTCAGTCTTCGAACGCATCGACGACTACAGCCATATTCACGAGGTCGGGCTCATCAGGTACAACCTGCTTTTCATTCTCGAGTCGGGCCATTTCCGCGTTCTTTTTTTCGCGCAGCTCCGCAAGCTGGCTTTGATGTTTTGCTAACACTGCGCTCATGTCTTCGCCGACACGATCACGCTTCTCGAACTGCTCAATTCGTTCTTTGAGGTCTTCCATACGGTATTGGAAGTAGTTCTGAGCATGCTCCCGCCGAATACGGACTTCACGCTCCCGCTCGGCACGTGCCTCCTGTGCGAGATCGTCAATAAGTTCCCAAGCAACGTTATCAGCCCTCGAGAGGAGCTTTTCAGCCTGTGATGAAATTACACTGATAGACGGATGGCCGTCGACAGCAGAGGAAGGCAGACCACCGGTGATGTCGATGTCCTCTACTCGAGTGGTTCCATCAGGCGTAACGTACACTTGAACGAGTTCTTCGGTAACAGTATCTCCAGTACCCGAGAGATACCCGATCCGATAGTGACAGAGGATACCCGGTGTTTCCAAGTTTTTCCCGCCAGTGAGGACAGCAGCTTGGCCGCCGATAGCATCCGCATCCAGACAGTAGGTCATCATCGCTCGGACCACAGAGTGATCGAGAGTGATGAACTCCAAGCTCTCGTCGGCAAGCGCGTTTTCTCGGTCGAACGTCGCACCGTCGTACCGCTTCTTCACATTATTACCGGTAAGCCGGTCAGGAACAACTAGGTCAAACACGTCACCGCCATCGCCGTCAGGCCCGTGTCGGACGTTTTTGATTCCGCCGCCGAACTCTTGGCAGACGGTCCTGACGAGGTAAGCAACATCCGCCTCGCTGACCGTGTCCTCGGCACTCTCCTTAACAATGTCGAGGACATCCCGATCTTCTTTACTCAGGTCGAATTTGTCTCGGATGAGGAGTTCGTCGTCGACGCGGCGAACCGCCTCTTCTTGCTCTTCAACGATAGTCTCGAGGTCGTCAACGACTTGTTCCGGGTTCTCCCCCCTTGCGAGAGCGGACATAATTTGTTCTTCGAGATCGACATCTTCGAGCACCAGACCCAACACATCTGAACTCATTCCGAGGGTCTCCTCGATCTCGTCAATCTTCTCGAGAAGTCGCTCAAGGATGATACTCTCGCGAGTGTCTTTGAAGAACAAGTTCCGGATCTCGACAGTTTTATCCTGCCCGTAGCGGTGGAGTCGCCCGATCCGCTGGTCAATGCGAGTTGGATTCCACGGAAGGTCGTAGTTCACCATAATATGAGCGAACTGTAGATTCAGCCCTTCTCGAGCGGCGTCGGTGGCCAACATCACGTTTGCCGGTCCCTCGAATTTCTCAAACTGCTGTTGACGCTGCGTCTGCGAGAGGTCGCCGTAAATCTCGGCGATATCCCTGTCGCCGAACACTTGGCCTTTCAGGTACTCGAGAGTATCCGTATACTCTGTGAAAATGAGGATCTTCTCGTCGGGGTCCTCCTCTAAAATTCCGTCAACGTACTCACGAAGTCGCTCTGCTTTCGAGTCAACTTTGATCGCCTTCGCCTGATTGTAGAGATCACGGACCATCTCGAGTTCTTGTTCGATTTTGTTCGGATCACCAGAGGCTGCGGCGGCACCAAGCTCCTCCTCAACACGCTCCCGCTGAGCCTCTGTAAGGAGCTCTGGATTATCTCGATACTCGTCGAGGAGACTCTTTGTAAGCTCCGAGAGATCAGCTAAATCGGCACCGCCCGCTTTGATAGATTCCATCCGGTTGCGGAGTGATTGCTGAATGGCGTAAATTGAGGAGACCAGCCGTTTCTGGTAGAGGACCATCGCGAAGCCCGCAGCATCATTCTCTTCCCGACTGGCGAGGTTGTAATGTTCAGTGATGTACTCCGTGATATCCTCATAGAGCTCGCGTTCTTGGGGCGTGAACTCGACTGGAAGGGTCTGGATGTTCTTCTCCGGGAACATCGGCGTCCCATCCTTGTTGTACATCTTGTCTTTGAGCCGTCTGATCATCAAATCCTTCAGCCCCTCTTTGTTGACGTCGTGTTCGTCGCGGAAGCGGTAAGGGTCGAGAAGAGAGATCATGAAATAGAACTGATCACGCTTCCCGTTATGCGGGGTGCCGGTCAGGAACAGTAGGCCGTCAGACGTCTCCGAAACAGCCTCTCCAACTTTGTAACGGTCCGTCCGATCAATCCCACGTTTGCCTTCACGGCGAGCGGTGAGGTGGTGAGATTCGTCGAAAAGAGCGATGTCCCACTCCTCTTGGACGTTCTTCAGGGCCGAGCGTACGTCGTCCTGTTTTGCGAAGTCGATGGAGGTGATGATCCGATCTTCATGCGTCCAGACATTCTCGGCAGGATAGGCATCACGTTTCGCCTCCACGTAGTCGCGGTCGTAAATCACGTAGTTCGTATCGAACTTCTCGCGGAGCTCCTCCTGCCACTGGGTGGTAAGTGGCGCGGGGGCGACGATGAGAACGCGGTCAGCCTGTCCACGGGCGGCGAGTTCCTCGATAACGATTGCGGCCTCGATGGTCTTTCCAAGACCGACCTCGTCGCCGATGAGGTAGCGGTGATCGTATGACGTGAGGATCTGGTGAGCAGCTTTTACTTGGTGAGGAGCGATGTCGATCCGGTTGTTTTCCAGCGCAACGAATCGGTCCTGTCGGTGGGCTAGGTCTAGTTCGGCTGCTCGGGCTCGGAGATGGAAACGCTCTGGATCGTCGAACTCACCCTTCTCAAGCAACGCGTCGCTACCGTCTATCAGATCAACCACCGCAGCTGGGAGCTTTTTCGAGTTATCGTCGTCAGTCAGGATATGAAGTAGACACTGACCCGATGGTCGGTGATTGATTTTGACGATTTCACCTTTACCACCCGCAAAGCTGACGTGGTCTCCGATGTCGAAGTTACACGCGCAATCAGACACTGCTACGACAGGATGTAACGGTTGGACTTAATCTCTTGCCAAGACAGTTACTCTGTCATTGTTAGAGATCACCAGACAATATACATGATCTGAGTTCAATAAATAAGTGATCACCGCTGAGAATCTGTATTTCATCGTGAGATACTGGATATTCTGTGTTTAAAAAACATCCAACAGATTCTGGGATAAATATTAGTTGATCCGGTGGATTGGCCCATAAAATGACATCACACACCACATTCAAGCCAGGTGACAGAGTTTCCTACTACGGAGGGGAAGGGACTGTCATCCGCGTCGAAGGCGACGAAATTCACATACACACTGACGAAGGCGAAATCGCTACCCGTCGATCCAACCTTCCAATGGTATCGAAGACCTCTGATTTTGAAACCGGAGAACGAGTCAGTTTTCCTGGTGGCGAAGGAGAAATTCTAAAAATCGAAGAGCGGTCGGACCGTCCCGATTTGCTCATTGTGCGAACAACAGATAACAAAGTCAAAGAGATACCCGCTGATAAGAAAGGGGTCGAGCCGCTAGCTGGAATCAGTGACAAGCTAGCACTATCACAGTTCGATACTGGAACACGGTTTGATCTACTGAAGACTGCGGTCAAGCTCGATCTCGCTTATCGATTCGATCGGTTTCTGTCTTTATCAGGAAACCGGATCGATGTCACACCACATCAAGTAGAGGCAGCGCACGAAATTCTCACATCTCACGATCAACGCTATCTACTCGCTGATGAGGTTGGTCTCGGGAAGACCATTGAGGCAGGGATTGTTATTGAGGAACTCATGGCGCGTGGAAGAGCAGAACGAGTACTGATCGTTACTCCGGCCTCACTGAAGCTACAGTGGCAGGAAGAAATGAAGGATAAGTTCGATCAGGACTACGTCATTTACGACCGTGACTATGTGAACGCGATCAGTCGATCCACGGGATCAGAGAACATATGGGAACACGATGATCTCGTCATTACTTCGATCGATTTTGCCAAACAAGAGGCAGAGGGGGATGAACAGGAGGATATGCTCGAACCACTTCGGCGGGCAGAATGGGACATTGCTGTCTTCGACGAATCGCATCATCTGACAGCAAGGCGTGATAATGACGGGCAGAAGAGGAGGACAGACCGATACAAAGTAGGTGAGGCCGTAAGTCAGAACGCGGATTCGCTGCTGTTCCTGACCGGAACCCCACATAAAGGGAAGTCAGATCAGTTCTACTTCATGGTTGATCTGATCGAACCATATCGATTCGAAAATGAAGAAAATATCAACCCGGAATCCCTCGATGATTTGATGATTCGACGGTTGAAGAGCAATCCCAATATGATACATTCGGACGGCAGTCCGATGTTCCCAGAGAAACATATCGATACCCTCTCTGTAGAATTCACTGATGAAGAGTATACGCTCTATCAAGACATCACCGAGTACCTCAGTACCTACTATCGCCTTGGCGAGGAACAACAGTCCAATGCTGCCGGATTTTCGATGGTCATCTATCAGAAGCGTCTCGTGTCGAGCATTCGGGCGATTCAGCGATCTCTCGAGCGGCGCGCATCTGTACTCAAGCAAGGTGGTAAAGACGAGCTCTCGCAAGTCGTGAGGAGTCTGCTTGATCAGTACAGGGATCGGCCAGAAACGCTCACAGAAAAGCAACGACAACGCGTCGAGAACGAACTACAGGAACTCTCGACAGGACAGGACCCAGAACAGCGTCAGCAAGAGCTTGAGGTCGTCGAGGAGTTGATACGGCGGGCGAAACAGATAGAGGTCGATTCAAAAGCCCAGCGGCTTCGAACAGCGATCACCGACCTCCTCGAGAGAGAGCCAGACGAGAAGGTGCTGGTCTTCACTGAGTACACAGATACACTCGAATACCTTCGTGACGAGGTACTGTCCGATTTCGATGTTGCGCAGATTCACGGTGGACTAGCACAGTCCCAGCGGCGTGAGGAGGTCGAGAAATTCCGATCTGGGGCGAACATCATGCTTGCGACTGATGCAGCACGAGAGGGGATCAATCTTCAGTTTGCTCATATCATGGTGAACTACGACCTTCCTTGGAATCCCATCCGGATCGATCAGCGCATGGGACGTCTACATCGATATGGCCAAGATGAGCAAGTTAACATCTATAACCTGTTCGTTGAGGATACGCGCGAAAGTGATATTCTGAAACAACTCGTTGAGAAGATAGACACGATCGAAGACGATCTCGGCGTCAGCTCGGACGTTCTCGGTATGGTCCTAGATGATGATGACTTTGATCTCGAAGATCGGATTATGGACGCCGTCGCCGAGAACAAACCCAGAGAAAAAGTTGTCGAGGACATTGATGATGTCATTGAGGAACGGAAGGAGGCAGTGAAGAAGATCCAAGACAACTTCCTGATCGAGGACCATTTCAGCGAATCCGAGTTGGAAGAGGTTCAGGAACTGATCCAAGAAAGCAGACAAGGCCACGTGGGACAGGACGCAGTCAGGGAATTACTGGAGCTTTTCTTCGAAGAGCTGGATGGCGAGATTCAGCAAAAATCGGCTGAATCTAAGCGTGAGATCTATACCGTCGATACGCCGGCTGTGATAGAGCTAGAGAACGAGGAGGTCCAAAGCTCGTATGCGCGAGCCACGTTCGATCAAACTCTCGCAAAAGAGGATCGCCGTATTGAGTTCATCTCGGTGAATCATCCGCTGGTGAGGGGTATCGTCGATTACTGCCTCGATGGCGACTGGATGGACGGTTTGACGACTGTTAAGCGAACAGCTGAGGACGTACAAACCCCCGGACTACTCTGTAACCTCCGGCTGGGGTATGAGACCGCAGACGGGAGCGAAGAGACCGAAGAGTTCGTTCCGCTGTACGTTCCGGTTGAAGGGGAGATCACAGATCGTGTTCCCGAGACGTGTGGCTCGATCTCCCCAGACGCCGCAGAGAATAACGAGCAGGTAAAACAAGTGATCCAGCAGGCAGACGAACTAATTAGAGAAGCCCAAGGAGAAGCACAGCGTACGGTTGAGGAGATGGCAGAAAATGCTGAGGAAGAGAAACAGGAAGCCGTCGAGATCAAGCGCAAGCACGCAGAGCGTTACTTCGATAACGCGATCGAGACGTGGGAAACGCGTCTTGAGGACTGGAAGAAAGACGTTGAGCGCGGGAAAGATATGGAGTTGAACGTTAAGCGTGCTCGTTCGAAACTTGAGGAGCTAAAAACGGAGCGAAAACACGAGTTCGAACAACTAAGGGAAGAAGAATCTGTGTTGCCGAAGAAGAAGGAGTTGGTTAATGCGGCGGTGGTCATTTCTGACTAGTCAGCTCCACAGAGATTTCCAGCAAACAGTCGGTACCGTTAACTGCGGAAGGTGGAGTATCCTCGGAAGGGATCAGGAAAGTTGATATTTTGACAGAGAAGTGTTATACTATGGCACAACAAGAGCCGCTATTTGCGTTCTCCACCGAATACGATGAAGAGGAAAAAGAGGTCCCCGAGTCAATCTATGACGGACTTGTTGAAGTCATTGAAGAGATCCAAGAGCTTCCAGAAAAGCAGCTAGAGCAGTATCGTGTCGTATGGGAGAGCAAAGGACACGACCACAGTACATCATATTCAGTTCGGGGTCTCGGAAGTCAATTCGGAGAAACAACGATTGAAATCCGAGGAGGCCGGGGGGGTGAGTACTATATATTCCCTAAGCAGGGAGATGTGCCTTGGATAAAATACGAAAATCCAAATAAGGGCGTGGATGGCTGGGAAGAACCGCTAGTACACCTGATTATCCTAAAACCAGACACGATATACGAAGCAGAAGACCGATGGGGGAAGTGGTTCAGGGAAGCCTATTCAATAGTGGAGAAAATCTCGTCACGAGACTGATTTGGGCTCATGGATCATGCTTTCCGCGTCGGTGAAGTCTACCGTGACACAGGAAGCTTCAGAGACGTGGAAGACCAGTTTCTGCGGTGGATTCGCGGCCCACTGAGTAGCGGAATCAAAAACACCGGCGGCATTCGTGACCTCGGCGCAGATCGCTCGGAAACGCCCGCCGCCCTTGTCCTCGTCTCGAACGATACTGGAGTTTCCCAGCACGACGATCCGTGGGAGGACACGCTAGCGGTCAACGCTGGCTACGTGAGTTACTGGGGTGACGCGAAGGAGGACATCCGGTACGACGAGTCCACACAGAACCGGAAGATCAAGGACGCGTTCGACAGAGCAGCTTCGGGAAGACGCGAAGAAGTTCCCCCGATACTGGTGTTCCGGAAACCCGAGAGCGGCGTCGTCGAGTTCTGTGGAGTTTGCGTCCCGGATCACTTCGAGGTGCGGACCTATCAGGGTGATTCGGGAGCACAGATACCGAACTACCGATTTCATCTCTCTATTCTCAACACACAGGCAGTCCCCGTCTCGTGGCTCCACGAGCGGGCGCAGACGAACGACGACGGCCAAGCGCCCGACGTCTGGAAACAGTGGGTCAGGGAAGGCGAGGTTTCCCAGTGGCCGACAGGCGAGACACTCGATACGGAAGGGGAGATTCGGCGCTACGAGACGACCGAGACGACGGTGAGTGAAGCGTTTCGAGCAGAGACGTTCGAACGGTACGGGCATGCCTGCATGATGACCGGTATCTGTGAGGAGTCACTACTCGACTTGGCGCATATCCTCCCGCGAAGCCAGCATCCGGGGCTCGCAGAGCATGCGGAGAACGTGCTCGTGCTGAACTCGCTCCATCACCGGGCGTTCGACGCCGCGCTGTTCACAGTCGATAGTGAGTATCGGATCCGGACGAGTCCGTCCTTTGATCCAGCACATCCGTTCCTCCGTGAGACGATCAAAGAGAAAGAGGGCGAGCCGATCGCGTTCCCGCCAGATGTTCAGGTGCGGCCAAGTTTCTTAGAGGAGCTGAATGCCGGCCTATCGTGGTTGTAGTGTTGTAGATCGGGTCAGTCGTCGGCGACTGCTTCTTCCACGATATCAATCTCCTCGTCAGTCAGGTCGTAGAGATCGTAAACGATCTCGTCGACGAGCTGGTCAGCCTTCTCGATCTTTTCGTCGAGCTCGTCGGCGCGTTTCTTCGTCTCGATGTAGCGCCGGAGATCGTCAGCCACGTCGTCGGGGTCGGGTAGGGTCATTCCCTTCAGGCGATCTATTAGCGAGTTGGTCTTCGTTGCGTTGTCACGGAAGCCGCCGATCTCTTTGTTGACGGCGACAGGGACGAATGCCTCAACTAGCGCAGCTTCTTCGTTGGCCAAGTTTGTGAGCGTGAACGCTTCGAAGAGTTCTGTCTCAGTATAGCCGTAGGTATCGGTCTCGAATTCGTCTTTGTCTTCAGGCTTGTAACGTGCAGTCGCCTCGATAGTGACGGCTGAGCCGTCACGCTTAGTGCGTATTTGTTCGATCTGGAGCTTGTCGTAATCTTTGGTGGTGGAGTTGAGAATATTTGAGCCGGTGGGTTGGAAGATCCCGATGTCAGGGAGGTTGGGCCCTTCCTCATAACTGCCGAGGTAATCTATAAGAGAGAGATTAAGAGCCTGTTTGCGTTGGCGAGATTTGATTATGCCCGAGACTTCCTCTGATATCTTCTGATACGCCGGATCATCGTGCTGAATCGGGAGAGACCGCACATGTTCAGGGAATACATTCAGTTGACCACTGATTGCCTTTGCGTAATAGTAGTGTATTAAATTCGAATTGATGACTCCGAGAACGGCTTTGAGAGAAATTTTCTGCGAAAGCTCAAGATCCTCACTGTATATCACGGTGTCTCTATCGTACGTTTTCTCATCAGGCTCTTCAACACTTGGGCGGGATTCATCGACGACCTCTATGCCCCGTGCTCTAAGTATCTCTTCATCTGCCTTAACCAGATCCGCTTTCCGAATCACGTTGATTACGGAGTCTTCGGTGTAATATTCTTGATCATCAAATGCTCCAATGAGGCCATTCTTACCGGCGACCTTCCTAAGGCACAGTTTTTCGTTCTCGAATAGCTCAGGAAACGCCGGTCGGTGTAGTTCGTTTTGGTCGTACCAGAGATATCTATCACAGTACTGGACGGAATAACGTTGTAGATCACTTCCCTTGATCAATCTCTTTATATTCTCTCTATTATCGGGGCGCTCATCAAAGACAAATCTACTCGCATTTCCGGGTTGTGCTCCCCAACTAGCATACGTTATCCGTGATAGTTGGAATGTGTCCGATCGTATCTTCCTTAACAGCGCTTCTGTATTTTCTGTCCAGTCGATTCGTATCTGACTTCCCGGTGTCTCAACAAATCCACTGACCGGGAGCGACGCCCGTTTAATTGCTGAATCTTTGGACCATTCTTCGATAAGAATAGAATCACGGGGGCGACCACATTCCAACACAAATACGATTGGAGAGTTTGTCGCATCGTCAAACACATTCTGGTCCCGCAGATCGAGAATACGGGCAATTCCATGATTGCTCAGCGTTGTCTTTCGCCATTTGGTTCCATAAGATTCGGTGAAGAGTTTGTCCGGAACAATATACCCATGTCGGGCACCTTTCGCTCCAAGGTTGTAAGCCAATTCAGAGAATAAAACATAGAGATCAAACCGCCGGAAGGCAGTGCTCCACTTTTGTTTGAGGTAATCTACTTGCTCGTCAGGAATTCGCATGATGTTGATATACGGCGGATTCCCTATCACCGCATCAAACCCGGCATCTGCTTTCCGCTCGCCGTCTTGGTTGTAGAACGCCATCGGGAATTCCAGTTCCCAGTGGAAGAAGCGTTCGTCTTCGGCCATCGCTTGCGCACTTTTGAACCAATCTTGCTGCTCAATCTTCTCCCATGCGTCACTGTGGAGTGCGCGGGCCATTCGTTCGTCGGCGTCACCGGGAACATCAAGCCCGAACGCGTCGGCAGTGTGGACGTTGGCCATCGCAAGAAGCTTCTTGTAGAGTGGGTCGGCACGTACGTCATCGTACACCGCCTCCATTTCCTTCGCGTCCTCCAGCGTTTCATTGTCGATGTTGAGCAGGTCTTGGAAACGATCAGTGACGTGCTCCATCGCACGCTGACGCGTATGGTCGAACGACTGCTGGAGGGTTAGCTGGCCATCTCCCGGAGCGTCTTCGTCGCCATCGGACAGCACGTCCTCGATATCACTCCCAACGAGCGAGTTGCCTGTCTTGAGGTGGTGGTCGAGGAACGCGAGCGGTTGCTCAGCTGCGAGCGTACGCAGCCAGAGCGAAACCTTCGCCAGCTCGGTCGCGAGCGGATTGACGTCGACGCCGTAGATACAGCGCTGAGCGACTTTGCGTCGAGCCCAGTTGATGTCACGAAGTTCCCCTTCCTCGGTGGTGGGTGCGCGAATCTCGGCGTCAGCGGAGTCGAGCGCCTGCCGGTCCTGTTGCTCCTGAGCATCGATGATCTCACGGGCGAGGTAGTCGACTGCGTTGACTGGGAAGTGTCCGCTCCCCATCGCGGGGTCGAGTACAGTCAGGTCAAACACTCGGTCGGCGAACTCCTCTGCGAACCCGCGGTCGTCTCCACGGGCGCTGTTTGCGACCAAGTCCTCGCGGATCTCCTGTACCAGCGGCCCGAGCGTCTCGTCGACGATGTACTCGACGACGTACTCCGGCGTGTAGTACGACCCCGTCGCCTTGCGCTCACCGTCGTCGGTGCGCAGGTAGATCTCACCCTCCTCAACGGTGACGTCATCACCCTCACCCGTAGCAACGTACTCGCCGTCATCGACGGTCAGGGATTCGTCTGCGACGGCGAGTGTGTACTCTAAGAGTCCTTCGTAGATGGACCCGAGATTCCGCTCGTCGAGCGAGGAGTAGTCCACGAAGACCTTCCCCTGGCCTTCAGACGCCTCGTGACGCGTGAGAAGTTCGATGACCTCGGCAATATACGCATCCCCAACCTTGTGATTCGAGAGGAACTGTGCCTCAACGGTGTCGTCCTCCTCCGGATCAGTTCGGAACAGCCCACCGTTGTACGCTGGGATGTAGAGGTCGTCTTTCGGAATTCCCTTTCCTTGGCTCCCCTGGTCGATGAGAACGAACAGTTCGTCCAGCTTGTCCCAGAGACCCATCTGCCACGTCTGGTAGTGCTGTTGGGTCTCATCGCGCTTCTCGACGACGACCTGTTTCAGGTCGTTCAGACTGTAGTTCTCGCTGTAGATCTCATTCTCCGTCGGGAGGAGGTTTCGCCCCTCGCTCTCAGCGTAGAGGACGAAGATGAGCCGATAGAGATAGATGAGCGAACTGTCGTGGATCCGGTCGAGATCTCCCTCGTCCAAGTTGTCGTTGGTGTCGAGGAACCCCTCCGCCAGTACGCGAATGGCTTCGTAGATGTTCTCTTGGAGGTCCTCTCCGAGTGCTTCTGCGAAGGCAGTTGACTGGTCGTAGACGTCGTCGAGGAAACAGTCTCCAGTCCGGTCGTCGAGGAATGCTCCCTGCCGGAAAAATAGGTAGAACTCCTTGAACGCCTCCAGATCGCCTTCCTCATCGCCGATGGAGAGGACTTTGGGGAGATCTATCTCGTAGTAGGAGTCCAACCGGTGGCTCGTCGGCCCGTAGTAGAGTCGCCACTTCTCCCCGTTCGTGAGGACCCCCCACTGCGGCGGCGTTTCTTGGAGGTAGCTATGAATCTGGTAGCTTGGGTTCTCGAAGTCCCGTTTCTCTTCGCCCCGCGTGTCGAGCTTGCGACCCCATCGTTTCGCGTCCGCGACGGCGATTGCCTCTTGGTAGAAGTTTTCTCGATCGAACGCCGCATCGGCGGCCTCTGCGCTGGGGAAGAACCCGTAATCTGGTCGGCGCGCATTCCGCATCACCGTCTCCTCGATTTCAAAGGGAATCTCGAGGATCTCGAAGATCGGTCGAATGACGTTCCGTTCGAGCTGGGCCTCGTTGTAGTCCTCGACACGATCGCCTTTTTCGTCGAGAATCGACTTGATCTCCGAGAACGCTGTTTCTACTTCTGCGTCCGGGATCTCAGTCCAAGCCTCCATGTCGTGGAGGTGGTCGTTGAGGTAATGGTTCGAAAACAGGTCGCGGTTCGTTCGGTAGTTGGTTGGGTCCGTCATTGAGTGGAGACGATTTCGGGGATGACTACGGTACTACAGCTACCTCGTAACGGAAACTCCAAGATAAATAATACTTTCCAAGGGACAGAGTGATTCGGTATGAACGGCTAGCTATGCTTAAAAATCCATCAGTGAATATGGATCTTTCGTGGTCAGTATCGGTGGCTCACAAAAGAGCCGCTCCATGGAATTACTCTTTCTCACCTGAATCTAATAGTAACTCCCAATGTGGGCTTTCTTACTCCTGAGTAGGTACGTATACCCGTTTCAGCGGAACCTTCGCTTGATACTCTGCTTCGATATTCTCGTAATGCTGTAAGAATAAGTCAATAAATTCATCCCGGCCTAGAAGAGCAACTCTCGAACTGGTGCTTTCTGCTGCCTGTTTGGCATCTCTAGTGAAACCTCCGGTGGATACAAAGAGCCCCTTTGCCGAATTACCAAGAGTTCCAACAAACTCTCTCATTTCCGGACCCCCCGTTGTGCTTTTACGATGCTTCACTTGCGCCTTGATTAGCGGCTCCTCAAAACCAAGTGCATCTGGATGTGCGACAATATCTATGCCTTGATCAGGTCCGGGATCAGTTGTGGTTGCGTTGTATCCGATAGCTCTCAGTAGAGCGGCTACCAGTTCCTCGAAATCAAATGGGTCCAATTTCGCAATATGGTCGGAGATAAGTTCCTCCGATGTCGCTTGTACTTCCTCGAAGTATGGCGGTGTGTCTTCTTCATCATCTTCGTGTTCTCGATCAGTGTCTGGTTTGGGCTGACCCGTGAGAACCGATTCAATCTTATCGAGATGCTCATCAAGAGAGAATACCGTTAGCGAACTACCGAGAGTGTTCTTGACCGGTGTACTGAACTCATCACGCGAGATCTCTCCCTGCCAATCCACCGGTCGTATATGTGGATAATCCTCGGAATCTTCTGGAGCAAACCGGTATGAACCTGTGATTTGCCCATAATGATAGGTGCGTGAAGATTTGTCGTATGTTAGTATCCTATCACCTTCTTCCATGACATGAGCAAATCGATACAACTGACCAGCGTTAACTGCGATGCGGCTTTTCGAATGTTCTGGATATACCTCTCGATATCGGCCTTTTACCTCTTCTCTAGAACGGAACTCGGACAACTCACCAAGCCCCTTCCATCCAATTGCTATGAGTGAATTGTCAATAAATAGTTCAATTAATTCATTTTGATTCCCCGCGCGGACCATCCATCCTCGGCAATCGGTCATATGAATGTAATCACAGTAGGTTTTGATAAGTGGTTGCCAAAACTTTGACAGCCAACATTCTGTTCAGAAAACTCGAAAGAAATACCATCCGACCGGGAATGTCAGAGGTCAACGGTAACGGCGCCGTCGGAGTCGAGCAGGAACTCACAGAGGTCACGGAACGCTGTGACCGTTGCTCCCTCAAGAAGGACCCCGAGTTCGAGATATCGGTTGAAGCCATAATCCGTCACGTTGGCACTGCCGACGTAGGCGGCTCGAGAATCGAACAGCATCACTTTCGCATGCAGTGTGAACTGTGGGTTCTCACCATCTTGGCGTTGTTTGCCGATCGGAGTGGTATCTTCCCAGACAGTGTAATCGACGAGTGTAATTTCCGATATGACGCCCCGTTCCGATGCTCGCTGCATGAACGACTCGATGACGTCGTAGTTATGTGACTCCGAATCCGCGAGATACCGCGTCACAATCGTCAGGTCAACACCACGGTCGAGCGCATCGAGCAGAACGTCAGCGAGGCGGCCGAGACCATCTCCCTCAAAAAACGGTGACAAGAGCACGATCTCGCGCTCGGTACGTTTGACTTGGCTTGCGAGAGCGGAGAGCAGCCCCTCCATGTCGAAGGAGGCAGGCGTCGAACCGCTGAACGCGGGGTCATCTGGAAATGTCACCAACGGCGTTACTTCCGTGGAGGGGACCCGCTGCCGATGAGCAGCGAGCGTTCGAATCGACTGCTGTGTCCGCTCGAATATCTCTCGTGTACGAGTTGCATCAACGCGACACTGAGTGTCTACCAGCTCAGCGTCGTAGGTCTCGCGTTGAATCGCCTCTACTTGGAGGAGCTGACGAAAGAGGTCGGTCGCCGCTTCACGACTCAGTTCCGTGTCTCGCGCTACTGCGGCCGGCGAAATGCGTTCGGATCGCCCGGCGGAGACTAGAAACATTCCCTCTAGTTCGTCAAGAAGCGCCTCCTCGTGATCGACGATGTCCGCGATGGTGAGCGCACGATCGATGATCGGTGGGTGTCTGGCCATTGAGTATGTGTAACGTGGGGGTGATTACAACCGCCAAAATCCTTCGATTTCCCGATCGGTGTTCGGCCGACTCCCGAACAAGTAGTCCCGACAGAGAACCTGGTTGAAATACGAACAGCTGATCTCGCTCACGTGGAGACACGAGAGACACGCTCCGTCGCGCTGTGAGCAGACCGGGTCCATCATACACTCGTTCCCGTGAGCACGGGATTGCCCAAGAAGGTCGTCCAATTGCTGCTCGACCATTGTGGTCATGCCGCCGATATTGAACTCTTCGCGGTTGTTGGTGTAGATCACCAGTGAGAGTGCGCGTGGGAAAAGGAACTCACTCAGGTTCGTTCGATCGAACCCACTGATCGTGCTCGCCTGCTTGAGCAGGACGTGAGAGAGGGTGTGGAGCATCTCGAAGACGTACTTCGTGACTTTCCCCTCAACAGTGTCGTCAGTACTGGTCTCGAAGCGACCGTACTGATCAACCGGATCGAGATGGTTCAGCAGGAACGCCCACTGCTCTGCACGCGAGAACTCTTCGATAGCTGTCCGAGCACGCTCAATATCAGCCTTCGAGGGATCAGCAGGCAGTTCGGGAAGCGTGATGTCGCCACGAACAGCCCGCTCGTCGCTTGTCTCAGGGATATTGACGGCTAGCCAGAGCAGCACCGCCGCAGGGTCGAGATCGAACTGAGTTGCCTCTGTTTCCGACGTGTCGACGAATATCGGTGTGCCGTCTCCGCTGCTCGCGTTTTGCGAGAAGGCGTTCAGCTTCGCCTCGTCTTCTTCGCGGCCGCCCCGAGTGTAGCCGTAGACGAACGTCTGGACTGGGAAGTCTTCGATGACACGCACGTCCTTCAGACCCAAGCGGTCGAGGTCGTCCGAGTACGTCGCAATCGTGTCCGCCTTGCGAGGGAATCCCTGTTGTCGGGCATCTTCCTCCAAGTCGTCAAGCGTGTGTGCTGTGAGTTCTTCGAGGCTGAGAACGTATTGGAGAAGCTCATCGCCAGCATCGGTCATCTCGAAGGAATCGTCGTCGGCCTTGAGATCGATTAGATCCGTGATCGATTCACCAACGGTTTGGCTGTCGATCTCTCCGTGTGCTCGGAGCCAGTCTTCCGCCTCATCGAGCGATTCGACCTCTTCTTCCGTCTGATATACCTCTATTTTCCGATCGTCATCGATCTCAGCTCCCTCAATACCTTCGTCCATGTCGACAGACTTCAGCGGGGAGTCAGAGAGGCCGAGCTGTTTCGCGATAGCCTTCCGTGAGCCGTCTTCACTTCCGCGAAGATGGCCGATACCCGACGCATGTAGATTGACCGTGGTCAAGTAGTGCGGATAATATGTTGAACCGGCCCGATGGACCGTCGTGTACATCTTGTCGTCGTCTGGGTCATCCGCAGATGGAGGAACGTAATCACAGTCACAGTTCTGAGAGTAGCTCACTCGGGTGTCCCAACCACAGATGTTACACCGCCAGTGGAAGTTTTGGGCGCGCTGGCTGTCCTGCGTATCGAGGACGATGTACTGGTTACCGTGATCCGGGCATTTCCGCGGATACAGCCGCCTGATCTCGCCACAGCTGTGAACACTAACGAACTGGTACTGTTTCAGGTCGCCATTACAGCCGGATCGCTCGCATTTTAGTGCTTGATTCTTCCCGCTGAGGTCATCTGCAGAGAAGTAGCCATGAGCCTTCTGACAGCTCGTACAGTAGAAAGTCGTCGGGAACGGACGAGCTAGGACTTCCTTCGGTGCTGCGAAGTCGTAGTGGCCTGTTTTATTCGAAGTAAATCCCTGTTCACCACCGTCCCAGTTTTTTGCCCGGGCGAAGACGCGGTCAACGATGTACTCTCGGTCAACTTGGCCGCTCGCGTCAGTCGTATCGAGACGATTCACCTGCCAAATGCCACGCTTGTCGCTGTAGTCGAAGGTGTTCCCGGGAAGGAATTGATACAGGATCTGATGGCGGCTGCGTTTCATACTCATTGTAGGTCACCGATTGTCAAGCGTCTCGAAGATCTCGCGGTAGCGGTACTCCGACCGAATGGGTAGCTGTTCGTCGACATCTCGGAGACTCCGCATCGGTGAACGCTTGATGCGTCCACTTGTCCACTGGTCGTCATCAAGGCGAAGTTGAGAGAGCGCCTCTTTCGTGAGATCTTCAATATCCCCTTTGAACTCCTCGTGGTCGTTCGGGTCACCAAACATCCCCAGTATTTGCTGACGCAATTCTCCTTCGTCGACTGAGTCGGCAAACTTCTCGGCTTGATCACCGAAGTAGAGGTTTCCGGACCCTTCGCGGTACATGTAGTGATTAAGAATGAGTCCCATGAACAGCCCCGGGTGGGTCTGCTTGACGCTGTTTTTTGCCCAGCGGTTGATAGGGACCGGTTCAACAAGCCTGTCGAGAAATGCGTGGTATTTCTCAAAGAAGTGGTAATGGCTCAGGTCACGCTCGCGGATAGGATGGGCGACATTGAATACGAGACCCGGTCGCGACCGGCCGGCACGGGAACTTGCTTGAATGTACTCCGCCGTTCCTCGGGGCATGCCGAAGAACGTCATCATGTTGAAACGGTCGACATCTACCCCGTGGGCGATCATGTTAGTCGCCGTGATGGTGTTGAGCCGACTCGCCAATAGCCAAGCAAGCGCTTCTCGGGTGTCTTCGGTGGCGCTGGCCCGCTCGCTGTCGAATTGGTCACTGTCGACAACTCCGTTCTCCTTGTCGAGACTGTTCTCAAGCGTACTGCGTAGAGATAGGACAGAATCTGAGACATCTTCCTCGAGTACTCCCCGGTCGATAAGGCGGTTGAGGATCTGTTTGTCGGCGTCTTCGTCCCACGGGTCCTCGACGATGTCTAAGACCTCCATGATCGTCTCGAAGCCAGTTCCACCGGTCATGCGCTCGGACGCCAGTGGTGGTCGGCCATCTTTCTGGAGATACGTATCCAGCTGAGAGACGATAGACTGGTCGAGACGGTCACCGTCTTTTTTCGATAGCAGATAGGTGATGCTAGTGCTGTAGTAGCTGAGTAGGGCTAGCACTTCATCGATCGAGTCGGCCTCAAGTGGTGCTGTGGTATCCGACCCTTCGAGTACGGCACCGGTTAGTACTTGATCCGGGTTTTCCAACGCTTCTCGGAACAGGTTTTGAACCTCTCGATGGTAGTAGAACAGGAGGTCGATGATGGAATTGATGTGCGTCTTTCCGTGTGGAACCAACCCGATGTAGTATCGCTGTGTCTCCGCACGTTCCTGCGCGTAGAAGTTCTCGCGTAGGTACGGTCCAGGTGAAGGGAACCGTTCAGCCGGGCGCATGAACAGGTTATGAACCTGATCTTCGAACCCCGTAATCGTCGCCGTCGGCGCGATGACCTTTGTTTTCCCAGCCTCAACGAGCTCTTGTAGCTCGGCAACACCAGTCTCGTAGTGGCCGTCGAAGCTCCCCATACTCTCTTCCAACAGGTGGAGCTCGTCCGGGACCATCAGCGACGGAGCCGGGTCGTACGGTTCGACAGGACGGGCCATGTCGCTGAACTCATCCTTGTCTATCGGACACCCGTACTTCTCCGTACACTCGCCTAAGCTGGCAAACCCGTGAATTGGGCATTCAAGATCCATCTCGCCCGTAATAAGGTGGGCAAATTTGCGCTGATAACCTATCGCGGTAATCTTGTCGATGGTACCCGCTATGATCGTTGGTGCGTACCGATAGAGCTCATTGTCGACAACGTGGACTGGAAGTTCTTCCTCAGCATATGGCTCACTGGAAGTGAGCGATCTCGACTGCCACGGACAATCGAAGCTGCTCGCAGTACAGCAATGCGTCAGTCTGTGGTCGTCTTCTGTAATCCGGACCTCGATATCAGAACCACAGGCCGGACAGCTTGGGACGACTTTAGCCTCGCGGCGAAGGTTCTCTCCAGAGGGGCCCTGATACCGTTGGTGATTATTGTTGTCGTAACCGGTGAGTGCGTTCGGGGTGTTTGCCTTCCCAACAAGATATCCCATCGAGAACGGACGAGAGGGGTGTGAGCCGATATCCGACTGCTCCCGTCGAACCAAGTCGGCGTACATCACCGTCTCGGTCATGCGTTGGAACTGCTGGAGCGAGAGGAGCCGAAGCGGGAACTTCGTCCACGCAGTGACGCCAAAGTCTTTCCCACGGAGGCGATCGAAAAACATGCTCCAGACAGCGACACCGAGGAATGCTTCCGTCTTCCCACCACCGGTGGGGAACCAGAGAACGTCAACGATGTCGAGCGCTGAATCAGCATCCTCTGCGCGGTCTTCGGTTGAACCATTGCGCCAGCTGACCTCGTTCCACTGGTCGTATTCACGGCTCGCCACATCGGGGACCTCCATGATGATGAACACTAGTTGGAAGAGCCGCCAGCCGGGGAACTCATGCATCCGGTCCATTGCCTCGTTCATCAACTCGAAAGCACGTCCGACAGTTTCGGGATGCTCTCGAAGGCACTGAATCCCACGCTCGAACCGTTTGATCTCACGTTCGAAGGCAGCGCGGTCTTCATTGAAATCAGCCAGATCACCCGTTTCTGGGTCGTCATCCCAGTCCTCTCGTTGGCGATATTGTTGTAGTGCGGCGTCATACTCCTCACTAAGGTATCTCCGCATCTCGGTGGAAATATCGTCAAGAAGATCAAGGCCGCCGTTGTCTAAGTCGGCCAACGTCTCAAATTTAGCATCGACATTACGGTCCGCCGATTCGTAGACGAGTTGTCGGTACTCCGGGATGAACTGTGTTTCAAGTCGAGTTGCGGTCGGCATCGCAGAAGGAGCCCGACGACCTGGCGGGATCCCTTCTTCATTCACCTCTTGATCGTTGCGTTCAGGCGCGGTGATGGTACAATTTCGACCATGCCCCCAAAGATCTCTATTGTAGCGGAAATCCTCTGGAAGCGGGTCAAAGGTGAACGGGACAAACTCGAGGTCCCCACTCGTTTCAAGTTCGAGACCCACCTCGAACAGTGTGGGGTCTCGGACGGTGTAAATCGCGTCCTCACGGCTCTGAAGTGCCTCGTTCGCGATTTCAAAGTCGACGATGGTGCTGTCGTCATCGTTTTCCTCGTCAGCCATCACTTCCACAGCCAGCGTGGCGTGCCACTCTGGGAGTGCTGGTGCTCCCCCAGCACCCCGCTCAGAGAGGTAATCACGAAAGCTCTCTTCATCCTCAAGCGCAGCCGGCGGGACAGTGTCATCTTCCTCGGTCTCAACGTAGAGATCGTAGTTTTCCCGAGCGTGGGTTCGGGCGCTGGAGAATGCTTTTTCGAACGCCTCTTGAGTGCGGTCGCGGATGACCTCCGGAGTGTTTCGCGTCGGCGTCCGGAGTACATCCGCAGGGATATTGATGGGCGGCACCTCAAGGGGAATACGTTCGAAAACCGGCAGGAGACTGTCGCCTTCGTCGTCATCATCTCGATCGCCCAGTGCGACGAAAGAATCGCGGTTTACCATCTCCTCATAAGTGGGGTTAACTCGCACCCACACGCTTGCGTTAACAGTAAGCGTCAGCATGTCACCTTCCTCACCGCCCCGGATACGCACGGTAGCACCGAGGCCGTTTGGCTCCATTTTTGACTGGAGATCATTGTCCGGATCGTCGAGTTGGTCCTCACTTTCAGGTGCTAGCGCACCCGCGAAGAACCGATCGCTAGGGAAGTCACGTTTGACTCGCTCGTCGATGTCACCACGGACTTGCTTCAACACCGTCTCACGAAGGTGCCGGGCAATGCGTTCGTCGTCGGCTGGAGATTCTTCCTCCAAGCTAATTCCAGTAGCCATGGTAGTTACTCAGTAGTCTGCTCGAGCTGATCGCCCGAGATGAGGGTTAGTGTGATGGTGGGACCAAGGGCGTTGATACCGAGGACTACAACTCCGGCTGACATAAGATCGGTGGCCACTGGTTACGACTGACACGAAAAGAGAGATAGGACGGGGAATAGAGCTTGTTTCAGGTTACGTAGAGTCTAATACGGGCTCAGCAGGGTATTTCGATGAAAAATACGATTGTCCCTAAACTTATCCCTGGTGACGATATAAGAGCGGGTATGCCAGAGTCGGTCACGTCTCCCAGTTCTCCAGTGGAGCTGATTCGATCAGCTTCAGCTACGGAGCGTGACATTCATAGAGAGCTGCTCTTCGACAATATCGAATTTCTTATCGATGTCTTGACTGCTGCCCACGCGAAGAGACAACGAATGGATCCGGTCGGGTGTGTGGGTTCGACACCTGAACGGCTGGCTCGGAAGCGAGACAAATACACGGAGACCTGCCGATATGCCGCGATTAAGCGAGAAGAGTCGGGGGACAAAAACCACTGTTCTTGTGGTGATCCGTTGTATGACAGCGATGATCCACTCGATACTGTAGCTGCCGTCGTACTGAGTGGACCAGTTGAATCGCCAGCACAACGGTTCTTCGAACGATGGTCGCGTGAAGCAGTGCGTGCGCTACGGGAACAATACGGAGATTGGGAAGATATCAGTTCGCTCAGCCAAGATTCACTCTCAGAAGTTCTTGGTGAGTTCGTTCGTGGAGGTGGAGTTGGATGTCAACGTGTATCCCGTCTTCAACAGCTCCTAACTGCTGTTGAAAAAACAGATTACACTGATGGGGTGACCCTCAGAGAGTTTTCTCGGGTTCAATACCAGACCTATGTGGACTTTCTCACCGAGATTCCGGGGATTCAGGAGAATGACGCGTGGTGGCTGCTTCAGACAGCTTTCGACAAGCCAGTCTGGCCCGTAGACAGCCAAGTTGACAGACTTCTTTGTTCTCTCGGCCTCATCGATCCCGCAGACTTGAAAAAAGAGAGCGGTCGCCGTCTCTTCCTAGAAGATAAACTGATTGATCGACAAATAGCCCCGTTGTATCGGGCGCTTTCGACTCATGCTATCACTGCGGGAGTGGACGTATGTGGTGAGACATGCGAAATCAGAAAGTTTCTCCTTACACACCGTCTTCGGCAACAGAAATCGGAGCAAAAGGGACCAATTGCCGTGGATCTATTCGCAGGGGCTGGTGGATTGTCTTGTGGGATAGGGCAGACAGAATTCAATGTTCAGTGGGCAATCGACAATGACCCAGATGCCGTCGCTACCTATCGGTTCAATCATCCAGAGATTCCCCACGAAAACGTCGTCTGTGGGGATGTCCGAGAGGTCAATTTAAGCCAACGTATTAAACAGGCAGTTGGTTCTCCTGACATACTCGTCGGTGGTCCGCCCTGTCAGTCGCTCTCACAAGCTGGATACCGTTCACGTCGAGCAGGCGATGAAGACTACAGTGTTCTCGATGACGGCCGCACAACACTCTACACCCAGTATGTACAGGCTGTGGAAGAACTTCGACCCAAGGCTATTGTCATGGAGAACGTCGAGGGAATGGTCAACGAAGTCGGAGATACCGGGGTACGGGTAATCGACTGGGTGATTGAAGATCTGGGGTTACTCGACGAGACAGGACTTGGTTATGACGTTGAATATCGGGTCCAAGACATGGCCGAATTAGGTATCCCGCAGAAGCGAGAACGGGTACTCCTTCTTGGAATGCGAGAAGATCTCGTAGAACAGGACTCATCGGGTATATCAGAGTTGCTGGATGATATTCCAGTAGAGGGAGATACACAGAATATTCAGCAAGGTCTCTCTGGACTCCCGCGCCTCCGGAGAGGCGAAGGAGGACGGGTCCTCTCGGAGATCGGTCGAGGGGCAAAGAGCAACTACGTAAATACGCACAATCTTGATTCAGGTACCAACCTCTGTTTCAACCACTTGGCCAGAGAACACCCGATGGAAAAGGACCGAATTCTGTTTGACGAGGCACTAGAACCGGGTGATACTGGATGGGATGTCAAATACGGATCTGATGGTGAGTATGCCGAATACATTGAGTATGATGTCGGGACCGCAGAGAAGCAGCGATTTGGAGACAAATACCGGATGCTCCAGTGGTCTGAACCTGCACCGACAATTGTGGCTCATTTGGCTAAGGACGCTAACGGCTATGTGCTGCCGGATTACTATGAATACGGATATCCTAATGAAGAGCACGCTGATCCATCTCGAAATCGTGGAATCACTCCCCGTGAGGCAGCACGGCTACAATCGTTCCCAGATGACTACGTTTTTCTTGGACCTTTTACGAGCTGGTTTCGGCAGATCGGAAATGCTGTTCCCCCAATTGCGGGAAAGAGGATCGGCCAGGTAATCTGGCCAGTGATAACAAAAAAAGAGCAGCCAACAACCAAAGAAAATACACCGTCGACGGGGGAGATTGTCTCTGACGACTGAGGAAGAGGCATTCGGTTAAATTCTATTCTAAAGACGTTATTCAATTTATTACCAAAAGGTAGTGGTATAGACAGGACCGCAAAAACATCCACTTGTTTAAATTAGTAGCACGTCCTTGAGAACGTGTTGAATCAGTAGCTGAGTGCCTATTCGAATAACGAGAATACTGAGATTTCAGTTCTCTTTTGTTCTATTCCTCTTCCACAATAGCGTATTGCCCATTTTACGAGAAGAGATTATTCCTTCTTTTTCAAGCTCTTGAAGCCGCTTGTACGCCGTGTCGTGCGCGCAGCCTACGTGGTCCGCAATCTCACCGGTACCGGCCATCCCTCCTTCTTCATTAATAGCATTAAGAAAATCGTCAGTAGAGTACTGACCGGTATACCGCCCTGTCTCTTCGTCACGGCCAGGCATTATTCTCCTGTTTTCGGTCACGCTGATTAGTCCTGACGGTATTTCGACTTCCATTATGAGACATCCGAAAGGTATTTACCCATATGAGTTCTCATAATGGATGTGGAGCCCAGCCCCGACGGGGCGTAACGATCCAACGAATGCCTGGGTGGTAGTGACACCCGGGCTGGGCTTCCCACGGACGTGAGAATCCCATGGTAAAGTCGAACCCGAAATGGCAAGAGACTGTCGGTGAACAGATTGTTGAAGATATATTTCAGATGAAAAAATATGCGCTCGGGGAAGGGGCCGCGGTGTGTCAGGTGTGCGGGTGTGAGTTGCGGGAAGGCGACGATTTGACGGCGTATGCCTTCCGGGCGGCTGGTAACCCCGTTTTTGAGATGGGGTACGTGATGTGCGGGGGGGATGTGCATGAGCATCCGTTGGTGTTTACGCGTGGTGTGTATGAACTGGTTGTGACTGGCCGGGT
>LKMJ01000680.1_pt1 | contig 27320 bp, 29 predicted proteins | sample 643391 | NCBI WGS metagenome assembly LKMJ01 (sample SAMN04112250, study PRJNA286221) | soda lake metagenome | biome: soda lake; feature: Kulunda Steppe; material: water; isolation source: sample PL-Br10 brine of Picturesque Lake | place: Russia: Kulunda steppe | collected 2010-07 | reverse complement strand
GTTCGTTGTCTGAACATTTTAAGTTGGCGACGTGCATAAAATCACGTTATTGCACCGCTCGGTCAGAACTATCGACGGTAGAGCAATCAGGGAGATAAGCCGAAACTATCGACGAGGACATCTTCTGCAGTCTCCCCGACGACGTGGGTGTCACCGCCGACGACATCGACAGTGACCGACGCCGGAGCGAAGATACTCCGATCCAGTTCGCTGTAATCGTACTCGACAGATTCGAAGATCTCTGCGAACGGGCGACCGTGCTGGTCGCTAGCCGTCGAGGCAATCTCTTCGAACTCGTCGAAAGGCTCCTCGACGGCGAGATGAACCTGACCGCCGTAGGCAATCGCATCGTTCGTCATCGCCATCGCTTCGGATTCGCTGTCGGACACGGGTGCAACTGGTGCCGAGCCGGTCGCACTGAGAATATCCATCGGATCGTAGCCAAGCTCTGTGAGCCGGTAGACAGCGAGTTCGGCGGCCCGCGAGGCACCCATCACACTACCCGTAATACTCGCCGAGGCGTAGGTGGGCAAGAAGACGCCGCTTTCGGGTACACCGGCCCGCTCGGCAACGTCGGCAGCCACGTCGCTGCCGGGGAGTGTGTCCGATTCGAGGACAAGGACACCGAAATCGGATTGTTCGCGGTAGCCGATCTGTTGGAAGATATCCTCCTGACCCACTAGAGCGCGGGCAGGACCACTCCCAAGCCCCTCGAAGTTCTCGGCGCTGATCTCCCAGCCGGCCTTGCTGGCACAGAGCAGGGAGAGTGCCGGCTGATCAGTCGAGAGCTCGACGTGTGTAAAGGGTGCACCAGCGAGTTCGTCGACGCGGGTCTGGACCGTCGAGAGCCCGGCAGTCTGGATTTCAGCAAGCAACAGCCCCGCCTCGATTGCGCCCGGAACCTCGACGCCAAAGTCGAGAACCATACTCTCGCCTGGTAACGACTGTACCTCGATCAGTAGCTCGTCGGCGAAGTCGATCGCCTCGTCGATCAGCTCCGTCGATAATCGATTAAGACTCTCCATGACTGGTGTTGTGTCGCCGTCTGTAATAAGCCGCTGGCTTTGGGAGTGGCCTACGACCCAAGCAGCGAGATGTAGTGCCCGTCAGGATCTCGAATCCTGTAGCCAGAGTCAATCTCTTCAACCCCCAGCGCATCATCACGAGCTGCATCCACAACCTCGGCTGGTTCGGAGAGCCTAATTCCAATATCGACGTGCACCCCGCCACGGGCATCAGCCAGTCCGAGATGTGGCTCCCAGAGTTCGATATCGAACGCACCTGCGGTTTGCCTAATTCGTTTGCGGTCATCCCCCACATCCACGGTTTCGAAACCCAGCCGCTCGTAAAACGACTCCGCCCGTGAGAGATCTTCCACCTCGAAGACGACCTCGAAGATGCCGTCGATACCCGGGCCAGTCACTTCTGACTGACCGAGTTCGACGCAGTTACCGTCCGGGTCGTAGAAATAGAGTGACTGCTGACCGCCAAACGAGTGTTCGACGAGGTCGAACCGCTCACCAAGCTGGTCGTACCAGCGATCGTACTCCGCTGCGGGGATCGAAAACGCGTAGTGGGTGTGCAGGCCGCCGCGGGGAACATCACTCGGAGTGCGAAGAATCAGATCGGTCGATCCAGCATCGAGAACCGCCTCGGTCTCCCCTTTCTCACGTGTATCCAGTTTCAGAAAGCTCTCGTAAAATGACTTTGCACGGTCGAGATACTTCACCTCCAGTGCGAGCCACTCCATATCCTCAATCATATCTCTGGGTACTCGCTCGCGCTCAATGATTGTTTGCAAGCGTCAGGATCTGGGCAAAGAGTCTGAACATAGCGCTGCAATCAGTAGTTGTGCTTTTGTGTCGAGCGTTCTTACCTAACGTATGACACTGAAAGTCTCCGACGAGGAAAGCGAGGAGCAGGAGATTGACCGATTCGAGGGTGGCGTCAGCTGGATTGCCTATCCCGAAGAGACGATGCAACGAGCCAGCCACGCCGTCGAGACACCGGAAGGCGTCTGGGTTATCGATCCCGTCGACTTCGAGGGGCTCGATGAACTGCTCGCGGAGTACGGCGACGTGGCAGGGGTCACGGTCCTGCTCGATCGGCACAAACGCGATGCTGCCGCGGTCGCAAATCGTCACGATGTTTCCGTCTGGGTACCCGACTACTTCAGTGGTGTCGCCGCCGACCTCGCTGCCACCGTCGAGCGGTTCGACAGGGAACTCGGCAGCTCTGGATTCTTCCTACACAAGGTTGTCGACAACAGCTTCTGGCAGGAGGGGCTGCTCTACAACCCGGACAGCCGCATCCTGATCGTCCCGGAATCGCTTGGGACAGCCGAGTACTTCCGGACAGATGACCGAAAGCTCGGCGTTCATCCGATGTTGCGCCTGCTCCCACCGACAGTGCTGCTGAATTTCGAGCCGGATCGGATTCTCGTGGGACACGGTACCGGTATCCACAGACACGCGCTAGAGCTGCTCGAAGATGCAATCTCCGGCTCCCGGGCGCGTGCTCCCAGACTGTACGCCAAAACGTTCAGAAATATCGTCTCGGATTGATCGAGCTATTTGTCGAACCAGTCTGACGGTGATTCGTGGGCAAACGAACAGATTCTCGGAAAGACGACAAGCTACTTGGCAATCGACCCCACAGGTATCAGCATGCAGCGAGACAGCGTCGAGCCACAGGTCGAGGCTATCCCCGGCCCGCGGGGGCGAGAGGTCGTCGAGTATCACCACGAGACTGCAGCGCCAAGTACCTACGTCTACGAATTTGTCTGGGATCACTCTGCACCTGCGATCGGCCCCTTCTGTACCGACGTCGACGGCAACGTACTGATGGATTTTACCGGCCACGTCGGAGCGATGCCGCTCGGATACAACAACCCGAAGATTTTGGAACCACTCGAGGAGTTCGATCTGGTCGATCCAATGAAAATCGCCGGTCAGGATTTCTATCTCCCCGCGACGGAAGTGCTCGAAGACATGGACGTTCCCGGCCCGGCCGATCTGATGGATCGGTTGACCGATATCTCCGAACCGTACGGAATGGATACCGTGTTTCTCTCGAACACCGGTGCGGAGGCGATGGAGAACGCACTCAAAATTAGCTTCGATCACACTCACGGAAAGTATACCATCACCTGTGAGGGGGCCTTCCACGGCAGAACACTCGGAACACTTTCACTGAATCGCTCGAAGGAAGTGTATCGTCGGCAGTTCCCCGAGATTCCAAGCGTTCACGACATGCCCTTCTGTACCGATCGCTCCTGTTCCCCAGAAACCTGTGACTGTGGCTTTTTCTTTAATGATACCTCCTCACTGCGGAAAATGCTCAAAGAGAAATCCGGCTACGTCAACAGCGACGAGGTCGCCGCGCTGGTGATGGAGCCGATTCAGGGAGAGGGTGGCTACCGGTTCCCAAGCGACGCCTTCATGCAGGAGATTGCTGACCTCACGGAGACACACGACATTCCACTCGTCGTCGACGAGGTTCAGTCCGGGATGGGTCGAACCGGCGAGTGGTGGGCGTCGGATCATTACCCGATCGAGCCTGACGTGATCGCGAGCGCGAAATCCGCCCGCGTCGGTGCGACCATCTCGACTGAAGAGATCTTCCCCAGCGAGGAGAGTCGCCTCTCCTCGACATGGGGTGCTGGCGACATCATGTCCGCGGCGAAAGGCGTGCTGACGATCGATGCCATTGAGGAACACGACTTGCTCGCAAACGCGACCGAACGCGGCGAGCTAATGAAAGCGCTCGTCAGCGACGAGGATCTGCCGGGTGTGACCGATTTCCGCGGTAAGGGGCTGTTGCTCGCCGTCGAGTTCGAGGACAAAGAACTTCGAGATCAGGTGCAGGAGGAAGCGTTCAAGCGAGGCTTCCTGATCATGGGCTGTGGGACGAAAACGATCCGGCTGCTCCCGCCTCTCGACGTGACAGAGCGGGAAATCCAGCTGGCTGTCGAGTTGCTGAAAGAGAGTCTGGAAGCAGCGAGGTAGACCATGTCTAGCCGACGGGCAGCGGTCCCGCGAGGCGGCGGTTCACTCGCCGGTTTCGACACCGCGAAACTCGAACCGTGCGCCGCCATCAGCGCTTTCGGTTATCCGAGCGTCCCAGCCGTGGGCCTCGGCGATCCGTGCGACGATTGCCAGCCCGAGTCCCGTTCCGTTGGGACCGTCTGAATAGCCCATTTCGAACACGTCCTCGCGCTTTTCAGCAGGGATACCCGGACCGTCGTCAGCGAGATAGAACCCATTATTCAGCTCGCCGATCGTTACTTCCTGACCACCGTGCTCGATAGCGTTGTGAACGAGATTTTCGAGGAGCTGCTGTAGCTGGCCGCGGTTTGCCCATACTGTCGTACTCGCTTTCGTTCGGAGCTGGCCGTCTTCCGTGACGACGTTTTGCCAACAAATGGTAGCAAACTCGCTGAGAGAGAGTGGCTCTTTGTCGCTCGTACTCCCCTCACTGGCAATGGCCAGCAGATCCTCGGTCAATCGCTCCATGCGATCGAGTGCCCGTTCGATATCGTCGAGATGCTGAGTCTCACAAACCTCCCGGGCGAGTTCGAGTCGCAGCTTTGCGACATTCAGTGGGTTCCGGAGGTCGTGAGAGAGGATCCCGGCAAACTGCTCTAACCGCTCGTTCTTTTCTTCGAGCTGTTTTTCTCGTTGCTTTCGCTCGATCGCCGTTCCCAAAGAGAGGCAGAGAAGCTCCGTCCATTTTTTATCTTGTTCACCGAACGCATCGAGCTGGTTGGACATCGCATGAAAAACTCCCCAGTCACCGACAGGGACGGTCAGTGCCGACCGGATCGCAGTATCGGTCGGTTTCGCCCGTTCAGATTCGCTCACGTCTGCCAGATGCATCGTCTCCCTGGTCTGGTAGACGTGGCCGGTGACCCCTTCGTTCAGCGCCAGCGGCCGGTCACCGACCTCCGCCGTGCCGTTCTCGGAGATCGCCTTGATTTCGAACAGATCGGCATCCGCTGCGGGTGCAACCAGCGAACACCAGTCCAACCCGAGTACGTTGACAGCTGCGTCGATAGTGGCCTGATAACACTCCTCTAACGAACTGGTTTCGTACAATCGGTCAGCTGCGCGGTGGAGCTCTTCGAACTCTTTACTCATGACGAGAGACCTGTTATTAACAGAGTAGATTCCATGTATATAAAACTCCTAGTAAACTCTTTTTGGTTGTCAGGTTCGCGGGGAGTATGACGGCACATTCGAACCAGACTAGCCCCACAGCGGTTGATTGTGGAGGCTGGCAGCCTCCATCGGACGGTGTGACGATTTCCGGCTATTGCTTCGGTGCGGGGACGTGACTGTCGAGCACGCGCAATTTCTCGGCTGTGACGGCGAACCCACAATGACGCCAGGAGTGACGGCTGTCTAGAACTGGTACCGTCGGTCGTCGTTTTGCTGTGGCTGTGGAAACTGGTTGCCACCGGTCATATCCTCGAAGGTCATCCCCGAGAGATACTCATCGTAGTTGACGCCGTGGCTGCTCCGAAGATGGAAGTCCAGCTTCCCCGTCTCGACTGTCGACTGGAAGAGCAGATGAATCGCCCGCCGGACCAGTTCGTCGGTGTCGTCGGGTTCGAGGGCAACACCCAACATTGCGAGTTCGTTTCGCGTTTCGCGATCCAGCGAGACAGCGAGTTCATCACCCAGCTCTCCGTACTGCGTTTCGACATCGTCCTGAAGATCGTCGAGGCTCATATATCGGCATTCGCCGCTCGGGGGATACGCCTTTCGTTGACGACTCCACTGTCGTTTTACTGCTGGCCCCCCGAATAGGAGCCATGACCATCACCCACGACGATGTCGAGATCGAGTGGCTCGGCTACGCGACAGTCCGCATCGACGGGCCGGAGACGACGATCTATCTGGACCCTGGCCGGTACGGCGTGTTGACCGGCGAGTGGCAAGCAGATAGTCCGGAAGCCGCCGACGCTCACCCACGGGGAAGCGACTATCGGCCCGAGGACGGCGATATCGTCTGCATCTCACACGTCCATCACTACAATCCTGACGGGATCGACCGTGTCGCCAGCGAATCGGCAACAATTCTCGCTTGCGAGGGGATCAATCCCCGTAACAGCAGACGAGAGCTCCCGCGATTTGTCGACCTGCCGTACGAAGTTCTCACGGTTGGAACTGAAGCAGACAGAATCGTCGACGAGATTCCAGTGTGGACAGTCCCGGCGTACAACGCTCCAGATGACCCACACACCAGGAAAGACGGAACACCGTATCATCCGGAGGGACGGGGCTGTGGATTCCTGCTTTCGATCGACGGTACCCGGATCTTCTGGCCCGGCGACACGGACGTGCTCGACGGACACGAGGCACTCGATGTCGATGTGTTCCTCCCACCGATTGGCGGTGCGTTCACGATGGACAGAACGGACGCAGCTCAACTCGCTGTCGAGATGGAGCCAGAACTGGTGGTACCGATCCACTACAACACCTTTCAGGCGATCGAGACTGACTCAAAGGCGTTCGTCGAGGAGGTCGAATCGAACGGCATCCGGGTAGCACTTGAGGAAAACGGTCACTAACGGACCGAGACCCGCATTTATCGACCATTTTCGCGTCGGTTTCCCGACTCGTTCGACATTTGCTGGTTCGTTTTCGATTCGATTCGGTACAACTAACACGGGCAGGCTGGAAAGGTGAGCTAGTATGCGATTACACGAATACCAGGCGAAAGACGTCTTCGCCGACGCTGGGATCCCGATCCCAGAATCGACACTCGCTCGGACAGTAGACGAGACCGTCGAAGCCGCAGCCGAGATCGGCTATCCGGTCGCAATAAAGGCCCAAGTCCACGTTGGTGGCCGTGGCAAGGCCGGCGGAATCAAGCTCGTCGAGGACGACGAAGAAGCCCGCGAGGCCGCCGAGGATATCCTCGGGATGGATCTCAAAGGCTACACCGTCGACCGTGTGCTCGTCGAGGAAGCGGTCGATTTCGTCAACGAGCTGTACGTCGGCGTCACGATGGATCGTGGCGAGGGCAAACCCGTCGCGATGGTCTCGACCCGCGGCGGTGTCAACATCGAAGAGGTCGCCGAGGAAGATCCCGACGCGATTGCCCGCGAACACATCGACCCCGCCTTCGGGATGCACGACTACCAGGCTCGAAAGGTCGTTTACGACGCCGGTGTCGACCAGTCGATCGCCCGCGACGTCGCCTCGATTCTCACCACGCTGTACGATCTCTGGGAGGAGCGAGACGGTGCTGACGCCGAGATTAACCCGCTGATGGTCACCGGCGACGACGAGGTCATCGCCGCTGATGCGGTGTTCAACCTCGACGAAGATGCGCTGTTCCGCCAGCCAGAGCTCGCCGAGATGGAAGACGAAGCGACCGGTGATGGGCTCGAAGCCAAGGCAGACGAGTACGGCTTCGATTACGTCCGTCTCTCCGGAAACGTCGGGATCATCGGCAACGGTGCTGGGCTAGTGATGACGACGCTGGATCTGGTCGATTACTACGGCGGTGAGCCCGCGAACTTCCTCGACATCGGTGGCGGCGCTAAGGCAGAGCGCGTCGCGAACGCGCTCGATATGGTCTTCTCTGATGAGAACGTCGATGCCGTCGTGTTCAACATCTTCGGCGGGATCACCCGCGGAGACGAGGTCGCAAACGGAATCAACAACGCACTCGAACAGTTCGACGAAATTCCAAAGCCGGTCATCGTCCGACTGGCCGGAACCAACGCCGAGGAAGGTATGGAAATTCTCAACACAGAACTCGTTCAGGTCGAAGCAACGCTCGAAGACGCCGTGCAAGGTGCCGTCAAGGCAGCCGAGGAGGTGGGACAATGAGTGTCCTCGTCGACGACGACACCCGTGTCGTTGTGCAGGGAATCACAGGTGGCGAAGGTAAGTTCCACGCCGGTCAGATGATCGAGTACGGAACGAATGTCGTCGCTGGCGCTGTCCCCGGAAAGGGTGGCCAGGAAGTCCACGACGTTCCTGTCTACGATACAGTCACCCGCGCCGCTGTCGAAGAAGATGCGAACGCAGCGGTCGTCTTCGTCCCACCAGCGTTCGCTGGTGACGCGCTGTTCGAGGCCCTTGACGCGCCGCTGGATCTGGTGGTGGCAATCACGGAAGGAATTCCAACCCAGGACATGAGCCGTGTCTACCGCCAGCTCCAGGACACCGACACCTACCTCGTCGGCCCGAACTGTCCAGGACTGATCACCCCGGGCGAAGCAAAGCTCGGTATCCTCCCAGGGAATATCTTCTCCTCGGGGAACGTCGGCCTGGTCTCCCGCTCGGGGACGCTGACCTACCAGGTTGTCGACAACCTTACCGAGCGCGGGATTGGCCAGTCGACCGCCATCGGAATCGGCGGCGACCCGATCATCGGAACGGACTTCATCGACACGCTGGAGCTTTTCGAAGCCGATCCGGAGACAGAGGCTGTCGTGATGTGCGGCGAGATCGGTGGCGAGGACGAAGAGCAGGCCGCCGAGTACATCAGCGAGAATATGGATACGCCCGTGGTTGGCTTTATTGCGGGTCGAACCGCGCCGCCGGGCAAGCGGATGGGTCACGCCGGCGCAATTGTCTCCGGCTCCGGAACCGGCACTGCTGAGAGCAAGATCAACGCTCTGGAGGGTGCTGGTGTCGCTGTCGGTGACACGCCAAACGAAGTCGCCGATCACGTCGAAGACCTGCTGTAATCGCAGCGTTCGCTACGCTCGTTTTTTTTTACGAAGAAGGCGTCGGAATATCAGTTTCGTCCTGTGTATCTGCAAGCAGCTGCGAGACGATCATTTCGCTGCCTTCGTCCATCTCCGAGACGTTCGAGAGTAACACCGTCTCGCTGGGGAACAGTTTCTCGCCGACGAGCAATCCGTACTCCCGGGCGGTCGAGCCAGTGACAGTAATATAAACTCCCAGTCCGGCGTCTGCGATTGCTTTCTCTTCTTCTGTCCCGTTATCCGGATAGACGAACTCGACGTTTTCGACGGCTCGCGAGCCAAGAATGGCCTCGACGAGGCGTTCGTACCGCGGTGAGAGACAGAGTTTTCCAGCGTAGCTCTCGACGAAAGATCGGTCAAACTGATCGTTCGGCGAGTCAAGTAACTCCGGCTGGCCAAGCAACGTATGATAGACAGTATCACCAAGTCCAGTGACGACACGAACGTCCGTATCGGCTGGATTGATTCGTTCGTTGACCGCTTCGAGACCAGTGAGTGGCTCTTCGGCGAGCGAGACAATTTCTTCGAGAACGAGGTCAGCGCTGTCGAAGCCGAGCGCAAACTCGTGTTTTCGGAGCGCACGAAGTGGCTCCTCGCGGCCGACAAGCTGGAGTTGTGTCTCACCGATCGGGACAGTCACACTGTCGAACACCACACGCCGGGGCATCCCTGCCCGGCCATCCCGCATCAGCGTATACTCCGGTGCAGTCGGATCAGAGAGATCACTGTACGATTCCAGTCTCTCGTACACCGTCGACTCAGCAGATTTGTTCTCTTTCGTGATCGCCTTCTCATACCGCAGTGTCGAAATAATCTCGTCGGCTTGCTCTTCCCAACCACTCCGGGCGACCCGTTCGAGGACAGCCTCTAGTGGTCTTCCTTTCCGGGGAACAGCGACGCGTATCGGCTCCATTATCGGAACAGACCGTGGCCAGCGTCAAAACCCGACCGGTTTCTACTCGTCTGCTTCGAGTTCGTCAAGGATCTCGGGATCGGTCCGGAACTTCAACACATTGTGGACAACCGAGTTGCGGATGTTATCGACGACTTTGCCGTGTTCTTTGTAGAAATCGTGGATCCACCGCGACTCGGCTTCGCGGCCCGGAAACATCATCACCGATTTCCACTGGTACTCTCCATCGGAGAGGAAATAGAAGATGGTGTGTTCGTCATCGCGGATATCCTCCATCGCCGCCCGCCAACCCTCCTCGAAATGTGTCGGGTCGAGTTTGAACTCGAACAGCGCAAAAATGAAATACTCCTCGTTCGGAATGATCGCCTCGCGAAACACTCCCTCCTCTCGCATACCTCTGATCGACTCGCTTACGGTGACGTGTGAAACATCGATGCCGTGTTCCTCTTCGAGAATGTGGGCGAGATCACGTGAGGACAGCTGTGGGTCGCGTGACAGTTCCCGTAGAATCAGAATATCCCGTTCTTTGAACTCCCAGTCTGGTGCGCTTGAGTCAGTCATGGTAGCTATGTACAGTCCAGCTGTTTCGACAGCAGCGCTAATCTGTGTCTGTAGGCTGTTGTTTTCAACACTGATGATTGATCCAGCCGATTCATGCCCCGGACTTGCTTTTCCAATATAAAATAAATTTCGACAAGTGGAATACGTCGTTAACGCGCGAACGGAGCGTAGATCAACACCGTTCCATATGCTATTTCGAAGATAAGCAGCATCCCTCGTGACCATCACAGGATTTAAAAATGGAAGTTCGCCATCTCAATATTTTTGGTCCTGCTGTGGTAAACAGATGAAGAATGGAACCATCGAAGCAGTCGCCGCCCAAACACGCCAGAGTCACGCGTATCGAAATGACGATTGACTGGCCACCTGGAAACGTCGTCGCCTCGCTTCTCGATGGGAGCGAGCCAGTGCTCGTCGATGCGGGAATGCCAGGCAAAAGCGCACGCGAGGAGTTACTCGCCGGGCTTGCGGAGGCAGGAAAATCTATTGAGGATATCGAACATCTGTTGATTACACACCCACACGTCGACCATCTCGGGCAGACACCTACACTGCTCGAACGGGCCGATCCGACCGTCCACGCGCCAGTCGGTGTTCGGAAGCGACTGAATCAGAAACCCACAGAGCTCGAACGGACGGTCCGCCAGAACGGGACCAAAGCAGGGCTGTCGGGCCCAGCACTCGATGGGGTCGTCGAGAAATCTATCGAATCACTCGAAGAAAATCGATCACTGTTCGATCCCGACGATGTCGACCACTGGGTGGACCACGAGGAGGAGTTTGGTATCGGTGACTGGCAGCTCCGCGGGATCCACACGCCGGGTCATCAGGCCGATCACTTCTGTTATCACAGTGACGAGATACTGTTCTCGGGAGATCTGCTTCTCGAACCGTTCCGGTCTGTGATGATCAACGCCGGGCTGGATACGGGAGTCGACGACGGTGTTTCCGACTTCTACACCGCCTTAGATCGGTTGGCGAACATCGACGTCGATCACATCTTCCCCGGTCACGGCCCAGCCCACAACGACCACGAGGAAACCATCGACCGCTCCCGAAAGAGTCTGGATCGGTTGTTCGCAAACACACGTGAACAGCTTGCAGATGGCCCCCGCACCGCACTGGAGATCGCCGCAGAACGGGCCGGAAAGCGTGAGATCCACTACGTTCTTCCAGAAGTTGTAAGCGTCCTCCAGCATCTCGCCGATAGGGGTGAGATCGAACGACGGAGTGACGATGGTGTCAATCTGTACGCACTCGATTAATTATCTCTTCGCGCAAGTAAGGCAATAGCAGCGAGCGAAACCAGTATGATCACTGCGCTGAAGCCGTTGCCCGAGTCATTAGCGTCGCCGTCATGAGTAGCCTGATCGTCAGAATCAGCTGTTGGATCAGTCTGATCGTCAGCTGACGGCTCATCAGTTGCAGGCGCTGTGACAGTCACAGTTACCGGATCAGCGGACAGACCGTCGAATTCGAAGCGGTACGGTCCCGGTTCGTCGAGCTGTTTCTCAACGGTAACGGTCTGTTCGCCACCACTGTCGAGTCGAACCTGCTCCGTGAAGAACTGCTCATCGTTCTGCGTAATCCTAAGGGTTGTCTCCGCTGGGCGGTCCTCATACAGAAACAGCGCGGAAACCCACGACTTCAGTCGTGGGTTCGCTTACACTCGGTACACTCTTGGGGATGGTCCAAAAAGGGGTGGTATGATCGAACGGATCCGCGATGTTGGACCCGTCCTGTTGGTCCCAGCTGCCTGGGTCGCGACACTGTGGGCAGTCATTGGAGAACTCGGTGACGATGGTATGCTCATTGCACATATCGTCATGGTCGCGTTCATCTCCTTCTTTCTCATCACAGGATACGACAAGATGTCGACCGGTGCGCTGCGTGCCTGGCGGGCAGTAATGATCGTCGGCATCCCAGTAACCCTCGCTGGCGTTGCCGGGTTTGTCGTCTCCAGTGGTCAGAAACAGTTGTTCTCAATTAGTCTCGTCGGCTGGATGTTGCTTCCCGCCGCCGGCCTCGCATACACCGCTCGGGAGCTCCCGGCCGCAAAAGTTCATTACGGCGGCGGTGCAGCGCTCTCGGTCGCTGGTGCAGCCTGCTTTCTCGCCTTTCTTGCGGGAGCTGGCGAGATGGTTGGCATTGCCGGTATCGGACTGGTCGGGATTGGCCATACGATGGGTATCGTGGAGGCACACCTCCGAAATCAGTAGTGGGGACGTCTCTTCAAAATCAGTAGTGACAACGTCTCTCCAAAGCCAGTAGCAAGCTACGCCGACGCGCTTGATTCGACGAGTGCTGTCGCTTTCGAGCGTGACTGTTCGACAACCGCTGGTCTGGCCTCGAACTCGATTACTACCTCGTTGCCGTATTCGACTGTCTCGACGTGGGCATTGTCGTGAATCCACGAGATGACGCTCATCGTGTCCTCTTTCATCGGTAAGACGAGCCGTTCGCGTTCCAAGTCTGGCAACTCTTGGTGGATTCTATCACGGAGTGCGTCGATGTTTTCACCAGTGCGCGCGCTGACAACGATTGGACTCGGTGCGAGTGCCGACAGTGCGTCGCGCTTTCGCTGGATCTCGTCGTCATCAACCTTGTCACACTTGTTCAACACCGTGACGATCGGCGCTTCGTTGCGTTCGTACAGCGTGTCGTGGCTGGTGACGAGCTTTTCACGGATCTCCTCGACAGACTCGCTTGCATCGACGACAAGCAAGACGAGATCCGCGCGATACACCGCATCGAGCGTCGATTTGAACGATTCGACGAGCCAGTGTGGCAGATCCGAAATGAACCCAACCGTGTCGGTGACGAGCACATCACGTTTCTCGAAATCTGCCTGCCGCGTCGTCGTTCCGAGGGTCGTAAACAGCCGGTTCTCTGATTCTGCGGTCGCGTCGAGATCGGAGTGAATATCCTCGTTTTCATCGACATCGAGATCCGCAGCCAGCCGGCGAAGAAGTGTCGACTTGCCGGCGTTGGTGTAGCCAGCGAGCGCAACGAGATCGAAACCGGACTCACGACGCTGCTCCCGGCGGTGTTCGTCCGTCTGCTCGATCTGTTCGAGTTCGTCACGGATCCGGGCGATCTGGGATTTGATATCCCGCTCACGACTCTCATCATACTCACCAAGACCCATGAAACCGGGCCGCTCGTCGCGTTTTGCGAGACTCGCCTTCGCCTCCGCGCGCGGGAGTTCATAGCGGAGTTCAGCGAGTTCGACCTGGAGCTGTGCCTTCCGCGTCTGGGCACGCTGGCCGAAAATCTCCAGAATGAGGCGGAACCGGTCGACGATCCTGACACCCTTCGGAAGTTTGTTCCCGATATTGAACGTCTGGTACGGACCGAGTTCGTTGTCGATGATCAGCGCAGTTGCACCCGCTGCTTTCACACGGGCAGCAATCGTCTCGACTTTCCCCTCACCAAAATGATATGCAGGATCCTCTTTCCTGGTTTGGGTAACGATATCCTCGACCTGATAGCCGGCAGCACGAGCTAGCTCGACGATCTCGTCTGTCTCGGCCGTTCCCGAATCGACGCGCTTTGCCACGACGATCCGTTCGGTTTCTCCTGTCACTTGGAGGAAGTAGGAAATCGCGGCATGTGAATGTTACCCCAATGTTCACTAGCTGCGGGCCCGGCCAGTGACTCGCAACGACCCTTACCGGGTTTCCAGGTCGTCTTCGTCTTTGACGATCTGGGTTTCTGCTTCACCGCTGGAGACTTCGTTTACGAGGTCGTAGAAGTCGTTTTGCATCCCTGCTGGGAACTCCACCACGCCGATCCAGGAGCCGTCTGGCTGCCATTCCTCCCGTTCGAGATCGCCGAACTGTCGAATCTTCGCCTGTCCACTGCCTGCGTACTCGGCGGGCAGCTGTGTCGCGACTTTGACTGTATCGAATCGGATCGGAATGACGGGCCGGAGCTCGTCCAGTGCCTCGTCGACCTGTGGCTCGACTGGCTCCATTGGATCGATCCGGAAATCTGTCTCCTCCAGTGCGGACTCGATACGCTCTGGTGGGTGTGGCGCGTCGTCCATCTGGGGGTTGACAGCGTTGCGAGCGATGCGATTGATGAGGTTTTTCCGCTTTTTTTCCTGCATTTCCTTGCGCTGCTCTGCAGTGATCTGGATCTCTCCGCGTTTGATTACCTGCGGGATAATCTCCAGAGGGTCGGTCGTCTCGAACACCTCTTCGAGGGCGCTCTCCGGGGGCCGATCCCCGCGAGTGGCATCCTCGAAGACATCCTCCGCGGCGATGACAGCTTCCAGATCGCCGTCGAACTCGTCACGTTTGATTGCGAGCGCTGCGTCGGGATCGACGAGCACCTCGAACCGTTCGCCGTGGGATTCGAGTCTGGCTGTGACAGCCTCTTCGAGTGAGATCATACCCTGGACTATTTGCGGGTCGGTTAAATTTGTTCGCTCTACATGTACGCAGTTCGGAAAAAGAAACGGGCGTCAGCCGAGCAGGAAACGAAGTTTCGGGAACCGCTCGACGAGTGGTTCGCCGCCAACGCGCAATGTTCGATGTATTCTCAGCGCGAAGAGAGAAACGGTGCTACTCACCGAGCCAGGCGTCGGTAATCTGTAAACTACCGCGTGAGCCATCCCACTGTGTCTCGTATTCCAGTTCGATCGGCCGTGACATGTGTGGGCCATTGGTGACGAGTGTCTCGAACTCCCCACCTTCGCCGAGCAGGTGAACACCGTATTTTTGAGAGAGTTCGTCGAGATCAGCGATTGCGTCGGCATCCAGTGTTCGACCGAGCCACGATTCGTCGAGCCCGCCTGCAGCGACGCGGATAATCGTGATCTCGAAGCCAGCAGCGAGCATCTCCGCGGCAATCTCGCGTGGCTCACGCTGCCACAGCGGCGCGAACGTCTCGATCCCAAGCCGGTCGCTCATCGCTTCGACGCGGTCGTTCTGGAACTCGCTTTCGACAGCACCGACTGTGACGCCAGCGACCCCCTCATTGAGTTCGTCGGCCAGCTCTTCGAGCGCGGCTTCGAGTGGCTCCAGCTCCGCGTCGCCTTGCTCGCTCGCGTCGATCTCCCGATCGTCGGCTCCGAAATCCTCTGGGTGAACATCGACCAGTTCGATCCCGATGCTCTCCGCGGCGAGTGAGGCAAGCTCCGTCGCCGGGACGTGATACATGTACGAGTCACCGTCGGGGTGGACGGTGAGCAGTCGCTCGACCGGATAGCCTTCCTCGAGGGCCTGATACAGTGCCCAAGAAGAGTCCTTTCCGCCGGAAAAGAGGCTAACCCACGCGCCGTTTTCGTCCATGGTCGACATACCGGAGTGGCGAGTAAACACCTGCCGATTTATTTCACGACGGAGAAATCCAGAGTGTAGTTACTGCCGGTGTGGTTTTTATCCTTGCAGTCGAACAGCTAGATATACCGACGATCAGCTTCGGAGACCGTGAGATCTACTGTGAGAAAGGGACGATTCTCAGGGACGCACTGCAGGAGGCAGAACTGTCGCCGCACAACGGCCGATCGAAGACGCTTAACTGCCGTGGTCACGGGACCTGCGGGACCTGTGCAGTGGGGATCGACGGCGAGGTGAGCGAACCCGAGAGCCGAGAGTTGACGCGTCTGTCAGTTCGGCCCCACGAGGCTGACAGCGGCCTCAGACTGGCCTGCCAGACACGGGTCGAAGGCGACCTGACCGTCAGAAAGTATCCCGGCTTCTGGGGCCAACACACTGATCGGCCGCCCGAGCAGTAATGCTGTTTCGGGCGTGGATTACTTTGTGACAGTAACGGTGACTGCACCGCAGGAGCATTCGTAGGCTCGGCGTGTCCCCGCCTCGGTTTCGTACACCATCATACAGTTTTCTGGCTGGAGTTGGCGGTCACAGCCCCGTTGTTCACAGCTAGCAGAGAGATTTTCGAGCATACCGAAGACAAGGGGAGAGATGCATATCAAGCCGATCCAACCCCGGAGTGAAAGTGAAAGTAAACATCTCGGTGGCCTGAAACACGTAAAGGATATGCCCCCAGCGGACGCGCCCCACAGTATGCTCGATGAGTGGCAGGCCACAGCACTCGACGGCGAGGAGTCACAGACCGTCACCGTCCCCGGTCGGCCGAGTTCGCTTGCAGGTGCCGACGGCGTCACATACACGAAGACAGTTGCGGACCCACGAGCGCCCGAGGAGGACGTTGCCGTGCTCGAACTCCGGGGGCTGTACGCCCACAGCGAAGTGGAACTGAACGGCAATCTGCTCGGAGACAACGGCAAGATCGAACACGACAGCTACTTCCGGCCACTCAGGATTCCATTCGAGCCCGAAGAGGAGACCGAAATTCGTGTGACATGCCACAGCCCGCGAGATCGCTTCGGGGGGATCCACGACACCGACATCGTTCCGGAGTCGCGTTCAGTTCCCGGAATCTGGTGGGATACGTCGCTTTCGACACACTCGCTGCCGTATATCGAGTCGATCGATATCCAACCCGAGTTGACAGAAACGGGCGCAACACTCAATCTCAGAACGACTGTCGTCGCAAGGGAATCGATCGACGAACGGATCACATACTCACTCCGACCGGCAGGTGACTCGAAGGGACGAGGGATGATGGAACGCGGTACTGTCGAAACGACCGAGCCTGGCAAGACTGTCGTCGAACACACAGTGGACGTCCACGACCCGGCACTCTGGTGGCCCCGGGAGCTAGGTGAGCAAAACCGATACGAACTCCGTGCGAAGTTCGCCGACGACGAGCACACTGTGCAGACTGGTATCTGTGAGATTTCTTTCGAGGATGGCCAGCTCCGAGCCAATGGCGAGCCGATGACTGTCAGGGGTATCAATCTCCTGACCGACGAGCAAGAAGATATTGACCGGGCAATCCAGTGCAATGCCAACCTCGTTCGTGCACACGCACACGTTCTTCCAGACGAACTGTACGAGCGCTGTGACGAAGAAGGGATCCTCGTCTGGCAGGATCTCCCACTGACTGGCCCGGGGAGTTTCAATGTCGACCGTGGGAGGGAGATTGCGACGGCGCTCACTCGCCAGTACGGCAGGCACCCGAGTCTCACAGCGTACGCCGTACACGACGATCCAACGAATGGGTTCCCGGATGGCCTTGGCAGCGGCTTCGTCGACTCACTCCGACTGCGGTGGCGTGCCTGGCGCCAAAGCTACGATGATGGGCCTGCAACAGCAGTTGCAGAGACATTCCCGGACCGACGGCCCGTTTTCCCGGTCGTCGGGGACCCGGGTATCGACAGCGAGGCTGCATCCTACTACCCTGGCTGGGAGTACGGCGAGCCCGCTGACATTGAGTCGCTACTCCAACGATATCCTGCCTCGATCGTCGCAGAGTTCGGTGCTGGCGCACTGGCAGCCGAGCGTTCAGACGGTGAAAATCCCGCAGGTTTCGACGCCGCGAAACACGACCGTCGCGTCTCGGGCAGTGTCACAGAGTCCCAGCAGTATCAAGCAACTGTGCTCAAGACGATCACTGAACAGCTCAGGCAAGACGGTGTCGGGATAATCGCATTCGCACTCAGGGACACTGACACGGCTGGGATGGGCATCTTTGGAGCGGACGGCTCACCCAAAAAAGCAGCAGAGGCACTCGAACGCGCGTACAGTCCAATCCAGGCATTTCTCACAGCACCGGAAACAGGGGACAGTGAAATCGTCATCATCAACGAGACGCCCCGAGGGCGAACGGTCACCGTCGATTGGCAGGCTGGTGAGCAGACAGGGACGATCGAACTGACCGTCGGCGCACAGGGACAGGCAACTGGAGGACCGATCGAGATCCCTGCTGATGCGGAGATCGTCGAACTCACGGTGGGGAACGAAGAGTGGACAATAACAAATCGATACGAAATGTAAGTATGGCTGCGTATGTGTATCAAAGACACAGTGTAAGCCGACCGGAATGTTTAAATCCAACCCTGAGGAATATTTAGTCACCAGAACGCGTGCGGCGTTCGGTAGCACAGGCATACGCCCAACATGACAGGGAACTCTAGTTCTCGGCGACAGCACGTAACGCACGATAGTGCAACCGATCGTCGTAGCGGTTATGGAATCGAGGTACAACCATGGCAGATTCGATAGAAGACTCGAAAAACATTGAAGTGACAGACGAAGAGCTCGAAAACAAATCAAAAGGCGAACTCATCAAGCTTGCTGGCAAGCTCCGTGACCGGCGCAACGAGCTAAACCAGATGGCATCCGAGCGCGCCTCCAGTCGTGACGACCTGAACGCGAAGACTCGCGAGAAAGTCGACGAGGCCCAGAGCCACCGCGAGAAGCGTGACGAACTCAACGAGCAGGTCCAGGAGCACAAAGAACAGCGAAACGAACTCAACGCCGAGGCAAACGAGCTGTTCGACAAGGTCGAAGACCTGAAAGACGACGCCAAACTCGACGAGGGAAAAGACATCGAGGAGCTCGAAAGCGAGATCGAAGATCTCGAATTCAAACAGCAGACCGAAGTGCTCGACACCGAGGACGAACGCGAGCTCATCGAGAAAATCGAGGAGAAACGCGAGAAGCTTCAGGACAAAAAGTCCAAGCTCGACCAAAACGAGGAGCTCGACGATTTCGAAGAAGAGGCCGAAGAGGTCCGCGCTGAAGCCTCCAAACACCACCAGAAAGTGACCGAGCTCGCAGACGAGGCCCAGAAACACCACAACGAGATGATCGAGGCCTACCGCGAGGCCGACGAGATCCGTGACGAGGCCGACGAGATGCACGAGAAGTTCGTCGACGCCCAGGAAGCTGCCGACCAACACCACGAGGATTTCGTCCGCGTCCAGAAACGCCTCCGCGAGCTCGACAAGAAAGAAGAAGAAGAAGAGCGCGAGGAGCGCGAGCAGAAACAGGAAGCCGCACGCGAGGAAGCCGAGGAGATCTACCAGCAGTTCAAGGAAGGCGAGACCCTCGACACCGAGGATCTGATGAAACTGCAGAAGACGGGTCTTCTCTAAATCGTTCTATTTGTTTCCGTTTTGTTTTCAGCCGGTCAGTGACGACGCCTCTCAACACAGTGCCTAGACAACCGGAAGTGGGGCTGTATCGATTCCATTCCGACGACCATCGAGCACGGCGAACTGTTCGTCCCGGCGCTGTTCGAGCCAGTAGAGGAGGCGTTCGGCCCAGACCAGTTTCTGTTGTTTCTCCTGACTCACAGCTGGGTCGTCGAAATCCCAGCCGGGAAAGAGTAGCTGTTCGGCGCCAACACTGTCTGCGAGGAATGCTGCCCGATCCCCATCTGTGAACCCGCCGAAATTCCGGACTGGTGGGGTCGGTTCTGCCTGTGTCGTCGGCAACAGAAAAGAAAGATCGAACGCCGGGAGAGCAGACTCTATCGCCGGAATGTTATCGCCGTGAGCGTGGACGACAACAGGAGTTCCCGCAGCGGCCAGCTCCCGAGCTGTCTCGGGGGTCTTATCCAGATCAGTGACCATCACGTCGACAGCGATCCCGGCAGCTTGCAGCCGATCAGCCGCCACCGAGGCTGCAACGACGGTATCTGCCGCTCGTACCTGATCGAGGTCTTCGCCAAGCGTGGGTGCACCGCCAGCAATTGCGACAATCTCGTTCGTGAAATCAAGCTGCTCGGGATCGAACACCGGTCGATCACACAGTTCGACGAGTCTATCACGCGCCCGCTCGTCGGCCGCCCTGCTGTAGCCGAAATCTCTGAGAATCTGGTTGTACACTGGTTCCCACTCGGTGAAGTTCATACTGCCTCCGGTCGAGATACTATCAGCTTATCAATATTTGACACCATATAAACCGGGTTAAGCCGAAATGGCAAACCGAACTGCCCCTGCCCGAGTCTGCCCTTTCGGCCGTCATCCGATTCTTCTACCTCTTTGGGTATAAGTTTTCTCACCACTACCCACCTACAGCGGTGTGCAATGCCCGATATATCGCGGAGCCTCCATCGAATTCATTACGTAAGTTCATTATATTTTCGAGTGTCGAACCAATGACAACCGGATCTGCACCCGCGACAAGCACACCACACCGATTCCCGACCGCTGCGAGTTGTTCGCGCTGAGACTGCGAGAGTCCAGAGAGTTCGAAGACGGCTCCAACTGCCGCACTCGGATCTCCAGTCGTTTCAGGATCGGCATCGAGTGATCGATCTGCCGACGCGTCGGTTCCGAGGACGCGGTCGAGATGTCGTTGCACCTCGCCAAGCGTCGATGCATCCAGCTGGTTGATTTCGATGCCGTCGACAGTCTCTCCGACACGATCCGGAGTGAATTCGGCACCGACGAGGGCAGCATCACGCGTTTCTGCGACATCGTGAGTCCGGATCACGTGTGCCCCGCGTTCGACGGCCATCGAGGTTGCGGCAAGCGAGACCGGCAGCGCCTCCTCGGTCTCTCGACCAGCAATCGATCGCAAGAAGTTCTTCCGGTTGATCGAGACGAGGATCGGCTGGCCGATGGCACGGAACTCGCCGAGTCGGCGGAACGTCTCCCGGTCGTCAGCGATCGTTTTCTCCTCACTCCAGCCACCGAATGCGGGATCGATGATTGTCTTCTCGGTCAGCCCGTTCTGGAATAGGGCGTCGTAGATCTCGTCGACATCCTCGATAGCGCCCGGCCGTTCGAGATCCGGCGGACTGGCCATCTTCCCGACCGCAACGTCGTATTCCTCGCACACACGGGGCATCTCCGGGTCGGCGAAGCCACAGATGTCGTTAACCATCTCGAAGCCGTTTTTGAGCGCTTTATCGGCGACCTCGTGGTACCGTGTCTCGATCGAGAACACCGCGTCGCCGCTGACGCTTTCGAGGGTTTCGATGGCGGTATCCAGACGGTCGAGTTCCTGTTCGGCAGAGAGCACCTCGAAGCGCTTGTTCGCAGACTCCAGTCCGACATCCACAATATCAGCACCCTGATCGATCAGTTCGGAATCGACGTACGCCGCTGCCTCCCCGGCGTTGTCGAATACGGAGGGTTTGTAGGGCGACTCCTGGCTGACGTTCAGCACACCCATGATCCGTGGGGGCTGGTCGTCACCGATTTTCAATCCTGCTGCATCGACGGTTCGCATACACTCGTGTTGGCTTTCAGACTGTTAAGCCAGTCGGTTCCGACTGTGAAAATCGACAGTCCTCACTCCGGCGTGCCATACCACGCCCACATCGCAGCGAGGACGACGAGCCCACCACAAAAGAAGGCAAGCGCAACAGCGAGTCCGGGATCGACACCTGCCGTGGATTCTGCCGTCGTAAGCATCACGTCCTCGGGTACCATTGTAACATTCCCGCCATCGGTGACCAGAATCTGTGAGTCCGCCTGACTGCTATCGACGAGATACCGTTGGCCTTCGGCTGTCCTCACCACAGCATCATCAGAAACTGCCGTCAAGTTCCCATCCTCGTACTGCCAGACGGTTGTGTCGGCATCATTGGCGGCAAATTCCCGAGTGTCCCCATCCAGTGAAATCTCTGCACCATCGGCATCAGCATCATCGACGTCATCATCGGCTGCGGCCTCTGTGTCTTCGTCCTCTTCTGCTTCCTGGCCCGCGACATCGTCCTCTTCGACCTCGTCCTGAGCTTCGACACTACTCTGTTCCTCGGAATCTTCCTCTGCATCCCCTCCCGCATAAGTGACCGACTCGTCAGCGTCGAACTCTTCACCAACGCCGGTGACAGTTTCACCACCACCGGAACTCCGGCTTGCAGCCCAGCCTGCAATGATACTCGACGGGAGGAGAAAACTTCCGACACCCACCAGCCGATTGAGAAGCGACCGGAAGGAGCGCTGTTTGTCACGGCCCGCATACAGCACTAGCGACTCGTCGTCCGGTGCATACACCTCCATTTCGGAACCACGTTCGGAGTACCAGGTGTCGACGACACTGATGAGGTCGGCGTCCTGGAGCTTCTGGAGATGGTACTGCACGTTCTGGACAGAGGTATCAGTCAGCTCCGCGAGATCAGAGGCCGTCTGGGGCTGCTCGTGAAGTGAGAGAAATATCTTCCGTGTCGTACTCGCAGCTAGTGCCTCGAACACCTCGTCTGCCGTCTCCTCGTCGAGATCCACCAGCCGGGGTTCCTCTGGCTCATCCCTCGTGATGGTGTCACGTAACGGGAAGATACTGCTCATGTATATTCTGGCTACAGTCCGAGTATAAAAAACAGTATGCAAGGCGTAAATGGCTATTTGAGTGATACTGATACGCTCCCGATCAAAGTGAGAGCGCCATTTGAGTGAGTGAACTGGTCATTAAATCGAGGACAAACCATCGTTTTACCCGTCAGCCAGTCGTCTGACAGCGCGGTAGATTTATTTCGATCGCGAGAGTGTCAGCCAGTATGACCACAGATGTCGCAAACAGTGACGGCAAAGCGATGATAGAGGTTGCATTGCCGGAGCCACTGCTCGAAGAGATCGATGCGTACAAACTCCAGCACGGCCACATGACTCGATCAGCAGTCGTCAGCGAAGCGCTCGAAGAGTAATCCGCCACGTTCAAGCGCCCCGGCCGTGAGCGTATCCACATGACACGATCAGTCTGGCTCAAAGCCGACGACGAAGTCGGAAGCTGGGAGGACAGAAAACGCCGTATCACCGCCGGACTCGAGGCGGGCGTCGACTGGGTTCTCGTCGATCAGGAGGATGTCGAACGCGTTCGCGAACTCGGTGCGGTCAACATCGCAGCGTTCGCTGGCGACGATGTCCACGTCCTCGAAGCAGAGGAACAGGAGGTCGAAGCAGACGCCACCATCATCGGCAAAGATGGTGAAGGCGACGGAACTGTCGACCTCCCTCCGGATTTCTCCGGCTCGGCAGATCTCTCGGCGCTCCGGCGTGAGGGCGAGCGACCCCGCGGCGGCTACGTCCAGATTCTCGACAAGGAGTACGAGGCCTTCGCCGAAGAGGTTGCCCGTGAGGCAACGTATACGATTATTATCGGTAGCGACTGGCAGATCATCCCACTGGAGAATCTGATTGCCCGCATCGGTGAAGAGACATCACTCGTTGCGGGTGTCCAGACCGCACAGGAGGCACAAACTGCCTACGAAACGCTGGAGATCGGTGCCGATGCCGTCTTGCTCGACACTGACGACCCCGACGAGATCCGTAAAACAGTTGAGGTTCGTGACGAGGCAGAGCGCGAGACACTCGATCTGGAGTACGCAGAGATTACCGCGATCGAACAGACCGGCTCCGCTGATCGGGTCTGTATCGACACCGGCTCGCTGATGGAACACGACGAAGGGATGCTCGTCGGGTCGATGTCGCGTGGGCTGTTTTTCGTCCATGCCGAAACAGCAGAGTCGCCCTACGTCGCCTCGCGGCCGTTCCGTGTGAACGCGGGTGCTGTCCACGCCTACGTCCGCTCGCCCGGCGGGGAAACAAAGTATCTCTCGGAGCTACAAAGCGGTGATGAGGTACAGATCGTCGACACCGACGGCCACACCAGAGAGGCGATCGTCGGCCGAGCGAAAATCGAGAAACGGCCGATGTTCCGGGTGCAGGCAGAGACAGAAAACGGTGATCGCTTCGAAACGCTGTTGCAAAACGCCGAGACGATCAAAGTACACGCAGACGACGGTCGGAAAGCGGTGACAGATCTGGAAGTCGGTGACGAAGTACTCGTCTACTACGAGGATACGGCGCGTCACTTCGGCGAGGCTGTCGAAGAGAGCATCATCGAGAAATAACTACTCCTCCAGTTCGTCGGTTTCGAGCTCTGTCGTACACCAGTGACAGAACGTAATATCGGGATCGAGCTCCTTCCCGCAGTTCGGACAGTTTTGTTGTCGAGACTGGGTGCCTTCTGCAGTCTGGGTCGACTGAGAGTTCAGGTAGCGAGCCATCAGATACACATCGAGCATACAGAACGCCGAGACGGCGAGCACCACGACAGCACCTTCGGTCGGAACAGTCTGGCTCACCTCCAGAAACCCTTCTACCGAGAACGACTCCGGCACGACACCATCGGGGACGAAAAGCACGGATGCAAGTAGCGAAAGACCGAGCCAGAGAAGCGCCCGCTTCCATAGCCGCAAATAGAGATGACCGAGTCCGGGGATCACGATCGTCAGAATAACCGCGAGCCACGGTCGTTTGTTCGACAGCTCAGATGAGTCAGCCGACTGGGCCATTACTTCGAATGAGGCGAGGGTCCGTATTTACTTTTTGTTACCCGTTTGAACCACGGAGTTCAGTAACCAACGACCTGAGCCGTTCGAGGTCGTACTGTCCGGGAGCGGTCGCATTGGCGGGATCGACTGGCGCGTAGCCGATTCGGGAGCCATACAGCGGTGCAACAGCCCGCGAGTGGCGACCAGCCTCCCCCATCGCCATCGTCGCAACGGTATCACCTGCCGTCGTCCGTGCACGTGTCGCTGCCAACAGGTCAAGTACATCATCCGGGTCGGTCGCCGTCACTGCGAGTTTCCCGACATTACCCAGTTCACAGGCACGTTGGAGCTTCGTTTCGAGTTGCTCTCGGTCGGGTGTCCCCTCGAAATCGTGTGTAGAAACGATTACCGAGACGTTCTCCGCTCTGGCTTGGTCGATAACTGGCTGACAGTCCTCGATTGCAGCCAGTTCCACGTCGACGGCCTCGACAGCCGGAACGTCGACGGCTGCACGGAGCCGTTCGATCCGCTCGTCGGTGTCCGGTGCCTGCCCGCCCTCCCACTCGACGCGATTCGTGACGATCAAGGGAAGTTCGCCGTCGTAGGCCCGGACAGCATCTAGCCCGCCCGGTGCCAGATCCAGCCGAAACTCCAACGCGTCGGCGTTCTCCCGAGCGGCTGGCTCTTCATCGAGATCTGTCGTGGCTGCTGCCAGCACGAACTGCTCGAAGTCCATGCGCTGGCATACGACCGAGTCCACAAAAAGACCCAGTATTTACCGATCAGACTGCTCGATAACAGAACGCAGCTGCTGGATTTTGGCCGTCTGTTCTCTGTTGGCCGAGGCGATCCGTTCGATCTCCTCCGCGACCTCTGTGGCGTTCTCCGCAGTCGTGTCGATCATGCTCGCGACCTGCTCTGTACTCGCTGCCTGATCGTCGGTTGCAGCAGCGACCTCTTCTGCCCCCTGTGCGGCTTCGCTGACCGCCTGGTCGATCCGCTGGAGGATGTCGACTGCGCTGTCGACCTGCTCGATCCCGTTTTCGACCTCGTCATTTGCTTCGTCGAGACTGTCGACTGTCTCCTCCATATCCTGTTTGATGTTCGCGACGAGATTCTCGATCTCCGTGGCGTTTTGCTGTGATTCCTCTGCGAGGCTTTTGACCTCGTCGGCAACCACAGCGAACCCTTCGCCTGCTTCACCTGCACGCGCAGCCTCGATCGAGGCGTTCAGTGCGAGCATGTTTGTCTGGTCTGCGATATCGTTGATCACCTCGACGATCTCGTCGATCTCGTCGACGCGGTCCCGGAGCTGGTCGACATCCTCCGAGACTGTCGAGTTTGCTTCACTCACTGACTCCATCGCATCGATCGCATCGTCGGCAATCCCTCGCCCCTCATCGGCGAGTGCCCGCGCATCGTTGCTGACTGCCTTGACCTGGTTCGCACTCGATGCGACCTCTTCGACAGTCGCACTCAGATTTGCGACTTCACTCGACACATCCTGCATGTTATCCGACTGCTTCTGTGCAAGATTACTGATCTGTTCCGAGCTTTTGGCCACGTTCTCAGATGCTTCCAGCAGTTCGTCGATTGCCTGACCGATATTGTCGTCTGCGATATCCCCTACTGACATGTTTGCTTGTAATGATGTATCCCGCTGAGGCGCCATACAGGTGCTGGCACACCACACAAATTAAACGTACTCCCTCGGTTATCAACACTGATTATCGAACTGCGGAAAAAACGGTACGGCAGTCGAATCGTGGTGGACTATGCGACCGGAATATCCTGCTCGGCTTCGAGCAGCTCGTGATACCGGTTCCGGATCGTCACTTCGGAGATGTCGGCAACCTCGCTGACGGCCGCCTGTGTCGTTTTCTCGTTAGTCAGAAGCGCCGCGGCGTACACTGCTGCAGCAGCCAGTCCAACTGGTGATTTGCCGGAGTGAACTCCTTGTTCTTTGGCGTTCTGGAGCAGTTCACGCGCCCGTCGCTCCGCTTCCTCGGAGAGTTCAAGCGAGGAGGCAAACCGTGGAACGTAGCTTTCCGGGTCGGCCGGCTGGACTTCGAGTCCGAGCTCGCGGACAACGTACCGGTAGGTTCGGGCAATCTCGCTTTTCTCGACGCGTGAGACCTCGGTGATCTCATCGAGACTCCGTGGAACACCAGCCTGTCTGGCGGCCGCATACACAGACGCCGTTGAGACGCCTTCGATCGACCGACCAGGGAGAAGGTTCTCATCGAGAGCCCGCCGGTAGATGACACTTGCTGTCTCACGGACGTTCTCCGGCAGCCCGAGCGCAGAGGCCATCCGGTCGATCTCACCGAGTGCCTGCTTGAGATTTCGTTCCTTCGAGTCCCGTGTTCGGAACCGCTCGTTCCACTTGCGCAGCCGTTGCATCTTCTTGCGCTGTTTCCCGGAGAGGGCGTTGCCGTAGGCGTCTTTGTCCCGCCAGTCGATGTTGGTCGACAGCCCCTTGTCGTGCATCATGTTGGTCGTCGGTGCACCGACACGGGATTTCTCGTCTTTTTCCTTCGAGTCAAAGGCGCGCCACTCTGGCCCGCGGTCGACGGAGTCTTCCTCGATAACGAGTCCACAGTCCGTACAGACTGTTTCCCCGTGTTCGTCGTCAGCGACGACGTTACCGCTGCATTCTGGGCATTCGAGCGTATCGTTCGCTCGCTCTTCTGTCTGCTCGTCGGTCTGTTCCTGTTCGGTCGTGCGTGTGCGAGTGTTGGAATTGCTCATTTCTGAAACGGTGTCAGCCGGGCGGAAACCACCGGAAACGCCCGGGGCAATAGCTAAGTATGTTTTCGAACGAAACTTATTTAAATATACCGGTATCGTGCTATTTCCCCGCCACAGAACCGATGAGAATACGGTTTCTGTCGACTCTCAATACTGTCTTAAATACTGCCGTTACGTCGGAGCGTCCGATTTTCGCCGGCTCAGGCTTCATAAGTCCTTTTTTATAATTTGGAGTAATTGTAGATATTGACCGTTATT
>LKMJ01000679.1_pt1 | contig 27370 bp, 23 predicted proteins | sample 643391 | NCBI WGS metagenome assembly LKMJ01 (sample SAMN04112250, study PRJNA286221) | soda lake metagenome | biome: soda lake; feature: Kulunda Steppe; material: water; isolation source: sample PL-Br10 brine of Picturesque Lake | place: Russia: Kulunda steppe | collected 2010-07 | reverse complement strand
TGCTCGAACTGACGGCAAACCACGACCAGGACGAGGTCGAAATTGGCGACGCCTGGGGGCATATTGCCGTCCGCGTCGAAGATGTCCACGACGCGTATTATGAACTCATGGACCAGGGTGTCGAAGATTACAGACGGCCGGAAGACAACCCCGGTTACGCTTTCGTCAAAGGACCTGATGGTCACGAAATTGAGATTGTCGAGCGTGATTACGGCGCACGATGGAGTATCGACCATACGATGATTCGTGTCGAGGATGCCGACGAAGCGCTCGGTTACTGGACGCGTAAATTCGAGTATGACGAAGTGGGTCGCTGGGAAGCTGATACGTTCGCGAACTACTTCATGCAGCCGGAAGACGCCCCGCAGGAGGCGATGGCACTTGAACTAACATACAACTACGACGGTCGCTCGTACGAGCAGGGTGACGCATGGGGCCATCTCTGTGTGCGCATCGACGACCTCCACGATGACTGGGAGCAGTTGATGACCCGAGAGGCACCGGACTACCGCGACCCCGAATCCTGTGATAACCTCTATGCGTTCACAAAAGACCCTGACGGCCACGAAATAGAGCTACTGGAGCGTAACCCGACAGCCGATTCGCTGTTTCCTTTCTAGTCACTGGAACAGGTTACAAACTTCCTGCGTAGTTTTAGCAAGAAACCGACAAAGCAGAGGTTCAGTCTCACTCATCTGCTGGCTGATACTCTGGCAGCGGGACAAGCAACATCGGAATCGTGACCTTCTCGATGAGCGTGTGTGAGACGGAGCCGAAGATGATACGCTCGGTTCTGCTGTGACGCCGGAGCCCGACAACCAGCATATCAGCGTCAACCTCCTCTATCTGGTGAATGAGCGTTTCGGCGGGTCCACCTCCTGGCCCTTCCTCACGGTAATCAATGTGTTTCGTGCTTACATTCGTCACTCCTCCGAGCTGTTCCTCTAACTCGGTGAGGGCTTCTTCTACCACGGTTTCGTCTTTCGACGTTGCGAACACTGCCTCGACTCTGTCGTCCGCTCCAACTTCTTCTGTCTCTCGCAGATACTCACTGATTGCTTGGCTTGCCGATACCCCATCCGTTCCGACGAGATATGTCACCATACGCCACCTTATGTTTCAGATACGCAATAGTTTTATGATTTTTCAACTTATTATGCAGAATACCTGTGTTAAAGTAACCAACTAGTAAATTTCCTCGACAAAGTATTTGTAAATGTACAAAACCAAATCAGAGCGCGTTTCGAACATCCCTCACAATCTCGTCTATATCGAATTCATCCTCCATTTTGTCGTAGACAACCTCACCACCAACACGAACTACGAACACACCATCATCACCCATCGTGAGGTGGAAGGCAGCTATCTCTCGCTCCAGCGAGGTCAAGATTGCTTGCTGGAGGTCGAGCGCTCGGTCACGAAAGCCACACGGAACACAGTATTCGAGTTCAACGGTCGACATGAATCTGCGTATGTTCTCCAACCCAATGGCTATGTCGGGGTAAGAGTTAACGATTGAAGAGCCAGAAGCTTACTCGACCAGCGGCGTCCCGTCCGCTCGCGGCCCAATTGTCGGACCAAATGGTGGGTTATCAGGGTCTATCTCTCGAATCTCGGTATAGTCTGTCGAACGTTCTGCTGGAATCCGCCCGATTGCAGCAATCATTTCGACGTACTCGGCCACCGAGCGTCGCTCACCGAACGAACCGCCAGCGCGTTTCGTTATTTCCTCCGATAAGACAGTCCCCATGAAATCATCGGCCCCGCAATTGAGCATCTTCAATCCCTGTTGATTGCCGTATTTCACCCAGGAGGACTGAATGTGGTCGATATTATCCAGATAGAGCCGCGACACGGCAATCATCAGTTCGTCCTCGTCCGTTGTTGCTCCGCCATCGACCATTCCCCGCTCGAAAAGCGGCGTGTTCTGATAGACAAACGACAGCGGGACGAACTCGGTAATCGCGCCAGTTCGGTCCTGTAGCTCTCTGATAACATCGAGATGCATCACGCGATGGGCTTCGTTTTCGACGTGCCCGTACATGATGGTGGAGGTGACTGGAAGGCCGACAGAAGCCGCTGCTTCCATCGCTTCGACCCACTCTTCGCTATCGATTTTGCCCGGACAGATGACTTTGCGTACTTCATCGACCAGAATCTCCGCGGCGGTCCCCGGAACGCTATCCAGACCTGCCGCTTTGAGTTTTCGATACACGCCCTGATAGCTCCAGTCCGTTCCACGCCGAGCGTGATAGGCCTCTTCAGGCGTCATCGAGTGAAGGTGCACGTCATCGACGGACATTGCCTCAATCTGCTCGATATAGGTGCCAGGGTCAGTGTCGTATTCACTGGGAGGGCGGTAGTTCAAATCGCCGCGGTCGCTGGTTTCCAGAATCTCGCGGTGGTTCTCATCAAGCACAAATGCCGGATGAAGCCCACTCACAGAGGTCACTTCGGAGATACCAGTCGAGAGGGCCTCTTCGACAATCCGTCGGGACTCCTCCGGGGTTTTCGTGAATCCGTTATGCGAGACGTCGCTTTCGGTGCGGAAATACTCAGAGCGGTCCTTGAAGTTACAGAACAGACAGCCCGTGTTACAGGCAGTCGTCACGTTGTTGTTCAGATTCGCAACGAAGGTGACGCTGTCGCCAACAACCTCCTGACGGCGCCTATCCGCCGCTTCGAGCACTTTTTCCTTGCGAACGGGGTCGATACCCTGTCTGTCGGTTCCGGTTGTGAGCAGTTCGATGCCGTCAGCAACCGTCAATCGCCGTCCCGAGCGCGCATTTTCCAGTGCGTTTTCAAACGACTGGTCCGTCTCCGGGCGGTGTTGAAACTCAAATCGGCCGCGAGGGATGTTTGCACGACGGTCGGCATCTGCCATTATACAGTAATCCAGTATTGATGCGTAAATATTGCCGGGTATGGGTGTGGTTTGCCGTACTCACTGTCAGTGACAGGTTTGTGTCTCTCCTCACTGGGAAAAGTCGAAACTCACCCCGAAAGAAGCTGCATAATAGCAAGCGCTTCCAGTAACACCCAGAGCGTAAAGAGCGCATACGCGCTCAATAACACGTACGCCTCGCGCTTGGTCAGGAACAAATCAGTCCGCAAAAGAACGAATGCGAGTACCGTCGACAGCCCGAGAACCCCCATCATCGGGGCCGTAATGACGAAATTAATTGTTGCAGCACCAGTTAGCAACACCCCAATCGGAATGACAACAAGCAGGTCGAACGTGTTTGAGCCCATCACGTTTGCAATGCTCGCAACGTCCCGTTCGTTATCGGCTGCCTGGACGCTGACGAGGGCGTCCGGGAGGCTCGTTGCGGCGGCTACGATGATGATTCCCCAGAAGAAATCAGGCGTCCCGGTAATTTCGCCGATAACCAAGACGGCATCAACGAGCTGGTGGACGGCAACAAGAATGATTGCGAGGCCGGCGACGAGCCATCCAAACTCTCTCAGTGGGTCAATCGATGGCGACCCCGTATGACCGGCGAAATCAGCCGTATCCTGCCACTGCAAAAAGAGATAGAGCAGATAGCCAAGGAGTGGAAGTACAACGAGTGGACGTGTGAGTTCCCCTACCATCTCCCCCGCCGGGAAGTAGATAAGCGCGAGAGCGAAGGTCAAAAAGAGAAGCACGATGGCGAACATGTAATACAGTGTCTCCTTGTGGACGACCGTTCGTGTCGTCGAGATGGGGCGGTCCGAAACAACCACGACGAGCGCGGGGATGACGAGGACATTGAAGATAGCAGAGCCGATAATCGCACCAACGCCGAGTTCGAACGAGCCGGCAAGTGCCGCAAAGATGACACTGGCCAGTTCGGGAAAGCTCGACCCTGCGGCGGCGATAATCCCACCCTGGACGACCGGCGGGAGGCTGTAATGAATAGAGAGTTTGGCGCTGGCCCCTTCGAGCCAGCCACTACCAATCCAGATAGCAACCGTTGCAACGGTGATGACAATAAGGGCAACGGCAACGGTTGTACTCATTACTGATACTCTTTTTTTCCTCGGGCTTAATACACTATGTCTCGGTTGCGGAAGGTTCAAGCAAGCCTCAATCACCCCCGGAAAAGATAACCACGTATATTACACCGGGAACAAAAACGAACAGTAATGACGAGTGTCAAAAACTTTCGGGTCGAGCGACCCGCGACCGCTGACCGCCTGGGGCGCGGTCGGTTCGAGTTTACCGACAATTATTCCGTGTTCGATTGGGGGAAGATGCCCGACGAGATTCCGGAGAAAGGGCAATCACTCTGTACGATGGGGGCGTACAACTTCGAACTACTCGAAGCGGCGGATATCCCGACACATTATCGGGGGGTACAGACTGAGGAGGGAATGACATCACTTGGTCTCGCGCTGGAGGCCGGAGCCATTCCCAGCGAACTCGGTATCGAGCTCACACAGGTTCCAACGCTCCCATTCGAAGAGGGAACGTACGATTACGAGGCATATTTTGCGGAGGCAGCCGAAAACTATCTGATACCGCTCGAAATCGTCTTCCGAAATTCAGTTCCCGTTGGCTCCTCGCTTCGTGGACGACTCTCACCGGAAGAAGTCGGCCTGGAGACTACGGAGTGGCCGGAGCAGGCAGTCGACCTCCCTGAGCCTGTCATCGAGTTTTCGACAAAGTATGAGGAACAGGATCGCTATCTCTCCACCGAAGAGGCAGACGAGATATCCGGTCCGGCCTCACTGTCGGACCTCGAATCACTGGCTCGGGAGGTTAATGAGGTTATTACGGAGCAGGCCGAGCGAACCGGATTCACGCATCAGGACGGTAAAATCGAATGTCTCTACTATGAGGGGGAAATCCGCGTTGCGGATGTCGTCGGGACCTTCGACGAAAATCGCTTTTCTTACGATGGACAGCAGGTCTCGAAGGAAGTCATCCGCCAGTATCACAAACGGACACAGCCCGAATGGGTTGAGGCAGTCAGTAAAGCCAAAAAACAGGCAACAGATGCGGGTGTGGACGACTGGAAACAGTTCTGTGACGAGTCCCCAGAACCGCTAGACAGCAAAGTGATATCGGTCGCTCGTGACCTCTATTGTGCCGGAACAAACCAGTATCTTGAACGTGAGGTTTTTGATGCACCGGCGCTCGATGATGCCTTGGCCGCTGTGCAGGAACTATAGTTTCTCTCAAAGGGAAAACGCAACTGCTGGTGGGGAAAAGTTAAGATGGGAGTGTGTGATTACATATTCAGCAACCAGACCCGGTTGTGGTGGGACAGGACTAATCACGGGATGAAAACCGCAGAGCGGTAACTGAAATACGAGACTATGACGGAGCACCTTGCCCTGGGGGTAGCGCTGTATCTGAGTCTCATCTTCGCAGTGTTATTTTTCATTTACTGCGCTCAACGGAGGAATACACGCGGTGCTCGGTCGCTGGTTGTGATGTTCCTCGGTGTCATTATCTGGGTTGGGGCTGATATCGTCCAATACCACACTGGCGGGGAGCCAGCACCAACCTTCGGCGTTTCCCTCCGACTGCTCGGACCGGATATCGTCGTTATCGGTGCACTACTGTTTGCACTTGAGTACACTGGAAGAGACAGGTTCATCACTCCTCTTTTTACAGCAGCCCTCGGACTCAAACCGCTCGTTTCACAGGCACTGTTTTTCTCTCCGCTCGGCCCGGAGTTTATCGAACTAACCACCAGCGAGGTGGTCGTGGGATACGACTTCGCAATGACCCCGCTATTTACGGCGTATACCCTCTGGAACTGGACCCTCATTGGAACAGCAATTATTCTACTGGGCCATATGATGGCCCGGTCGCATTATCCGCGACAACGACAGATTATCATCCTCCTCATTGCGTTTACCATTCCGCTGGCCTTCAACATCATCGCACGTGGAGGCGTTTTTGTCGCTGATGTAACGTCGATAACGCTTCTCCTTACTTCGGTCCTTTTCATGTACGCAACTTTTCGGTTGCGACTGATGGAAGCCCTCCCAGTCGCCAGACAGACAGTCCTCGAAGAAATTGACGACCTCGTTCTGGTGCTTGATGAAACAGGGACTGTCATTACTGTCAACAACGCTGCAAAGGAGACACTGAACAAAACTGGTGCGCTCGAAGGAACTCACATCTCGAAGATATTCGAAATCAAAGATACAGCCGAACTCACGAAACTTCAATCCGAACCACTATCGGTGCAGCCGAACGGCGATGAACGGCATCTAGATTTGAACCGTTCGGTGGTCGAAGATTACCGGGGGAACTTCGTTGCGGAGGTTCTCGTCTGTCGTGATATTACGGATACGCGCCAGCAGGCACTCGAACTGCGTGATAGAGAAGAGGACCTCAATCTGTTGAAAGACCTCCAAAGCCGGTTTCTCAGACACAATCTTCGTAACGAATTGAATGTCGTCCGTGCTCATGCGCAGATGACACTCGACGAGGACGACCCTGAACAGCAAGCCCTGATGGAGATTATTACCGAAAGAACCGATAGAATTCTGGACTGGAGTCTCAAGGCCAGAGCTATCGAACAGCTCATCGAGGCCGAAGAGACAATCGAATATGACCTGAACCGACTCGTGACGACAGTTATCAACGATATATCGACACAGTACGACCATGTGACGTTTACCACGGACCTGGAACCGAACCTCAGTATTACGGCGATTACACAACTCGAACGCGCACTCGAAAACCTGCTCGAAAACGGGGCAGAGTATAACGACAACGCCAACCCACGAGTGAGTGTGGAAGCGAGAAGAGACGGCGATAGCGTCCATATACGCGTTATCGATAACGGCTCGGGAATCGATTCCTCGGAGTTGGCGGCTATCCGTGACCGGGAGGAAGAGCCGCTTAAACACGGCAGCGGGTTCGGTCTCTGGCTCGTCTACTGGGTCGTCCACAAATCCGGGGGTGAACTAACCTTCGATGCAACGGAAGACGGAACAACGGTGACACTAACCTTCGATGCAGCGTAAGACTCCAATAGCGGATTACAACTCCATATCAGCGACAGCTCCCCACCGTTTGTCGTTATAGCTACGCTGTTGCTGGGTGTCGAACTCGTGTTCGATTCGTTGTTTGAGCGTCTGTTTTCCCTGGCGGTCGATGCTTGCGAGTTCGTCGGCTTTCGCAACCGCAAGCGGGGGGCCGCGTTCACGGGCTACCTCCGCAAGCAACTGTGTCGTTAGTTGGGCCCGAATATCCGGGTCGCGGGTAAACGCGTAGGGTGCCTCGATGCGGTAGACGAGGTCATCACGTGGGTCATAGAGCATAAAGAAGGTAACCTCGTATGCAGAGTCATCGAACGCTCGGTCATAGGAAATCGAAAGTTCGTCACCCGAAAGAACGCCATCTGTCCCCACACGCGAGCGGAACCAGCCGGTGAAGGTGAGACAATCTTTCAGTCGCTCCCCGTTTTCGTCCCGTCGAGTGAGGACGCGTCTGAACAGGGCTTCATCATTGACCCATGGTGCCCCGATAACACTACGGAGTTCGCGAGTGATAGCTTTTGATGCACTGTTTTTGACAAAGCCGACAAGTGGGATATCCCGTTCAATGAAGGTTTCGACGAGTTCGAGATAGTTCTCGATAACCCCGGTAAACTCGGACTCCTCGATGATGAGTCGTTTCAGCTCCGGGTCGCGTTCGACCCATTTGAGCAATCCCGTGGGATAGATGGGACCATCGAGGATGAGCAGGTCATCAACAATATCGGCGTTATCGAGCGCATGCTCGCTCTCGGCGCGATAGAGCGCGAGCGCGTGGACGACTGTCTGTTCGTATCGGTCAACTCGTGGCGCATGGAGTATTCGCCGTCGCCCGTAGCCATGGTCGATACCGAGCCAGTCCTGTGAGAGGTCGACGGTCGTGTCGTTTGAGTGGACAGTCATCACGATTGTCCTGCCCCGGTGGAGTTCAATGCTCGACGGAACCGATGCCATTGCCGCCTGTGACACGTCGAGAACGAGGCCGTTTTTGAACGTCGTTGGGTTGATTGTCCCGGCGTCGAGACCGTGCTGTGTGGGAAATGGCGTCTCGGTGAGCGCCACATCCGTAATTGTGGCTTTTCGTCGACGGTGGTTGCCAATCGGTTCGAGAACGACCCTCTCATCGCGGTAGAGTGGGTCAAGAAACTCCTCGAACGCACGCTCGGCGAGCGCCGTCTGGTCCGTCTCATCGACTTGCTTTGTGACGCGGCCGGCGAGGTCGGCGATACCGTCCACGTGGACGGGGTCGAGTGTCATACTCGCGGTACTGTCGCAAGGGTGATAAAGGTGGTCAGCGACGGCAACGCTCGGTTACGCACGGATAACTAAAACCATCATTTCAGACTACGCCGTTTTAATATCGGTCTGTCTTGAACGACGTAGTATGAATCGACGAACCCTTCTCGTTGGAACTGGAACGCTCGCAACTGCTGCGCTTGCCGGCTGTCTCGGTGATGACGGAGATGATACCAACAACAACAGCACAGGGAATGACAACAGCGATAATCCGGAGAACAGCAACTCGGATACCGGCGAAACGCGGACGATAACAGTCAGCGATAGCGGCGAAGCGGAAGCCGAACCGGATATGGCCGTCTTTGAAACGAGCGTCGAAGAGCGCGGCGACTCAGCGGCAGAAGTGAGAGACAACCTCTCAGAACGCTCGGATGAACTCTACGATGCCCTCATTGGTTACGGCCTTGATGAAGATGCAGTTACAACCGGTGATTTTGATATCGGACGGCAGTATGATATTCGCCGCTTCGAAGAGGAACACGGCCGACCGCCGGAGAGCGAATCGGAGATGGAAGGATACACCTACTACGAGGGCACTCATTCGTTCAGCGTCGAAGTTGAAGCCGTTGATGAGGTTGGTAGCGTCATCGACACAGCGATCGACGCCGGTGCCGATGATATCAGCCGGATAAATTACACGCTATCTGACGAAAAACAGGATACACTCCGTGAAGAGGCAATGGAAGAAGCGCTATCAGCCGCCGAAACTGAGGCCGAGTTCATCGCCAGCGAAGTGGATGCAACAGTGGTTGAGGCGAAGACTATCGACTCGACAGATGGTGGCGTCTCACCATATAGAACCTCGTTGGATATGGATGATGCGGCTGATGATGATATGGATATCGAAACTGAACTGCATCCTGATGATGTCTCCGTCTCGGCTAGCGTCAAAGTGACCTACCGAATTGAGTGATAGAACGATTCAGGAACTTATTCCAGAATCGAATCGAGGACCTCACTTGCATCGTGGCGTACCGGGTCAGTGACCGGAACGCCCAGCTCACTGCTGTAGGATTCGAGTGCGTGCTCGGCTTCATCGGGCGAGAGTCCGTACGTATTCAACATCCCTGCATCCACCGTCGCCGGGGCGACTGGTTTTGCGACTCGTTCGTAGAGGTCCGCGTAGGTGCTTGGGTCGGGGAGTTCGAACGAATCGTAGCTCCCAACGGTCTCGCGGCCGGCTTCGTGACAGAGAACGAGCGAGTCAGGCTGTGCACCGTGGAGGATAGCGGTTGTAACGCCTGAATAGGCAGGATGAGCCAGTGCCCCCTGTCCCTCGACAATGATAAGGTCCTCCGCATCCGCTTCTTTGACCAGTCGTTCGGTGGCACCGGCCGCAAAATCAGCGATTGTTCGATCGATAGCAATCCCCCACCCAGCAACCATAATTCCGGTCTGTCCCGTCGGTGCGACTGCTGCATCAAGCCCGCGTTCACGTGCGGCATCCCGCAGTTCGAAAGAGGTCGTCATTTTCCCCGTTGAGCAATCGGTTCCCACGGTGAGAACGACATGGGCATCCACCTCGCTGGCCGTGCCTTCGGCGACGGTTAAATCCTCAGGTGGTTCTCTCACATCACGGAGGGAAATATCGTGTTCCGCAGCAAGGGAGACAAACTCGTCATCTTCGGAGAGCAGATAATGAAGCCCTGCTATGATGTCACAGCCACGCTCGATAGCCGTTCTCACGTCGGGCCGCCAGGAATCGTCGAAGCCACCGCCGATTGGTGCAATGCCGATAATCAGTGCATCGCAGTCAGGAACCTCATCCATCCCGGAGACGATTGGCGCGTCCTGGACATCCGGAAGATAGTCGTTGACGGTGTCGCCTGCAGTCGCTCTGTCAAGGACGGCAACGATATCATGGTCACTATAACGGAGAACCCCGACTGCCGTTTTTGCGTGGTCGGGAAATTGTTCGTGGGCAAGTAACGCAACGCGCATATTCTTATTCCCGAGGGACGGGAAGTTAATCGTACCGGAGACGAGCAAAGGGACTCCGTGGCGTGGACCCGCTCATCCAAAGCGTCGGGCTTTAGTCACCAGACGCCCGAAGAATGGACAGATGGCCCGGTATCACATCGAGACCTACGGGTGTACGGCAAACCGCGGGGAGAGCCGTCAGATTGAGCGGTCGCTTCGGGAAGGAGGTCACCACCGCGTTGACTCTCCGGAAAAAGCTGACGTTGCAATCCTCAATACCTGTACGGTCGTCGAGAAAACGGAGCACAACATGCTCCGGCGGGCACAAACACTCGATGACGAAACGCCAGCCGACCTCGTGATTACGGGCTGCATGGCACTCGCACAGGGAACGGAATTCGAGCAGGCGGGCATCGATGCGGATATCCTCCACTGGGATGCTGTCCCGGAGCACGTCAGAAACGGGGAGTGTCCGACAGCAACACCGGATACAGAACCCATTGTCGATGGAGTTGTCGGAATTCTTCCGATTGCCCGTGGCTGTATGAGCGATTGCTCGTACTGTATCACGAAACACGCCACTGGAAAGATTGACTCACCGCCCGTCGAGGAAAACGTCCAGAAGGCCCGTGCACTGGTTCATGCCGGGGCCAAAGAGATCCGTATTACCGGACAGGATACCGGCGTCTACGGCTGGGATACCGGTGAGCGAAAGCTGCATACCCTTCTAGAGCGCATTTGTACCGAGATCGATGGCGAGTTTCGGGTCCGTGTCGGAATGGCAAACCCGAAAGGAGTGCATGGAATTCGTGAAGAACTTGCCACGGTATTCGCCGAGCAGGAGAACCTCTATAACTTCCTGCACATCCCGGTCCAATCTGGCAGCGACAGGGTACTCGGGGATATGCGTCGCCAGCACCAGGTTTCGGAGTTCGTTGACGTTGTCGACACCTTCAACGAGTATCTCGACGAATGGACCCTCTCGACAGATTTTATCGTCGGTTTCCCGACGGAGACCGAAGCGGACCACCAGCAATCGCTCGAACTGCTTGAGACCGTTCGCCCCGAGAAAATCAACGTGACTCGGTTCTCAAAACGACCGGGGACCGACGCTGCACAGATGAAAGGGCTCGGCGGACAGACGAAAAAGGACCGCTCGAAAGAGATGACCGAACTGAAAATGGAGGTTGTCGGAGCAGCCCACGAGTCGATGGTCGGCGAAACCAGAGAGGTGCTCTGTGTCGAGGATGGGACGGATGATTCGCTCGTCGGCTACGACCGGTCGTACCGACAGGTGGCAATTCCGGGTGCACAATCACAGGGAGTTGAACTCGGTGACACCGTCAGCTGTGAGATTACGGGACATAACACAGTGTATGCGCTCGGCGAACTTGTCTAACGGAAGCAAACCCCGTCCGAATACAGTTCAGAAATCGTCGAACGTTGGCGACGATGAGTCACCGGGGAACGAATCAACAGGGACTGATTTCTGGTCGCCCGATTCCATCTCTTTGAGCGTCACCTCTCCGTCTTCGAGGTCGCGTTCGCCGACAATAATGACGAGTGAAGCGTTGATGCTGTCAGCATAATCGAGCTGTGCACCGAAGCTTCGACCCGCAATATCGGTTTCAACGACGTTGCCACCGGCACGGAGCTCACGGGAGATTCGGGCAGCAGTCGGTCGCGTCTCTCCCACCTGCAGTACGTAGTAATCAGTCGACAGCGACTCGTCTGGCCAAACACCCGCGCGCTGACAGAGCAGCGAAAGGGTTGCGTGACCGGGTGCAAACCCAACAGCAGGTGTGGGCTGGCCGCCGAACCCTTCAATCAGATTGTCGTACCGACCGCCCCCAAAGACAGACCGGGATACCTCGCCAGTGGCATCGAAACACTCGAAGACGACCCCAGTGTAATAATCGAGCCCGCGGGCGGTGGTCAGCGAGACCGTGCAGTACTCACGAACGCCGAAGTCTTCTGCTGCAGCAAGAACCGCCTCCAGGTTGTCGACAGCGTCTTCGACCCGTTCTGTTTCCGCAAACTCGACCAGTTCGTTGAGCGAGTCTGCAGGCGTTTCGAGCAGGTCATCGAATTCTCTGGCCTGGGAACCGGAGAGGCCAGCATCCGATAGCAGGTCAAAATACTCGGCTTCGTCGATTTTCGCGCGCTTGTCGACGGCCCGGATTGCCGCGGCGTTGTCGACATCACCTGAAAACGTATCGAGTAACCCACCAAGGATATCGCGGTGAGAGACTTCGAAATCGAAGTCGTTGCCGGTGAGCCCAAGTGCGGTCAACGCATCGGCAGCAACGGCAAGAATCTCGGCGTCGGCAGCAGGGTCGGAAGAGCCAAAGATATCCACATTAGTCTGATAGAACTCCCGATACCGGCCCTGCTGTGGCTCCTCATAGCGCCAGAATGGACGTGTCGACATCCATTTGATTGGTTTCGAGAGTTCCTGCTGTTTGGCGACGACCATCCGCGCCACAGTTGGTGTCAACTCCGGTGTCAGTGCAATTTCCCGGCCACCTTTGTCCTCGAAAGAATAGAGTTCTTCGAGAATTTCCTCGCCGCTTTTATCAGCATACATCGCCGCTCGCTCCAGCGCTGGCGTTCCGATTTCCCGAAAGCCATACTGGCTGGCGACTGTCTCGATGGTATCTGTCACCTGCCGACGCGCCTGCATCTCTTCGGGATAGAAATCTCGAAATCCCTTGATTCGGTCGTACATACCCGCCGTTTAACGAGCACGCGCTTGAAAGCTTCTCTCTCAGGTTGCCTTCAAGAGAGACCGGATTGGTCACTCCCCCAAGTCAATACCAAACTGTTCGAGGACAAAAATCGAGATACTCCCCAAGACTAATGCCAAAACTGTCGCAAGTGCTATCTCAGCAACCTGCCACCAGGAGCCGCCAAACAACAGCGCAATAACAAACCACCCAGCAGTCCCGGCCGCCCCCATCAACATCCCGATGACCGAAAACAACAGGACAATTCCGGCGAGCGGAACGAACAGGAGCCAAAGCAGGAGGTATATAAGCGGGAACAGAAACGTCTTGTTACCGAAGTTCCATAGATACGAGCCAGCAGTCGACGTGGACAACGGCGGTGGCGATGTTGGGAATGATAGCGACTGAGACCGGCTATCCCCAAACGAGACGGTTCGTTCGACAGATTTCCCACGTCCATCGACGACACTCACCCGGACAGCATCAACATCCGCCGAGCAAAGAAATTCGTTTGCATCAGAATCTGACTCGACTTGTTCGATAACAGTAGAACGATGCGGCTTTGCAGCCTCGCCTGCTGGCTGAAGGGTTACAGTCGGCTCGAACGAAGAAAGCCATCCTAAGACTCCCGAAAGTGGTGTGCTGACCGAGAGATGCCCAGCGTCGTATCCGGTGTTTTCGGGAACCAGATTTCTGGTCAGTAACTCCTCGTTCAGCGTGTCAATAAAGGCAGTTTCATCCGTCGATTCGGACGCCAACTTCCGTGACAGGTTTGCATCGAGGGAATACACTGCGTCCGATTGTGCAGCGTAGACGTTTTTGATGGGAGGGGCTTGTTCCCCAAGTTTCGTGATGTCAGTATCGATATTTCGATAGTCCCCGACTGAATCACCCGCCCGTCTGATGACGGCAACGCCCGGTACCGCTTCGGGCGCAGGAAAGACCGGAGCACGTCGCCAGTCACCATTGAGGTCAGTTACCTCCGGATGTAACAATGCGTGACAATCAGCACAGAGCCCGACAAGGTTATCCAGATCGTTATCTCCGCCGCCCGAAAGCGGCCTCATATGGTGAACATGTCCAGTATCCGGTTCCAGTTCCTTCCGGCAACGGCCACACTGTTGGTCCTGTAACCACCAGATGACTGCTCGTCGATTCGCCCAGTCAGGCGGATATCGACCATCACCGTAGAACGATTCCGCCGGACCATAACTGTCCGGTGAGTTATAACCAATATCTCCACCAAACTTTTTTAAAAGGGAGCTTTCGTCCTGTATCCCCTTTTTTATTCTACCCATCGCTTGCAAGATATTGTGATACTTTCGAAGTGATGCTTGTAAATCTATAGCATTCTCACGCTGGACGGGTTGTGCCGAATCTAACACAATCTCTGTTTACCGCCATCCTGATTTCAAACCACAAAGCCATTCCAGGTGACGGGGCCCAAAACCAATCAGAACAGTCACTACCAGACGACACATTAAATACGGTGGTTTTTGATGATGATAGTATGCGACGGCGACAGCTGTTAGCACTGACAGGGGGAACAGTCTCTATCGCAGTGGCGGGATGTCTCGGCGACGACGACGAAACAGAGCCAGTAGACACTGACGATGATGATGGGGAAAACGGAACACCGGAAAACGGAGAAGATGACGATGGGGGTGACGATGAAAACGGAGCGCCCGAACCAGAACTTGACGGGCTCGACGTTGACGTATCCGACTCGGTGCTACCCGTAGACGATGAGACGTCGATAACCGTCACGGCGTCATATGACGATGGCTCGGAAGAGACGGTTACTGATGATGCTACCATAACGAGCGACGACGAATCGCTTGTATCCGTCTCCGAAGGGACGATTACATGGGAAGGTGAGGGGACCGTTACGCTCACCGTCGAGTACGAAGGGTTCGAGGAAACCGTCGAGGTAGAGACTGAGGCGGACGAAGAAGACGAGGATGCAGAGCCGTTCGAACTGGGTGATGCGTTCGAAGCGGAGGGTGTCGGCGGTTACATTTCGTTCGCCGAGGAGAGCGAAGCCGATGCTGAAGAGGAAGGACTGACCTTCCCAACCGAAGCGGAAGACGGCGAAGCTATCGCCGTCGAAGCGACTGTCGATGGCGATACCTGGGAATCAACATCCGTGGAGTTCCCAGAAGTCGATACCGGGACGGCGAGGGCTACTATCGAAGCGCTTGACGGACTTTCAGGTGATATCGACTTCGAAAACGGCATCATGACTGCGGAAGGGACGCTGGAAGTAACCATCGAGGATGATGATTCCTTCGAGTTCGAGATCTCTGCAACATCCGAGGAAAGCGGTGAGCTGTCTGGCGATGTCGACGCGGAATTTGCACCTGCCGAAGTGACAGTCGTCGATAACGAGTTTATTATTGATGATGAGACTGGAGACGCGTTGATTGACGGCTTTCTGGGACTGCCTGCGGAGGACCCCGGCGAGAACTGGCTCGTGTTGACCTTCGAGATGGTCTCCGAGTAAGGCCGATTGCTTCTAGAGCGTTATTTTCGCTGGAGAACACGAGACTGCGTGTGTTCTGGAAAGACCTCGGCGACGAGTGCATCCGAGTGTGTTTCCGAAAGAAATGTCCGAATCTCGGCCTCGTAATCACCTTTCGGAATCTCTGCAGAAGGGCCGGCTTCGACGAGCAACAACTCCTCGACAAGTGCGTCGATAGCTTGCCGTCCATATCCGGCAAGCGGTGAAAGGTACGAAACGTCAAACCGGTCTTCGAGGCTCTGTGCCAGCGACCGGTCGACGGTAGGCACACGGTCATCCCGGCGCGTCCCATCAGCAATTGCGTCGAAGGACGTTTGTTCGGCCACTGCTTCGAGTGCCTGCTCGTGAATATACTGGATGCCGTTACGTGGAAACCCATCCGCAATAATCTGGTTTGCAGCTGTTTCAGCAATCTCCCGGTCAAGTTCAATCGATTGGGCAGGAAATCCAACTCGTGCTGCAGCCTCGGTCGCGTGTCGATACTCGTCGGTAATTCCGAAGGTACAGCACAGGGTCGTTACATCATAAAACGGGTCAAGAAGCAAGGCAGCAAGCGTCGAATCCTTCCCACCGCTGTACAACACACCAACGTCCATTTATTTGCGCTTGATGTTGAAACTTTTCGAATCAGGGGTGATTTCCCTGAGAATCTGTTTCATCTGGTCTTCGTCAATTTTCCCCTGCACGCGACCGCTCTGGGCCAGCGCAACGACCTGTTGTTCGACCTGCTCACCAACCTGTGGTTTCGACATTTTGACCGTGTTGAGGCGTTTTCGTGCGCCATCCGTCAGGTGTTTTCGGAGTGCTGCTTTTTTCTGTGCCTCCATCTGCTGACGCTGTGCTTCGGCTGCCTCATTCGCTCCGTCTTCTGACTGGGCCTTGTCCTGCAGTTCCTGCAGTTTCTGTTCACGAAGCTTTTCTAGTTCATCATCGGTAGGCTCGCCACTCATAGTTCGTGTTTGTCTATTCTTGGGCAAAACGGTTTCGGAGCAAATCTTACCCGATTGTATTGAAAGGAGAAACGCGACCAAAGACCAATACCCCTCGAACGCCAAGAAAGGCTAATGAGTGAGCGGGAAAAACAACTTGAACGGGAACTCGATACCGACAGCGAGTTCGATTTCTCGACGGAAATTGGGTCAGCTCAACCCAAGCAAGAGTCGGAACAAGCGGGGCCAACCACGGAGGCAGAAACGGGGCGCGTTCGGAGTCGTCTCGGCTCGCTCGTCGATGGCAAGGCCGTCGGTGCTGCGTCAGTGCTTTCCATCCTCGGCATCTTTCTCGTCGGGCTAATTCCGCTCGTTCCAGCGGTTGTCACGTCGGTGCTTGGTATCTTCCTCGGTGTCTTCCTCTATGGTGCTCTGGCCAGCGAGAGCAAATACGTCGAAAGCGGCCTCGCTGGCGTACTGGTCGGTGCTGGGTCAGTTCTCTGGAGTTACTTTCCGCTCTCGGTATTCGGCGCGAGTACGACGCTCCTCGGTATCGGGGTTGCCGGCGGCCTTGTCGCCGGAATTACGGGTCATTACTTCGGCCGTGATTTACGAGATGGACTGACCAGAGATATCGAACGGGACCGGTGAAAGACGGATTCAGCTACGCTGGCCCGCCGAGAGGGTTATCCTCGAGAAATTCGAGAATTCTGTCGGTGACTGCCCGAGAATGTTCGATATAACAGAGGCGTTTTCCTTCGACTGGCTCGAACGTTCCACGGGGGAGGGCGGTGGCAAGTTCACGCCCTGCAGCAACTGGGATGAGCGGGTCCATAACACCATGACAGACGAGTGCTGGCCGGGTTAGTTCGTACAGGTCAGTTATTTTGAACTCGACCATCGCCTGTAGTTGTTGTGTCACCACGACGGATGCTGCGTCTTCCTCGGCACGCCAGCCACAGATTTGCTCGACAACCGCTGGTTGTGTTTCCAGAAAGGTATCCGTAAAGCCAGCAGATAGCGATTCAGCAATGCGGTCTTCGGTTCTGGAGTCCGGATAGAATGTACTGAAGCCAGTCTCGTCGATAGTCGCACCGCTTGTGGTCGTACCGAAGAGAGTCAGTGTGTGTGCTCGATTGTAGCGCCGAGCATACTGGAGGGCAACCATCCCACCGAGGCCAGCGCCGACCAGGTGGACACGAGCCCTCTCAGTTTCAGCAAGAATCGCTTCAAGGTCCGCAGCCAGCGTGTCGATATCGTAGCCTGAATCAGGCACATCGGAGTTACCGACCCCGCGCATATCATAGACAAGCGTCTCGTAGGGTCCGGCAAGTGCTGGCGCCTGCCAGCCCCACTGCCATGCACCGAATCCACACTCGCCTATGAAGACGACAGTTTCGCCGCTCCCATCCAGTTCGTAATAGAGCGACACCCCGTCGTTGGTTGCGTACGGCACAGTTATTCGTCGAACACGCGACTATCTGATTTCATCGCTTCGATTTCCGCAGCGGCTTTTTCGGCTTCCTCCGGGAACAGTGCGATTTCAACCGTATTGCCGCTATCGTCCTCGCAAACGATTTTGACGCGTTCGTCACCAAATTCTCGCACTTCCAGCGACGCCACGTCGTAGAGTTTTGTGGTTGCTGTGTTATTCGAGGTTCCAACGTGTTTGAGCGAGCCATCTTTGAGTTCGAACATGAAGTTATCGAGGTCAATCGTAATCATATCCGACTCTCCGAGCGGGCCAAATTTAGGGCTTCGGACAGACTCCAAGTCGAGTTAGTCGTCTGCGCCTTTGTTCTGTTCGCTACGGAACGATGGTGGGTCAGGCTCGATGTTGGCATACTCGACGACCCGCTTTCCAAGCGTCTCGACGCGCTCTGCAAGTTTCTCATCACGGAACTCACCGTTCTCGATTTTGTCTCTTGCCTGGGGGATGGCAACCTGATGTGGCAGTACCCAGGCATTGACCGACCGGCAGACTGCACGGAGGTGTTCGAGCGCAGGCGTTGGAAACCCACCACCAGCAACGGTTAACAGGCCAACAGTCGTGTCCGTAAACTCGTCGAAGCCGCAGTAATCAAGCGCATTCTTCAGCGCCGACGAGTACGAACCATGATAGAGCGGCGTTCCGAGGATAATCGAATCGGCAGCCTGCAGGTCGGCCTTGAGTTGGTCAGCGTCACCCACATCTCGGTGGTCAGCGTCGAAAACAGGAAGATCATAATTTCGAAGGTCAACAAGCGTTGTCGTCGCGCCGTATTCCCTTGATTCGGCAAGAGCGTGTGTAACAGCAATTCGTGTGTAGCTTTCGTCGCGTAGACTACCGACCACACCGACGATATGCGGAGGAGATGACATTGCTTGGCTTTCGCAGTCGAGTACTAAAGCAACGGTGATTCGTCGTAATTCCTGTCAGCGAGTAGTTCGATACGCTCAACAGCCCCCCAGCCGTGAACCAACCTGTGGAATCGGAGTTTCAGTTCGAGTTGGGTGTCTGTCAGTGGGCCGAGCGATACTGGCCACCCGAGAGGGAACGGACAACGCCAGTCATCGTCGCCAGACAACTGGGGACAAAAAGCCGCCGCTGGGATACCCTCGTTATCGAATGTGACACTGCCGGGCTACGGAAGCGGGCGAACTTTGGCACAAAGCGGCTGGATTCGGACCTGCTACACGTTGTCAGGAATGCCCCACCAGCCTACGAATGGTATCAAGATGCCCTACCCGAGCCATCGTATCCCTGGCGCTACGTTAGAGAAGCAGTCCATCGGGCGGCAGACCGGGGACTCGTTGACCGCCGGCGTGGGACCAACGGCCGAATTGAGCTCAGACGGAAGTGGAGGTATCCGAATTGGGTCAAGCGAATTGTCGCTATCGAAAACAAACCAGACCTCGATTCGAGCGCTGCCCGGGACCTTGCTGCACAGCTTGAACGGGATGTTGCACTTTCCCTTGCCGATGAGGTGTGGGTCGCCACGGCAGCGACCGACGACTCAATCGAACCGGTCTTGCTCACTGAGCGACCACAGGAAGCAGGCATTCTAACCATTGATGCAGGAAGCCGCGGCAAAGACAGCGCAACCGTCATGTGGCATCCAACGACACTCAGTGTCGACAAGCCGGGAACGCGGATTCTCGAGCAACCAACGGGTGGGAAATTCGATTCCTCGGCCTGTCGGTTCGAATACGTCTCCTCCGACTGGAAAGCAGGGAAGCGACTGGAAATTGCAGAGCGCGCCTACGAGCGTGGCTGGCGGTCGTATGCCTCTTCGATGCGCCCAGATTGTCGGTATTTTGAGTTGCGTCCAGAGCCGGATGTTTCGCGGCCCTACTGCACGTCGAAAAATTGTCATCAGAATGCTCGGGAGTGTAGCGGCTCATGTCCGTCATTCGAACCTGAGCCACCGACCTGGCGACAGCATGGCTGGCCGATTGAGGGTGGGCCGGGTGCAGGAATGAAGCGGTTGCTTTCTGAACAGCGGGAACGACAACGGCCAGAATAACGACCTGATACTGCCGGACGTAACTTCGTAAACATACTCGCCACCCCGGGGTGGCGAGATGGTTTAAAGGCTTACGTCCAGTAGTATGACCACCTCGCTTACCCGGTTTGTCCACCCTGACACCTTTGAGCACTCCGTGAGAAAAACCGGTATGCAACACCGACCGGTGGCGAGCATCTTTCTGAGACACGAGGGAGATATTCTTCTCGTCAAACGGAGTCAGGCGGTCAGTTCATATCCCGAAAGATGGGGGACCGTCGCCGGTCATATCGAAAGCAGTGAGTCTCCTCTAGAAGCGGTATCACGAGAAATTACAGAGGAAACAGAACTCAGACCCAACGAGTGGTCGCTCGAACGAACCGGCGAACGGTTTGCAGTGACAGACGCCTCTCTCGACGTAGAGTGGCAGATTCACCCCGTACTCGTCTCGACGGCTCATCGAGATATTTCGACAAACTGGGAGACTGCAGCGTCCGAGTGGACATCGCCGGAAGCGATACATACCGGAGAGACCGTTCCTGAGCTCTGGAAGACCTACGACCGGGTAAGACCAACAGTTGAAACCATCCGGAATGACCACGAGCATGGCTCTGCCTGGCTTTCCCTTCGTGCACTCGAAGTACTTCGAGATGAGGCAATACGTGCGCAGTATGTCCAACCGGTCGCACTCCACGAAGTTGCAACCAAACTCTGTGACGCTCGCCCGACGATGACAGTCCTCACAAACCGTATCAACCGAGTGATGAGCGAGTGTCTCTCCGATGAGCAAAAACTCAAGCCAGCGACGGTTGCCACCGCTACTCACGAGCATATCTCTCGCGCAATTGTCGCAGATTCGGCCGCAGCAAACCACTGTGCAAATGAGATTGCTGGCAAGCGTGTGGCAACACTTTCACAATCGGGAACAGTTCATGATGCCTTGCTGAGTGGGAAACCGGAAGCCGTCCTTGTTGCAGAATCCAGACCCGGTCTGGAAGGTATATCCGTGGCCGAACGGCTCCGCAAACAATTAGAATCATCGGTCTCTGTGACGGTCACCACGGATGCTGCATTCCCTGCAGCGATGCTCAAATGGAGCGCCGACGTCCTGCTCGCGGGTGCTGATTCGATTCTCGCGAACGGCGATATCATCAACAAGGTTGGAACGTACAGTGCAATGGCGGGGGTCGAGGCGAGTGACATCGACCGTCTGGTAGTCGCTGCAACGGACAAAATCAGCTCTGATACAACGTACGACCCAGAGTATCGGCCCAAAAAAGAACTCTATGATGGCGAAACAGGCCTTGCGTGTTTCAACCCGACGTTTGAGCGGACGCCAGTCAGATATCTCGATGCACTCATCACTGACCGCGAGGTGCTTTCACCCGACGAGATAGGAGAGATTGCAAGCGAACATCGTGCTCTGTCATCGTGGAGTGAGCGATTTTGAATCCTTTTTAGTCCGCACCACTCTGCAGTGCCGTCACCGGTTCGCCTGCTTCGAGCGTTGCGGAATCCGGCAGCTTCGTCCGGACATCCGCTTCAGGACGGTCCGCAATAATTTCAGCGTAGGCATCAGGCAACACTCTGGTGAAGTTCTCAACCTCTTCATCCCAGTTATCGAGTAATTCAGCGGCTCTGTCGGAGCCGGTGTATGCGGCGTGGTTTTCGACAAGTCGGGTAAGCATCTCCCGGTCACCCTGCTCAAGTTCGTCAGAAAGCGTGACCATTCCGGTGTTTGCCCGTGAGTCGAACTCGCCATCTGGGTTGTAGACGTAAGCGACACCACCGGACATTCCGGCCGCGAAGTTCTTCCCAGTCTCGCCGAGAACGGCGATTGCACCACCAGTCATATACTCACAGCCGTGGTCACCGAGGGATTCGACGACACCCTTGACGCCTGAATTTCGAACGGCAAAACGCTCGCCCGCCGCCCCGTTGATGTAACACTCGCCCTGCGTGGCACCGTAGAGCGCTACGTTACCGGTAATGATGTTCTCGCTAGCTTTGTAGGATGCAGACTCAGGCGTCCGGACGATGAGCTTTCCGCCGGACAGTCCTTTGCCAACGTAATCGTTTGCTGTCCCAACAAGGTCCATCGTTACGCCATCCTGGACGAATGCTCCAAAGCTCTGTCCTGCCGTGCCATCAAACCGAATTGTGGCAGCGTCATCCGGAAGGCCACCCGTCCCATTCGCCTGCGAGATTCGGTTCGAAAGGGTTGCACCGACCGTCCGGTCGACGTTCGTGATTTCGGAGTCGATTGTCACCGGCTCGCCGCTCTCGATTGCAGGTTCTAACTCCTCAAGCAGTTCCCAATCGAGTTGGGTATCTATATCGTGGGTCTGTTCTTGCGTTTTGTAGCGGTCGACCCCCTCCGGTCGGTCGGGTACCACGAGGACAGACGAGAGATCAACTTTCTTTGCCTTTTCTTGAGTTACGTCTGTCCGCTGGCGGAGGACATCGACACGACCAACCATCTCTTCGACCGAGCGGAACCCAAGTTCTGCCATGATTTCGCGAAGCTCCTGTGCCATGAACGTCATGTAGTTGATGACGTGCTGTGGCTGCCCTGGGAACCTGTCGCGCAGCTTTTCGTTCTGTGTGGCAACGCCGACCGGACAGGTGTTTTCGTGACACTGTCGTGCCATCACACAGCCGGAGGTGACGAGCGATGCCGTCCCGAACCCGTACCCTTCCGCGCCAAGCAGCACAGCAATTGCGACGTCACGGCCGGTTTTGAGTCCGCCATCGGTCGTGATTCGAATCCGGTCGCGGAGACCCGTGGTACAGAGCAACTGGTTCGCTTCAGCAACGCCGAGTTCCCACGGAATCCCAGCGTTTTTGATGCTTGTTTTCGGTGACGCCCCGGTTCCGCCGTCGTCACCTGAGATGTGGACCACATCAGCGTTCGCTTTGGCAACACCCGCAGCGATGATGCCGACGCCAGCCTCAGCAACCAGTTTGACGTTGATATCCGCTTCCGGGTTTGCGGCTTTCAAATCCCGAATGAGCTGTTTGAGGTCCTCGATCGAGTAGATATCGTGGAGTGGCGGCGGTGAAATGAGACCGACGCCCGGCGTGGCATACCGGACGTGCGCAATCATCTCGTTGACTTTCTTGCCCGGCAAATGGCCTCCTTCACCGGGTTTGGACCCCTGTGCCATCTTAATCTGCAACTCGTCTGCGGATGCAAGATATGTCGACGTGACACCGAACCGTCCCGAGGCAACCTGTTTCGTCGAGCATTCCTTTTCGGTATCGAACCGTTCCGGCGGTTCGCCACCTTCGCCCGTATTCGCCGTGGCACCGAGGCGGTTCATCGCGATAGCGTTGTTCTCGTGCATCTCGGGCGAAAGTGACCCAAGTGACATCGCGGAGGTTTCGAACCGTTTGACGATCTCTTCAATCGATTCTACCTCTTCGATTGGGACCGACTCTCGGCTCTCGGTCTCGAACTCCAGCAACCCGCGGAGGGCTGCAAGCTGTTCGGTCTGGTCATTGATGAGCTCTGCAAACTCGGAATACGTCTCGTAATCACCAGTACGGACAGCACGCTGGAGCGTGCTCACAGTCTGTGGGTTCCACTGGTGGTAGATACCGCCGGTCCGGTTTTCGTACTCGCCGACCCGCTCCATATCAATATCATCGTCGCTCCAGGCCACTTCGTGACGGTCGAGCAGGTCACTCTCGATTTCCTCAATGCCAATACCCTCGGTACGATTCTCCGTTCCCTCGAAGTACTCGGCGACGAAATCAGCCGACAGGCCTACTGCCTCGAAAATCTGGGCACCCTGATAGCTTTCGACCGTTGAAATACCCATCTTTGCCATTGTCTTCAGGAGGCCGTCCTCGATTGCGTTGATATACGCATCGATGGCCGTGCTGACGTCGGCACCATCCGGTCCAGCAACGAGGTCCGCGATCGTTTCGTAGGCCAGATACGGGTTGACTGCGCCTGCACCATAGCCAATGAGCGTCGCAAAGTGGTGAACGGCACGCGGGTCGGCAGATTCGAGTACGAGTCCGACATGGTTGCGTTTCCCGTTGCGGACGAGGTGATGATGCACGCCAGCCACTGCAAGCAGTGACGAGATTGGGGTTCGCTCTGGGCCAGCAGCGCGGTCGGAAAGGACGAGGATATCGTGCTCATCCGCGAGTGTCGCTGCATCCTCTCGAACACGTTCGACAGCGGCCTGAAGCGACTGTTCGTCGGCGTCGAATGTGATGTCGACGACGGCACTGGACATACCGTTTGCGTCCATCTCTTTGATTGCAGCGGTTGCCTGGTCAGTCAGGATGGGTGAATTCAACACGAGTTGGCGGGCGTGCTCAGGTGTCTCATTGAGCAGGTTTCGCTGGTGTCCAAGCCGCGTTTCGAGGCTCGTAACCAACTCCTCACGGATGTAATCGAGCGGTGGATTCGACACCTGTGCGAACAGCTGTTTGAAATACGTAAACAGCGGTCGGTTATACTGCGATAGGACTGAAAGCGGCGTATCGTCGCCCATCGAGCCGACAGGGTCTTTTCCTTTTTCGGCCATCGGTTCGAGGAGGTGGTCAACCTCATCGTAGGTGTAGCCGTACATCGCCTGATGAGCGCGAAGCGTTCCGACTGACTGCTGTGGGGTATTGTCGTCGTTTGGCGTAATATCCTCAACGACGACCTGTTCTTGTGCAACCCACTCGCCGTATTTGTCGTCGGATAACCCCTCGAATACCTCAGAGTCCGGGATAATCCGTCCCTCATCAGGGTCTGCAAGGAAACACTGCCCAGGCTGGAGTCGTCCGCGTTCGACGATTTCGCTCTCGTCGTAATCGAGTGCTCCCACCTCGGAGGCCATTACGAGCGTGTTGTCTTCGAGCACGTCATACCGACAGGGTCGCAGGCCGTTGCGGTCAAGCACAGCACCGACTCGGTCCCCATCGGTTGCTGCAACGAGTGCCGGCCCATCCCACGGCTCGACGAGGGATGCGTGATAATCGTAGAACTCTCTGCAATGTTCAGGAACGGCATTTTCCTCGCCGCGCCAGGCCTCAGGAATGAGGGTCCGAAGTGCATGTGGCAGCGAGCGACCACCCATCATCAGGAGTTCGAGCGCGTTGTCGACGCTTGCGGTATCTGACTGGTTCGGGTCGTCGATAATTGGCTTGATGTGTTCGATATCCTCGCCGAATGACTCATGTTGTATATCGGTTTCACGCGCCCGCATCCAGTTGATATTCCCCTGAATGGTGTTGAACTCGCCGTTATGTATGATGGTTCGGTACGGGTGGGCAAGATGCCAGGCACCGAGCGTATTCGTCGAGAACCGTGCGTGGACCAGAACGAACGTCGATTCCATCCGGTCGTCTAGCAGTTCAGGATAATACTCCGCAACCTGTTCGGCTTTGAGCAATCCCTTATAGACGAGCGTTTTCCGGTCGAGCGAAACGATATAAAATCGCTCGTGGCCTGCTGGCTCTGCTTCCTCAACGGCGTTTTCGACGACTCGACGGCCAACGTAGAGTCGTCGGTCGAACTCCTCATCCGACAGGGATTCCCCATCCTCCGGTTCGACAACCACTTGAAAGACTGCTGGCTCGGAATCGAGCGCTGTCTGGCCGAGTTTCTCGTTGTTTGTCGGCACTTCACGCCAGGCAAGCACGTCCAGATTCTGTGTTGCAAGCTGGTCTTCTACGAGGGTTTTCAGTTCGTCGTGAACGGAGTCCTCCTTCGGGAAAAACAGTGAACCAACCGCATAGTCACCTGGAGCGGGAAGCGAGATATCGAGTTCCGCAGCGAAAAATTCGTGGGGAATCTGAAGCATAATCCCCGCGCCGTCCCCGGTATTTTCCTCTGCACCGGTCGTTCCACGATGTTCCATACACTCGACTAACTCTAACCCGTCACGTACTACCCGTGAGCTACTGCCGCCGTCGAGGTCCATGACGACCCCGACGCCACAGTTTGAACGAGCATCGGCTGGGTCTGCAAGACCAGCCGTCTCGTTCGGTATGTGTCGCTCTGTCATATCAACAGAAGTCAGTAGCTCCAAGCATATCAGGGTAACCCTGAAATTGCAATAGTGTGTTAATGCCAAATAAGGGAATTTTAATTTGTTAATATAATTCTGACTCCGGAAGGAAGATAATAGACATATACTAAATTAAATCCCGCTTTAAAGCTCAATTGTCCATTTAGATGTTTTCTTAATAAACATATCGATTGGTATACTGGCTAACAATGGACAGTGATTTTCGGATTTCCCATTCCCCTTATATAATTATTGATGGTGTAACTGCAGTAGCAACATGCGTATCGCATTTCCACAATCACTCACATCTTGTCGAACTTGGGAGAATTACTTACTTCCCCAGTTTTTCGCTCCCCACATGGTTGCATTTGTTGGGATGGTAGTTCCCACCTTGTTCCATTCGCTGTAATAATGAGTGACCGACCCATCACGGTCAATCATGCAGCATCGAGAGATAATAACAGTGGATGGAGATGACCTCGTTGCCGTCCATCACGAGACTGACAGCGACAGGTGGCTGGTATTTTCCCACGGATTCGTCAGCGATAAGGAGGGAAGCTACGAGGCACGTGCTAATCGTGCTGTCGCAGAAGGATTCAACGCCGTTCGATTCGACCACCGTGGCTGTGGCGAGTCAGCACGGACGTTCAGTGAACAGACGTTGAGCACGAGACTCGCCGACGTCAGGGCCGTGCTAGAGCATTTTCCCATCCGGTCGTGCCTCCTTTTTGGCTCCAGTTTCGGCGGAAAAGTGGCGCTGCATACTGCGGCTGTCGATGACCGCGTGCAGGCAGTCGCTGCGCGTGCGCCGGTGACGTATAACGAAATTTTCGACAAATATCGACCAGCAACTGACGATGCAGCGCCTGCTGATGGACAGGAGACTCTCCCGCAGCAATTTTTCGATGATTTTGACGACCATCCATTCGATGAGATAGTCACCGATATCACAATCCCCCTCTGTCTGTTCCACGGAACCGCAGATGGGACCGTTCCAATTGGGACGACGCTAGAAGCGATTGGTGCAATTCCGACCGACGTTACGTTCCACCAGTTCGCTGGAGAGAGTCACCGCTTCTCGCGGGAGGGTGAACGCCGTCTCCAGAATCAGTTATTCGATTGGGTTCATCGGGAAATTACTCCCGGCCTATAATCGGCAGAATCGACGGGACCGCAGTTCAAATCCCTTCGACCGACCGAACGGCTCTGGCAATCTCATCCGGGAGCGCCGACGGCCCGTCCGATACCCGGTGAGATGGAATGAGTATCGGGGCTGGATTCCCGGCAAGTGCGTTTCGAACAGTAGATAGCTCCGCTTCTGGGTCATGGTCGCCAGGAGTCATCCGGAGGAGTTGCTCCATCGAGACGGTGTCACCGTAGGGAACGGTTCGAAGCATCTGTAGAATCTCCCGCTGTGGGGTTGGGACGGTAAGCGCAACGGTGACATCAGTAAAGTCGTCTTCCTCACCGGAGAGATATCCCTCAATTCTAT
>LKMJ01000678.1_pt1 | contig 27373 bp, 44 predicted proteins | sample 643391 | NCBI WGS metagenome assembly LKMJ01 (sample SAMN04112250, study PRJNA286221) | soda lake metagenome | biome: soda lake; feature: Kulunda Steppe; material: water; isolation source: sample PL-Br10 brine of Picturesque Lake | place: Russia: Kulunda steppe | collected 2010-07 | reverse complement strand
TCATTCAGCACAGAAGCAGCAACATAATGGCCAAACTGTGGGACAACAAACAGGAGTGGGAATGTGCTTATCATGGGCGGCTTACGACCCATCTGCAACGGATCTGCTGCAGTTTCTCTAGCAACAGGATGTGCAGCAACTCAGACGCAAGAGTGCTTTGTTGGAGCGATAATTTAATGGTTGAATGCATGCTTCCATAGAGGTGCAACAACATGCAGCAGTGCTCTTTCTTTGCATTAGCAAAAGGTGAGCCAGCAAGCTGCCCTTGCTCCAACTAGGCACTCAACAACTGCATTCAAGCTGCATGCAGCTTGGTACCAGCACATGCAGCTTAAGCACCAGCACATGCAGCTGCATGCAGCTTGGTACCAGCACATGCAGCAACATCTTATCTGGCGGAGAGCTCTAGGCAAGACAGAGCAGCACGTCTGAGAAATCGTTGCGCCCTCCATGGCAGGAGGTCTTCCAGCTGAGTGCACAAGATTGCCCTCCCCTTCCAAGTGTAGTGCTGATCTCCCTCTTCCCTCCCTTATTGGGATTGTTACAGGCCATTCCCTCCACACACAAAAGGTGCAGGCCAGCATGCAGGACGAGCATAAAGGTTTTTGGGAAAGGAGGCAGGACTGCGTCAGGAGAACGCTCAGTGCCTCAGGGGTGCACCGCAAAACGCGCACAAGGCGCCCCAGGTCTCTTGCGCACCGGCCTCTCACCTGGTCGTGGCTCCTGTCCCCCTGGAATTCGAAAGCACGCGCCATCTCATGCGCGTCAAACATGCCACCCGGCATGTGGGCCATGGCCTCCACGTCACCTGCATGTGCCATGGCCGTGGCCAGCTCAGCTGCCTTGCGCACCTTCAAGCGACTGCTCTCGTCATTGCACCCCCCAACCATCTCTGGCAAGGGGGGTGCACGCATCTCATGCAGCAAACACGAGCCTCATCTAAGCAAGCACGCCCATGAGGGGCTTCAGCTGCATGGGCCCCACATTGAGCAAGCACGCCCATGAGAGATGCACGCAGCTCGAATACTACACACGCACGCAGTGTACACATCACACATGCACGCAATCCACACGAGCCGTGCATTGAGCAAGCACGCCCTGGATAAAGTGGACTGCTAGCCCCTTGATTTGGAGGACTGCCAGTAAAGGAGCAGCGCTTGAGTCCCACATCAATTGAGCATTATGCCGTGCCATAAACCCAGCTCGTTGTTTTAAAAGGGCAGGTGAGCAAGCTCAAAGATCAGAGCCATCAGACAGAGGTTTGCACCCTGGACACTTGAAACAATCCCATGCGCTGTTTGAGGAGGCAAAGTGCTTGACAGCCCTGTGCCTGCATTGACGAGTGGCGCTCTGCTGCAAGACTGGGCGCCAAGACTTTCCACTGGCCACTCCTGCCACTCAAAAGGCCATTCAGCCATCCTTCAGCTACATGTCAGTATCCCTAACATCCCTGACAAGCAGAGTTTTGGCCCGGTGAAAAGCCATGACCTGTGTTTTTGGGAGCCCCGTAACACTGGGATCATGGCCGGCAGGGAATGGCCGTCAGAAGTGCGTCCACGGGCCAGCGACTGCCCTACCTGCCATCGACGTCAAAAGAGGCCATGCCTGCATCTGCGGCACAAGCGCTGCCGTCGCCTCCGCGCTGGGCGCATGGGGAGCCGACGGCGGCGGCAGGAAGTCCGGCAGCAGGCACAGTACCCCTCCTGCTGCTATCCCCTGCCCTGCAGTGCCGGCCGCCCCCGCTCCTGCCGTTGTTGCTGCTGGTGCTGCTGCTGGTGCTGCTTCTGCTTCTGCTTCTACTTCTGCTGCTGTGCTGAAAGGCTGTGGCGGCCGTGGATGGAGCTGCACGGCACACTGCAGTGCCGGGTGACCTGTTGCAGGGTGCGCAGCTTTTTCTGAGGGTCGGGGCGGGGGCGGGGGCACTCTCTGAGGCCTGCCACGCGGCCGACGCGCAAGCTGCGGCGCGGCAGGAGGGAGAGGCGGAGGTGGCTGGACCCTGCCTGGAGCCGGCACGGCAGCTGCTGCTGGACCTTGTGGCAGGGAGGGCACCGCTGCCGCGGTTTGTGTAGGCGGCTGTCCCCAGCTGCCAGAGCCTGGGTGCTGACCCGCTCCTGCACACGCCATCGACGTGGGTGCTGCTGCTGCTGCTGCTGCTGCTGCTGCTGCCATTCCTGGATTGGTCTGGCTCCGGATCCTGCTGTTGCCGCTGCCACCACCACCACCCACACCGCGCGCGCGCGTGTGGTGGCTGCTCCCGCCGCTGGCGCCTTGCGCTTGCTTTGAGCTGCTGCTGCTGGAGCTGCTGCTGCTGCTGCTGCTGCTGCTGCTGCTGGCCACCCGGAGGGCGGCGCCTGCAGGCAGCTGCACATTGTTGCTGCTGCAGCTGCTGCTGATGTTCTGGAGCAAGGGCGGGGGCTGGATGCTCACAAGCCTGCCGCTACTCAAAGCCTGCGGCTGCAGCTGCAGCTGGGGCTGGGGCTGGGGCTGGGGCTGCTGCGAGAGCTGCTGTGAGGGCTGAGCTTGGGATTGGAGCTTATTGCTGATCAGGCCTTGCAGCATGCGCACCTGGAAAAGTGACCAGCCAAGCCAGGCGTGGATGCAGCAATGTAGCGAGCATGAGCCCTCTGCTTGCGCGTGTGATACCCAGCAATGCTGCGAGCACAAGCCCTGCATGCGCGTGCTTCCAGGCTCACAGGCAAGCAAGCGCCGCGGTCCCCCCAAAGCAAGGCAAGCACGTTCTGCGCCTTGGCAGTCCACACCTGCCCGCACGCCTGTGTGCCTGGCTTGCGCTCACGAAGTGGCCACCAAGGATCTGCCCGCAGACACACACATGACATGCGGGGCACAAGCGGGACCGTGCCTGTCCCAGCTCTGCTCCAATTCCACAGCCTACTCCTATTCCACAACTCTGCTCCTATTCCACAACTCTGCTCCTATCTCACAACTCTGCTCCTATTTCACAGCCTACTCCTGTTCCAAAACTTTGCTCCTACTCCACAGCCCACTCCTATTCCACAACTCTGCTCCTATTCCACAACTCCGCTCCTATTCCACAGCTCTGCTCCTATTTCACGGCCTGCTCCTGTTCCATAACTTTGCTCCTACTCCACGGCCCACTCCTATTCCACAAATCTGCTCCTATCCCATGGCCTGCTCCTGTTCCACAGCTCTGCTCCTATCCCACAAATCTGCACCTATTCCACAGCCGGCTCCTATTTCCACAACTCTGCTCCTATTCCACGGCCTGCTCCTTTACCACAACTCTGCTCCTATTCCACGGCCTGCTCCTATTCCACAGCTCTGCTCCTATTCTATGGCCTACTCCTATTCCAAAGCTCTGCTCCTATTTCACTGCCTGCTCCTGTTCCAAAACTCTGCTCCTATTCCAAAACTCTGCTCATATTCCAAAACTCTGCTCCTATTCCAAAACTCTGCTCCTATTCCACGGCCTGGAAGCCGGACAGACCTTGAGAAGCAACCCCCGGCCATGCAAAGCATGCAATCCCCCACGCTGCCCACCCACCTGCAGCTCAAGCATCTGCTGCCTGCCGTGCAGATGCGCAGCCAGCTGCAGCCGCTGCGGCTGCTCGGCGCGCGCGCGCTGCACGGCGCCGCGTACCTCCTGCAGCTGCTCCAGCAAAATTTGTTGCTGCTGAAGGGCTGCCCCAAGGTCCGGGCACGCAGCTGGTAAGAATGGCAGTAAGTTCTGTTGCCTGTCCGGCATTGGCTGGTTTTGTGGCTGCAAACTTAATTGGAGCGGCACTGCTGCCATCGCCGCTGTTGCCGCGGCAGCAGCTGCGGCTGTTTTGCTGCCCGGAAATGAAGTCAAGAGCAGCTGCTGCGCGTGGTAGGCCTGGCTTGCTGTGCTGGGAGGCGAGTGCGGGAGGATGGGCTGCTGCTGAGCGGCTGTGATGGTGCCAACAAACAACTCAGTGCTGGTGGCGTTGCTCGGCAGGGGCAAGCACTGCTGCTGCTGCTGCTGCTGCTGCTGCTGTTGATCTTGATCTATCAGGCAAGCCTGCAGGGCTCCCAAAGGCGTACGCTGCGGTTGGGCTTGCCCAACTGCACGCCCACCCACAAAAGGCGGGGGCGTGTACTGCTGCTGCTGCTGCTGCAGCTGCTCTTGCAGTGCCTGGGGTATGCCAGGGAGCAGGGCGCAGGGCGCCGGCTGTGGCGGTGTGGTGTGCCCTGCTGTGTGTGTGCCTGTGTAAGAGGCGATGGGCTGCAAGGGGGCTACTGCCGTGCCCATGGTGGTGGCAGCGGCAGGCAAGGGCGCCAGGGGACCAACCGTGGGGGCATGGGTGGGGTGCAGCTGTGCGGCCGTGCGTGCGTGTGAAGGGTGCATTGGCTTAGCTACCAGGGCAAGATCCGGGTGCAGCTGTGCAGCCTGTGGGGCATGGGTGGGGTGCAGCTGCGCCGCTGTCGGGGCATGGGTGGGGTGCAGCTGTGCAGCCATCGAGGCATAAGTGGGGTGCAGCTTCACCGCCGTCGGGGCGTGGGCAGGGGGCAGTGGCGCACGCGGGGCATCCAGCGTGCCCTGCGCCCAGCGCAGTAAGTCCGCGGCCTCCGCTGCCGCAGGGCAAGCATCTGAAAGCGGGGCGCCGCCAACCGCTGCTGCATCAGGCGCAAGCACAGGCAACGCTGCAGCAGGCGCGGTGGCTCTTGGGGGCGACTGGAGGGCCAGGTCTGTGTGCGGAACACCTGCATGAGCTGCTGCTGCTGCTGCTGCTGCTGCTGCACTTGGCGATGCAGCTCCTGGTGCTGATGGTGGTGTGGTTGCACCTGCCTCTGGTGGAGCTGCTGCTCCTGCTGCAAGCGCAAAGCCAGCCTGCGGAGCAACGGATGCCTGGGCTGCCTGGGGAGTGCTGGCGGCCATGTGGGTCATGGTGGCGGCTGGCAGGAATGCAGGGGCAGGTGTGTGTGCCCCACACCCCAGAGCTACTGCTGCGCTGGCCTTGGCTGGGAGGGGCAGCTGCGCCGGTGGCGTGTGCAGCAGCTCCTGCAGCAGCAGAGCTTGATCTGGCGTGCTGTGCCCACTGCGGATACTGTGTGCTAGGCCCAGCAGCAGCGCGCACGCCTCCTTCTGGCCTGTGTGTGTATGTGTGTGTGCACATGTGGGGGGAAGGGGGTGTGCAGGTGCACCCGGTGCATGAAGAGGTGAGGTCTGTGGCACACAAGAAGCAACGGCCACCTGCGCAATGTGGCAGGCAGAATGTGCACGCAGAAGTGTGGCATATGCCAGGCAGGGCGCACATGGAAGCAAGGCACATGCCTGCTGCAGCAATGTGCATACGCCGCAGGTTTGCCCTTCCATTGCAGTCCCTTATGACTAAGTGTGCAGAAAGCAAAACTGTGATTTGGAGCCGACCCAGGAGCTTTGCACACGTGACAGAAGGCAGGGATCCAGGAGCAATGAAGTGCCTCACCTGGACAGCAACTTGAGCCTATCTAGGCAACCAGGCACATTCACACACACACACACACACACACCACATGCACGTACAAAGCTGCACTCACTCATGCACACATTTGGCAGGTCACGTGCTTCTCTACCACATGCATGCGCCACAGCACAGGAAAATCGGCACATGCGCACGCACACAGCACACGCACATTTGCTAGCGCCATCCCTAAAGAGTTAGGCTGCCTGTGTGTAAGCTTGCCATGTATGCAGACACACCTCCATACTCCGCAATCTGCGCTGCAGACACCAGGCGCTGGCAGAGGTCACTTTCCTGCTGCTGCTGTGCCAACCCTGCCCGCACGTTCCCCCCCTGTTCGGTACCCCCAAACACGCTTGGCTGCTGCTGGGGCAGCACAGGGTGCTTTGCGATGCGCGCTTTTCCCTGCAAGGCTTGCTGCTCAGCAACGTCCTCCTGCGGGGAAGCAGCGCCGTGCAATGGCGGTGAGGGTGAGCAAGCGGTCTGGGAGTGCAGTATGGTGCATACAGAGAATTTAAGAGATGCTAAAAGCTGTAAGAGTGCAGCCACACTCATGGTATAATCAGTGGTAACGAGTGCAAACAAGCATTGCAGGAGTGCAGAGGGGCACACGGTAGTGCATAGCACCGCAAGGCGGGTGGTGGAGCTGTACTGTGCGGCATAAAGGGGTGCAGCATCATGCAAAGGAAGTGTGTGCAGTATTGCAGAGCCAAGGCAGACACATGGTGTGGCGTACGGCAGAATGGCGTGAAGCACTGACACAGCAGGCAGGAGCGCAGTCATGTCCAATCAAAGATACAAAATCACTGAAACCAACAAAGTTGAGATCTTTAAATTGCATTCTGCACCCCAGAGAAATGCAGCTGAGCCACAACACAGGCCTGCTTTACGGAATGCGCTTTGCAAGATTTGCTCTTCATGGTGCAGAGCTAGATGGTGATACAGGCAGCCAACCTTAGGGATGTCAGGCTTGAAGTGACGAAATTGATGATCAGACTTTAGGCACACTTTGCCTTCTTTTTGTATTTCCTTACGACAGCCATGCTAGCTAGAGCCCTGCTTGCTGCTGCAGAGAGTGACAAGGCTTGGCGCAAGGATGGTGCTGCCTTCCATCCTTTGTTCCCTACAACCATGCTGGCCCAAGCCCTCCTTGCATCTGCCAAGAGCGGGAGATATTGAGCGCGAGGAAATGTGCACGCTACATTGTTCGCTGCTGAGGGGTGCCAGCACTTGCAAGGGGTGAGGTATGCTGGAGCATCACAGAAGGCAAACTTGTATGCGTGCTGAGCAGGGGTTGACCCATTTTGAAGAGGCCCAAATGGGATTTGGATTGACTTTTGCATGCAAGGGGAACACTTTGCCAATCCTTTATGTCTCAAGCCTGTCTAGGCCATGGACCTTGCTTGCCAGGCAAGGGATGGTCATGTGACTAACTGAGCTGCAAGCAGGGCACTTGTGGGGTTTGTGCACTCTGCGCAAGATGAACATCAATTTAATGAACAAGGCCTCTCTCACAAGCACACGCATGCGGGCATGCCCACAAGCAATAGGGCATGCTTTTTGTGCAACTTTTATCACCTGTGTTTTTTCTTGGAGCTTCTTAAGGTGCGTGTTCCACCTGAACAATGGCGTACGAGCGAGAAATTGTATCCAAGTTTTTTGCCCGATCTCAGTCGCATCATGGCATGCACAATAGAGTCCAGCGTATGAAAATGCACTTGATAACGCATGCAGCATGTCACTCTGTTTCTGTAGATATGAGTGTAGGTGCTAGCCATTGCGTCAAAAGGTTGGATGGGTACCATTAGCTAGTGTGAGAATGACTTGAACAATGCATGCTCATCGGTTTTCATCTTTCATGTCCCTTCTTTAGGGCAAACTTGAATTTGCCAAGTGATTTACTGAGTTGCACCAATTGTACCAATGGCAGATACAAGTGGAGCCTCTGCATGCTAAAACCTCACCTGTTCTTGATCTGGTTGTCAGTGCGGCCATTGCCGACCAGCCTTGCAATTCTACTCCATTTGTTTGTCAGATTCCCCAACTGGGCCTGTTTCATGGAAACCGGAAATCATCGTGGGCGCTCAAGTGCCAAGCGAGAGTGCGGAGCAGCCAGAAGAGATGCAGAAAGTGCATCAATTCAGTGGCTAACTCACAGATGGTGCATCAACTCCTTGGCTAGCTCATGGCAATATCTATCTAATCAACATCTTGCTTTAGCTTTTTGAATAAAGCACATTTAGTTTCATCTCGTGCATTGATTGCATAAGCACCCACCTTGATGATGATTTGGTCCTCTTCGGGTGTCAAAGGACTCTTATTCACCTTTGCATCCAGGTGATTCAAGTACCTGCCAATTGAATGCAAATGAAGATGCATAGAATCAAATTTGAGGGACAAATCATCAAACGCAAAGCAGACATGTAACCAAGAGCAGCTTTCAAAACTCTGCAATCAAAGCAATGTTCCTGCCAACTAGATGCATGTCCTCATGAGCGTGAAAGCCCCAGGGACTTTAAAGATATAACTTGAACCTTGTAGGCCTAGCAAAAAATTTGCATGTAATACCTTGTTTAGCAAGCTGTAAGGCCTCTGATCAGAAGCACAAGGATTTCATGCTGTCTTTGCTATCTGCAAATAACTCCCAAACCCAAGCTTTGCCATGTATCGCTTTGCTACAACCTAAATGATGGCCTTGGGTCTTGTCTTCTCCCTTCTGATACATACCAGATAACACATTTGCACGTGGAGGATATTTGTACTTAGATAAGTGCTACACAAGCGGTGCCAGTGATTGATGTGCACTTAGGAGTTGCATGTAAGCCTGTGATAAGGATCAGGTTCTGAGCCTTCAACCGCTTGAGAAATGAAAAAGAAAGAACAGTTCCTCATGCCCTTGGTAAAGGGGAATTGCGCAATGCCCCTTCACAATAACAGCTATGTAGAGCATCCTGCGGTATAATTGTTGTTGTTTGCATCTGCACATGTGCACAGCAACACACCTGAGCCTGCAGCTCTTGCTCGTGCGCCCTGGGATAATCTGTGCAGCCTGCTCCCATTTTTTTGGCCCGTGCTGCTTGACGTACGCTATAAGTGTGGCATCCTCCTGCGCACATGTAGTGTGTTTAATTTGTTGCTCCAAGTTTCCAGGGCGTGCATCACCACACTTGGGGGAGCAGGTTCGCCCTTCTTGAAGTGAGCGTTATCAACAAGTCCATTGGGCCAAGTCGAGGCCCTTTTTGTTCAGCATATGATTATCAAGGCATGTCATGGTTTAATTCATGCCTCCACCTGGGATGGTGGCCTCCATCGCGTTCATCTATGTCAAGTATGCACAGTTCTAAGCACAGAACTAGGCTAAGGGGCCATAAACCCCCTGATGTCTCCAGCATTTCTTTCACCATTACCAAATACCACACAAGTTGTGCGCTGCACAATTCAAAACCTAAAGCTTTTAGCTCAATCCTGTACTACTCTGTAGTACATGCTGTGTTCTTAAAATCAGGTGAAGTGAGGTTAAATGCAGGCTTGTAGCCCCTGTTTGCACAAGTACATAGGGTCGTGAATTTTGAATGCATGGAAGCATACAGCTTGGGCTGCTGCCTTGCAAACCCAAATACTAAGCTTTTCAACATTCATATGCAAGGTGGCTAAGGAAAGTATTAATTCAAGCGTGCTGCACTTTTGAGAGCCAGTCATGGGGGCCTCCACACAATTCAAGCCCTAGCTGAAGGATTAAAATCAGCAAGGGAGTGGAAAATGTTTGAGAATATTTCCTTTGCATCACAAGAAGTCAGTGCACAGGACACGCATAGACATGAGGCAGCCATGCGCTTGTTCTTTCCTGTGCTGGGATAAACAACAGTGATTTTTTCGCGCTGTTTTGCCGTTCCCAGACCTACATCTTCTCCTAAAATGAACGATCAAAATACCACCTTCTCATCCCATGGCCTGGCAGTGTACGTGTCGTCATCGTCCCCCGCTCTGGTTGCCCCGCTTGAGTAGCGCTGCGTCTGGCATGGGCCTGGTCTAGTTGTCTCAAGAATCCCAAGAGACCTGTCCCGCTTCATGACAGCAGGGGGATGGCTGATTTTCCAGGGACCAGTATGCGCACGTGGTCCAACACGTTCTGTGTGTGTAGCTGCGCACAGCTTCTGTGCTGAGGGCTGTTGACCGGCTCGACCCAGTGCCGTGTGTTCTCAGGAGGTGTCAAAGGGCTCCAACAGGCACCATCCATCCACTGTGCATGATGTAACACAATAGAGGCACTTTTTTTGTCGAAGTCTTAAGCAGAACAGATGATGTCTGTTGAGGAGCCCTCCGAAATTTCTCTCGCTTACCTCCTCTGTCTCTTAAGACGGGCCGCTCCCTGGTGAAATTCGAGACGCTGCCTGAAGACTGCTAATCTAGTAGACTGGAGTGCCTGGAGGCCCCAGGACGCTGCGACCGCTCCTTTCGAGCCGACTCTCCGCCTCAAATCGGGCGACGCGGGCCTCGAGGCTATAGTCCACACATCTGATCGTTGAAAAGGTCCTTAAATAATTCACGTATACTTGCCTTAAGGAAGGAATTTGTAAGTGCCTCGCATCGACAGTCTGCGTTGCATTTGTAATAGTTTTCTATCACTTAGTCCGTGCCAGTGTCCTTATGGAGCAGAGCGAACACATATTTGCCCGCCATGATCCTGTCCGATTTGTTGGCCCAAACACGAGACCAGAACAGGTCTAATCAACGCTGCACGCGCTGCAACTTTGACACCAAACCTTCCAGAGCTAGGGCTGCATCCAAGATTGAAACAACTGCACAGTCACTGCATCTCCCAGCGCTCGTTGTCAATATCCGCAGCCACTTGCTCCCCCATCTCCCATCTATCAGTCAGGCCCCGTTCATCAGGGCTCACGCGGCGGCGCAGGGGCGAACGAGAAATTGCACGCCTTGGGCTTCGGCTCAAAGGGCGGCGACGCATGGGTGGGCTGTGAAGGGGTGGGAGGGGGCAAGCATAGATTTGTCGAGGTCATTATGACGGTCACTAAGGTGGGGCAAGCATGTTGTCATTTGGTGTGACGTCTCATCTAACAAATAGGTGTGCTCGCACTGCACGAGCCAGAGCAGCACTGTTGTTCATGCCTCCCCTCGTCATCAGATGGGGATGTGCAATCCATGACAAAACAAGGTCATCATCCTCACGTAAAAAGCAGGTAGCACCGATGCTGCGCCACTGCTTGGAACTGATAGACCACCATGCAACATAATCCACGCCCAACCTGACGCCTGGGCATTAAGTTGCTGGTAATCAGAGCCAGCTGCAGCAGCATTGCCCCCTCTGTAGGCACATGCACACACCTTCGGGTGAGGCGGCGTGGGAGAGGCGAGCGGCTGCGTTGCCTGCGGGGGCTCAAGCTGCTCCTGCGCCTGCAGGCACATCCGGGGAAGGTGGCACATCAGAGGCAGATGGCCAGAGAAATTTACACAGAGGAAGGGCTTTGGGTCAGGGCAAGCTTGTACAACAGAGATGTAAAAGGCTGAGCTTTACTTTGGAATGGGCCCTGCACCCTGAATAGTTGTAGTTAGGGGTCGGAACTGTTACAAATAATGTTTAGAAATGTCATATAATGATATATAACATTACAGACTTTTCAAAACATAACAGTGCAAAGGTTGGGCCAAATTCGCCTTCTGGCATCCCCTTACACCCCCATAATCTCAACAAGCAACTTCTTGATATTGAAATTGAGAGGGGATCAAGCTTATGGATCCTAATCGAATCCAAGCTAGAAAGGAATTGGCCAAGGAAGGCACAAAGCCCTGTGTGCAAGGGCGCATGAAGCCTGAAGAGCTCACATCAGGCAAGCCTAAATACTGGGTGTCAGTCCTAAAGTAGTAATAAAGCCAGCTTGTGCGGGACCCTGTGTGCTGGAGTGCAAGAGGTGTAAGGCTGATACCGGCCCCAATAATCCCTTCCAGGCAGCACAACGCCAAAAGTGTACAGCAGCAATATTGCCAGCAGCGGGCTTGCGTAGCAGACCTTAAAAGCAGCAAACCGGTGAGTAGGAGGAGGACGTCAACAAAATTGGGATACATTCTAGTCCCACACATGTGTACAGCCCAATGGGTAGCTACCTATACCCATGGGCACCCTGACCATTCTGCTGCTTTGAAGAAGCACGCTGTCAGTGATTTTTCAGACAGCAAAAGCAAGCACCACGACCCAGCACATGTTGCAGCGTTTGCGCTTGACCCGACCAACCTCATGGTTGAGGAGGGTAAGTGAGCTGCGAGCATAAGTGCCTTCGTTTTGCACCGAGTAATAAGCTCTACAAAAAGTGGTTTATGCTTGACTTGGATGGAATGGCAGCTGATTTTTACTGCTTGTGTCAGCTGAACGATTTGGCATTTCCATAGCTTGCTCTCATGCAAATGCACGCATGCAGGTAATATCTGCATACCCTTTAGCAAGCTGAATGCTAAGCACTAGGAGGAGGTGCTCATGCTTAAGCTACAAGCTTGTAGTGCACCTGAATGGAGGCAGGGATGATAGCAGCGTGAAAGCAGCAGTCAGCAAGGAGCGCAGAGATGGACATAGGCGATTGCATGAGGTAGCGGATGTAGCCTGCCACCTCTTCAAGAGACTTCTTTGCAGACCCTACTAAGCTGCAGATCAGTATCCCCCCTAAGCCTGACTTCTTGCCCAACTTCTGGCTGACCAAGGCCAACAATCTGTTTCCCTACCTTGTGGTGGCTGTCGGCAAGCTACTCTCTGCCCATGCCATGTCTCTTACTGCCAAGTGCAACTGGGGTGCATGAGGTTCCATCTACATCACCTTGCGCAACAGCCTTGGCCTTGAGACAGCGGAGAAGTAGTGTTTTTTGTGAAGGCAAACATGCTGGAGGAGTGGTAAAGCTAGGCAGCAAGTAGGAGGAGCAGGTTTGCAGCAGGGGGCAATTTGAACAAGCTTGAACGATAGCACTGAGGCAATGGGGATTGTCATGGGGAGTGCCCAGCCAGATTAGGTATAACATCATTGTCTGACTTCCTAGCTGGCACCTGACAACTGAACTATTTTTCCAACTTGCGATTTTGCAGAGGGGCAGTTTTCAGCCTGCCCCACCCTCTTAAAATCTGGTGGTAAACCTTTTTCCCCTTGGGGATGCACTGTGATCTACAACAGAAATATGAAAAGTTAATAGCGTTTTATTGCTATATAATGTGTTACAACGTGTGATATAATCTCTCATGTAACGTTATACGTCGACCCCTACAGTTACAGTGCCCCTTTGCTCAAGGCCCAGCCCCACACACTCCAGCAGCACTATCGAGGTCCCACCACTTTTACTTGTCACACCCCTCACACACGGGAGTGCATGCCCGACACACGGGACACACACCCAACACCCAACACGCACCCAGCACACACAAACACACACGCACATGCACCCTAACCCCCCCTCACACACGGGAGTACACACCAGATGCGCACCTCTCACACACGAGGAGTGCACACCAGGCACACAGTTCACTGTGAAACCAAAACGGTCAAGTTCAGTGGGCGGACTGCACACAACGCACCTGCGCGAGGGGGACCGAGAGCGCGAGCGCGAGTAGTGCCTTGAAGAGCGCTGGCTGCTGTCTGAGAACTTGGTGGACCTGCGCAAGCATGCGCACAGGTGCACCATTTTGCTCGCAAGTGCGCACACGTGTGCGCTAGACAAGTGCTCAGGAAGGAATTCACGCCACAGTGCAGGGCCCGCTGATGACGTGGTGGACGCTGACTGTGCGGCTTGGGCTCAACCGCCACGTGTGGGTGTGTGGGTGTGTGGGTGTATGTGAGCAACACACAGTGCTTGCAACAGGAAGCGCTGGGTTAGCAGGTGCTTGCTGGTAGGCGCACCCAAGTGTGCACACACATCTGCGCGCAAGTGCCCTCACGGATGTGTTGGAATGCAAACCAAGGGCGTGAGACAACCAGGCTGGATGGAGTGCGGTCGCTCGTCACCAATCAAAGCAGCCATGGGGCCTAGGGAACAAGCAACTGCACTTGGGGCACAGCAGAGGTACTCACACAAGCAGCACCGTGGCGCCGCGTGTGTCAGTCCGGATGTAGCCCTCCTTCTGAAACCAGTCTGCGAGCTGGCGGAATGCGTTGACCCCGGCTTTGCTGAAATGCCAGCTCCTGCATGAGACAGATGCAGGTGGGGAGAGTGCACGAGCCCGCCACGGTGCACGCGCGGCCGCCCCATTCATGCTGCGCCACCAGCGACACTGACCGCGGGCTCGTGTTCTGCCCTGTCAAGCAGCGGTCAGCGGCTCTGACCGGCCATACCATGCCCTGTGTGATTTCTTGCCCTGTTGATGCAGGAAGGCCTATTTTGGCGACGCGTGCACTGCCACTGCCAAAGGGCACACTGACACTGCGAGAGAGGGCACCCTCAGCGCTCCTGTGCCATTGTTCATGTGCTCCATGAGACACATTCTTCGCCTGTGCCAACAGACAGGCACCTTCCTTGCTGCCATGAAGCACTGCAAAGGTCACCTTTTCCACTTTTTGGACAAGTGCCAGGGCAGCCACACCAGGCCATGCACCTGAGTGGCACCAGCTGGGGGCGATAACAGGGGCAGCAGGATCGCACACACTCGACCAGCTCTGAGGGCAATAACAGGGGCAGCAGGATCCCACACACTCGACCAGCTCTGGGGCATCTGGCTGCCACCAACTCAGGCGCATGGGCAGCATGCATATACGCGCGAGCCTGCACTCACCTGCACATCACACCATGCGCACCTGCAAAACACCATGCACACGCTCAGATACGCGTAGCCCGCCCAGTTCTTGAGCAGGCAGGCGCACATGCATACGCGCGCGCTGCCAGGGCTGCCTTACCCCATATGTATCCCCACCTGTCCTCCTGGCGCATGATATCGTTGATGCATGAGATGTTGCAGGGCAGGCGGCGGCGCTCTACGAGCCTGAGCACGGCATCCCGGAAGGCCTGCTGGATGCGAGGCGACACGTCAACCTCGGCCAGGTTCACGGGCTCGGCGGGCCCCCTGTTCCTGCAGCACAGCACAGCAGCAGCACGCACACGGTTCAAACTGGTTTTAGTCTTTCACCAAACATTAGTGTTCCTTCTGGCATTTGTAGCTGCAGCTGCTGCTGATTGTTCTTCTTCTTCTTTTTCTTCTTCTTCTTCTTCTTCTTCTTCTTCTTCTTCTTCTTCTCCTTCTCCTTCTCCAAAAACAGCCTTTTTCCACCTAAAGGTTTTGGTTGCAGGCTATGGGCTTCAGCTAAGCTGCCCTTGTTTGGCGGATACAGCTATGTAACCTATCCTATCCTGCGGCACAGCAGCTGCACGCAACATGCTGAGGCCCTTGCCACTGGCGTCTTTGAACAGCACCACCTCCCTGCGCAGGTTTCCTCTTGCTAGAGCAATACACCCATGCTCGCTCCCTGCCAACACATTCCCTGTTCGTCTAGGGCTCAATCAATGCCTGCAAAACACTGTGTTTCTAACAGGGGCGAGGCTTGTGATGAATCATTATTAATGGAACAGGAACTTCCTGTTGTAACCATCAGATCTGACTACCAGGCTCCTTCAAGACCTTCCAGACATCCAGGGTGCCATACTCCAGACTACCGGTGCTTTTTAGCACCACTAGGTGCTGGTCTCTTTACAATGCCAGCTGCTGCAGCAAACACAAGCACATGGGCATGTACGCTTTTGGAATTTCCCCACACCAACCTGCTTCGGCTGCGCCGCCTGCGCCCTTGCAGCCGTGCATAGTACGGAGGGGAGTGTGAGCGGTACCGTGAATGGAGGGGTGAGCGCGAGCGCGATCTCCCCCTGCAGAGAATCCCGGCAGTTCAGCACACAAGGCCCCGTGTAATAGTGAGAGAAGCGCCAGTGGTCCTTGTGTGGTTGTGGGAATAGGACCAGAGGCCTTTGTGAGGTTGTGAGGAAAGCACCAGAGGTCCCTGCGTGAGTAAGAAAGCGTCCACAGGGCCTTGCGTGACAATAGAAGAGTGTAAGTGGTCCTTGTGAGAAGAAACAACGAGATTGTAGACAAGTCACGTGGTCGTGTGGTTCATTCAATAGAGTGTCCGATATCCTTGACTTAATGTCAGAAAACCAAACAATACAACAAGTAGAGCTCTAATTCTTTTGATACGCACGACTTAGGAAGGGGGCAGCGGTCTAAAGGAGTGCAGCCGACAGCTTGCACCACGCGCACTCCTACCGCTCTGCCCTGCCCCCTCAGACTCAACAACCGGTATAAATGAGGAAAAGGGCTGCATGCCCCTGTCCCGCACCTGTGCCGTGCTGGTGAGCGAGACCTTGTGGGCGAGCGCGGGCGGCGGCGGGGGGCTGACCTGGATCTGGAGTCCGAGGGTGTCCTGTGCATGAGCACATTAAAGATGCAGGGCGTGGCCATGATTACAGGGTTGGCAAAGAGCTTGGCATTTCGTGGAGTGCTCGTCTGCATGAGGGCTTTCTCCTGCTTGAACAAAGCATCTGCTAGACGCACCCTGACAATCACCTGTGGTGCAGCAGGCAACTCATGGCTTGTTCAACTACGAAATTCAGGCTTTAAGACCTCGTAATACTGGCTGATGCTACTGTGTACTTGTTCACTGGCACACGCAAGTGCATGCCTTACAGATGCGCATATGCTCACAAACAAGCAGGGGCCAATCTTATCTGCAAAGTCTTGTGTTTTTCCGGCACAGACTTTTAACGGCGCACCTGCGCCGCCTCACAGGGGAGCGCGAGTCCGAGGGTAACTTGCGGCGCCTTGTGGGAGAGCGCGAGTTTGAGGGCGACCTGCGACGCCTCACAGGGGAGCGCGAGTCTGATGCAGTCCTGTAAAGCATGAAGAATTCAATCGTATTAGCATCTTTGCATAGCAATGAAATGCACCAGCATAACACAATACTTTACGCGCCACGCTTCACTTGGGGGCACACCTTGCAGCCGCTCATACAACAGTACTGGTTGGGGAGGCTCTACCAATGCATGCCCATAAACATAGAAAATGACTGGATAGCTAGCAGCAGCAGCGTCATGAGCATTGCAGTGACTCAAGCCAACACAGCGGCCGGCACAAGCTAAAGGCAAAACCATGACCCACCTGCGCTTTCTGGGCGAGCGAGAGCGCGAGTTTGAGGGTGAGCGACGTTTTCGACGGGCTGGTGATTTGGACCTTGATCTGCGCTTTGGGGATCTGGATGTGGAGTCTGAGGCATTGCGGCGCTTGGGCGATCTGGATCGGGAGCTAGAGGGTGCCCGGCGCTTAGGTGACCTGGATCTGGAATCTGAGAGCGCGCGACGGCGTGGGGGGGACACAGAGGCAGCTTTCCCTTTTCGAGAAGAGCGGGATGCTGACCGGGAAGGGCTCTTTTTTCCGGGCGGTGAGCTGCGATGCACAGGAGCGGAGGGGAGTTGGTAAGTAAGATTTGATGGTCAGATACAAAAGGTCTGTACCAGGCTCCAGCCAAGAATGCCTGGCAATGCACAAGGGAGGCACCACCAAAGCCACAGGAAGACATCTGCTGTCAACACCAGGAAAAGATGGTGCACCGGGATGTTCCACTTTCCGGTCATCAGAGTCATGAAGTCTGCATGGTGAGAACAGGTAGGCATTGCATCCTTACCGGGAGCGCGAACTGCTAGGTTTGCGCTTCATTTTAGGGCTGCCAGATTGGGATCCCGAGCGCCCACGTTCACGCTTGGCAGGACGAGGAGAGGCGCTGCGGCTCCGAGACCCAGACCTGCATCATGCGCGCGCGCGTGCGTGTGTGTGTGTGTGTGCGTGCACTTGCGCGCATTCACATGCTCATGCGCGCACATGCTCACACCTGTGCACGTGCATGCAGGCTGGCATACCAGAATCCTGTCCATCTGACTTCAAGCATGCAAAGGTAAAGAGGCATTTTGCACCAGGTCGACCGCCAGACGTCCTTGTAGGAGTGAGGATGATGATGATTGATCTACATGATTGTGGCGTGTGTCTTGGTGTGTGTATAATGGCTCATGAACAAATTCAGTGACACGTGCCAAGCCTCATCATGCTTTTGATTTTCCATCACGTCAGCATCAGCAAAGAGGAGGAACATTCTAACGCCTGGATGCTACAACACATGGCCGCATGAACCAAGCTCTTGTACCTGTTGGAGGGCTTCACAGGGCTGCGGCTGCGTTTATTGTCCCGCTTTGGTTTGGCTGGGGAAGCAGAGCGGCTTGTCCTTCCATTCTTTGATGGCGAGCTACTGCATGACCTGGCAGCACACAAAGTGATGTGCCCATGGACCACGGCCACCCCCATTTCTGCGAGTAAGTTCTGGTGAATGCATGCCAGAGTCTAGAGCAGCCGCGCACAACACCTATGCAGTATTGCATGAGTTCTTTGGTTCGCAAGGAAAGCAGGCAGAGAGGGTTCCACCGCACTACTGGCTCAAGAAGCTGGCTTCTTCCTGGAAAACATTGAATATTCCAGAAGATGCAAGCCATTCCGAGCCCACGTTTGCACCAGCGCACCTTGACTGCGTGCAGGATGGACAGGAAGGCAAAATATGCGTTAAGAGTTCTGAACAGGGGGTGCTCAACTTGCATGATGTCTTAATCACATACTCATCATTACCTTGCTGCCCATGCTTGTTGGGTGCCTGTAGGGTACCTGGACGTGACACTCAGTGGCGCCTGTACATTCGTGCACTCGCCATTACTGATTGCTTAGCATGAGCACCATATTTCGATTTTCGATTTTTTTTAGTCTTCTCTGTTTTTCAATTTTCTGATTCTAGTCGTATTTAGATGGTCCTTGCTTATTAAAGTGAAGTTTAAAAAGATGGATGCCCTCCTTGATTGAGTTGATTGAGAGTTGAGGAGGGCTTGCATGCAAGCTTGCCCGCGGCCAAGGTAAAGGCCAGGCGGCTGCTGTCCTCTTGGCTGCTTGATCCAATCAAACCTTTGCAATCGGAAAAGATCAAGCATTTATTGTCTGTGCATTCCACATCTGTTAACAATCTTTGATTTTAACGGAACTACGTGCAGCGCGAGAGTCCATGTGCACAGGCCAGGCCTGTGCACATCGCATCTACGGACATGATAGTCAGAGTTGATCCTGTTTGCACCAATGCGCGCAGATGCCCTGCGACTGTATGGGCAAGCTGGCCATCTTGTTGTACACCTTGAGAGCTTTCTTGGAGTGCATTGGCGGTGCGCTTGTGGGGATCATCCTCGGTCCCTTGCTTAAAGAGAAGCCAAAGCTGCAGTTCCAGCCCACACCAGTGAACCAATCCTTGGTGGACAAATGCCCGGCTTTCCAATCCTTTGCGCCAGCTCCATGGGCCCCTGGGGCAATCTCTCAGGTAAGACTCACTTGGCACTAGATATTTCACTCCATCAAACCCGTCTTGCAGTGCAGGCATTCTGGCTCTCATGTTCCCAGTTAGGAGCAACTCGGAAATCCTGCCCTGGCAAACACCCGTCTGTAAGAAACAGGACAGTTGCAAGGGAGCACATGGTGAGGCATGACACCAGCCATGACACCTACGCGCACAGGCATGAGCTGCAACTTAACATCCAAGCAAGGTACATGTTTGGCGCTCTCGCCCCCTGTGCGAGCCTTGCAAACACATTTTGGGCCAGTTGTGAGGGCTCAGGCCTCTCTTCATCGTTAATGCTTTCATGTAAGTGGGCGTCCATCACCAGTTAATTGGTCCTATCACATGCACACTTGTCTCTGGAATCGCGTGATGGAGCCGGATACTTCCACATTGCCGTTGACCTGGTCAGAAATGGCCCCTAAGGCTTGGTAGGTGAGAGGAACACGCAGCGCTGCTGTAGCGCTGCTGTGGCAGGCTGCTGTAGCTAGTGAGCAGGAGGTTGCTCTGGAAAACAGGGCTGCGCTGCGTCGCCAGCGCACATGGGCACAGGCGTGTTGGGCACGCATGCGGCAACGTGCCCGCAGACAGTGCTCGGCCTGGCTGTGCAAGTGGGCACACCGGAGTATCAGCGGCGGGAGGTGGTGGTGGCGCCAGATGGCGTGGAGCTGCTGCTGGACTTCAAGGAGGCGCCTCACACCCCTGAGGACGCCCCCCTCATGGTCATCCTCCATGGCATAGGTGCGCGCCTCAGGGCCGCCCTCCGGCGCAAAGGCTCTTGCAATGTGGTTGTGCATGTGGCTTAGTGTGCGCCCAGCGTGGCCATGCTCTAGAGGAGGTGCTCTGGCAGTGCATGTGGCAGGGGGACTATCGTGCTCGGAGCGCAACGGGTTGGCTTCCACAGGATGTCAGCACTTGTCACAGTGTGTAAAGGTAACATTCTCGTCACGGTGTGTAAAGGTAGCACACTTGTCACGAATGAATGTTCGGCTGCGCATCTGAGGCTGCCTTTTCAAATGTGGGACTCGGATGAGTTCTGCTAAGGCGCGAGTGAACATGTAGCTCGTGCACGCAATCAACAGTTGTGCATGGCCCCAGAGAGTGACATTCCTCTTTGAGGCGCGGGAGTTTACAGGTGCGGCTGTACATGGGGTGAGGGTCATAGCAATCTGAAGCAACCACTGTTTGCTCAACTGTTGGTTCCATAACTGCGCAGGGTGGGGGGTAAAGCGGATGGAGCTCTTGGTCAACTTTGTCCTTCACAATGCTCAGGGCAACATCACGACAAAGATCTACATGAACGGAGCAGATGGGTGCTATAGCTGGGGAGGTGCAAAATCCAAGCTCTCCACAAGCTTGGGCTCGGCCCAGCCAAGCTCAGCGCTTGGCTGTGCGCCAAATGGTAGCATTGCGCCAAATCTTTCATCCCCAGAACCAAGTATTTAGACCTAGGAATGACCTGAGGAAGCTGGCCCCAGAAGTACGCTGGTGGCGTTGGGGTTATACAGGCACCTGTCGCCGCAGCAGGCTGCACTGAGTGCGCCAGCCCTGCAGCCCTCCCAGCTCTTTACCTCCGGGGGCGCTCGCCCCCAACTGAACACCCCCTTGTCTCACAGAGGCCCCCGCTCCCGTTGGCGCCAGGCTGCTGATCTTCATGCCGTGCCTCACTGCACCGCAGGCGGCAATAGCGACTCCCGCCTCGCCCGCCTGCTGGCGGACGCGTGCGTGGCCCAAGGCTGGCGCGCTGTCGTGTACAACAGACGCGGCCATGGGCAGAGCACCCTCCTCCCGGCCCCCTTGATGCAACCGCCGCCTCAACCCAGCAGCGCAGCCACAGACAAGGTGGGCGCTCTTCCTGCCGATGCCCGCGCGTTCTTGCACGGAACACGTGCACGTACGCATATGCACGCGTGCTCACAAGCGCACATGCTCTTACGCACACACGTCCACATCCACACGCTCACACGCAGGCCCACACGCAGGCCCACATGCAACGGAGCCGCATGCTCACTCTTGTGTATGCAGCACTCTGGCGATGCACACCTGGTGACATGTGCATGCAGGTGAAGTACCAGGTGGAGAAGGCTGCCACAGTGGTGGCGTCCGGCATTGCATACCTGCCGCGCTCACTGACGATGAAGGCCACGAGCGTGGCCAAAAAAATGGCCAGCCGCAAAGCTGGACAAAGTGAGGCCAACTGAGAGTGCTTCATGAGCGCATGCACTCGCAGCGGTAGATGAGCGCATACATGGCGCGCTCAAATGCAACACCGTTATGGACTCTGTGTACTTGTGCACGGCATGCTGGCGTGTTGATCTGATTTGGGGTGCAGCACGAAGGGGATGATCATCCGAGACATGTGCGTGCGACAATGTGGGATGTGGCAACATGTGCATGCGGCAATAGTCTTATGCGACAATGTGGGATGTGGCAATGTTCTAATGCGGCAATGTGGGATGCGGGATCATGTGCATGCGGCAATATTCTAATGCGGCAATGTGGGGTGCAGCCACGTCAGTGCAAGCCCTGTGACCACTGAGCCTCTGCCATACCAGCGCACGCCATGCGTGCTGTGACCTTGATCCAACCTTTTGGGGCACGCACGGCGCCTTGCAGCTGTCAAGCAAGCGCACGGTGCACTCAGCAGCCGTGCGCACAGCAGCTGCCACCCATGCGCACAAAGACAGCCGAGGAACAGTCACACATGCATTCGCATGCACGTGAAATGCACACGGCATTTGCATGCACGTGTAACGTGCACCCGTGGGTCCCGTGGGAGGCCTCATGGCAGGCGCGCTTGCGTGCCACACACAGCATGCACTTGCACAGGGGCAGGCTGCTTGCATAGGCACAGTCACAGCAGGCGCGCTTGCGTGCACGCCCACACACAGCGTGCGCACTTGCACAGGGGCAGGCTGCTTGCACAGGCGCCGGCACAGCAGAGGCGCTCGCGTGCACGCCCACACACAGCGCACGCACTTGCACAGGGGCAGGCTGCTTGCACAGGCGCAGGCACAGGCACAGCAGGTGTGCTTGCGCAGGCACAGCGTGCTCGCACATGCATAGGCACAGCACGTGCACTTGTACATGCAGGCGCCAACATCTCTGACAATGACGAGCGGCAGGACGCTGCCGGGGCCTCTGTAGGTTGCCTTCCTGGAGGCTTGTTCTCAGCACCCTACCCCCCCCATCCCGCCTCCGCCCGCCCCAAGCCGCAGGCCTTCTGCCCTGCAGACGCGAGCAGCAGGAGCAGCAGCGTCCCCTCCAGGCAACCCAGCCCTGCCCCTGACTCCACCCTGCTGCACGCACCCCCCTTCCCCACTCTAGACAGCCCTCTCACAGGTGCCCCTCCCGTCAATTACCCCCCAGCGTGCTGCCCTCCTCCGCTGGCCCCTGCACCCCCCCAGCCCAGTCCACAGTCTGCGCAGGCCCGCAGCACCCTCGATCACACGGCCATGTCGCCACCGCAGCAGCAGCTGTTTTGTATTATGGGACAGCAGCTCCAGGTGGGCTGCAAGGGCACATGTTTTGTACTATGGCTTCTATGTTGTACCAGCGGGACACTAAGAATGGGTGTGCTAACATGTACACGCGCACGCACTCTGCCTCCTCTTGACCACGCCCCCATCCAACAGCGCTGCTGCCTTGCCCCCTCTCCCGCACACCATTGTTGGTATTGATGGCGTTTGCACGCAATGCGGGGGGTGCGCTGTGCTGGGAGGAGCGCTTTGCAGGAAGGGGGGAGGGGGCGGGCCGACCGGCGTCAGTGTAAATTGCAAGCACGCCGAGGTCCAGCAGCACAGCGCACCCCCCGCCCCTCCTGTGCGCGCCACTGTCACAAGAACGCCAACCCAGACCAGGCACCAAATAACACACGCGGGGCACGGGAGGGGGCGCAGCGCGGCACCTGGGAGCCGGGGACGCCGTGCCTGAGAGCACCGTTTGCCGAGCCGCGACCACCGGCGGTGTCCCCGTGAAGTGCTTTCCCCAGTCAACATTGCCTTATGACACGCCGCTATGATTCCACATTAAATGGGCTGTCCCAGAAACGGCTGGACTTCCCGCTACATTTGGGGTAGCCGCTCAGGAGGGCGCCTGCGATCGCGGCCTTGCAGGCGCACATGGGCACGGCAGCGCAGGCCGGGCCGCAGGCGGGCACGGGCCCAAGGGGCATGGTGAACACGCACCCCACTGCGCCGCCACCAGCGCAAGGGGCGCCCATGGGGTCACTCCCCCACCTGGCGCTCCGCCTGCCGCCCTGCAGGCATGCAATGGAGGGGCGGTCCCTGTAAGTGGCACGGCTGGCCTAGCGGGCAAGGTGCTGCCGGGCCCTGCAGCGAGCGGATTGGCACAACCAGCGCCTGTAGCCTCAGCCACGGGCACCCTGGCACACGCGACAAGCGTGGGCTCCGTCGTCATCGACATCGACGTGGATGCGCGCTGCAGCACGGGCGCGCCCCCTGCGTGCCGGGATCGGGTCTCGCGCGCCGACACCCTGAAAGCGGTGCGTGGCCAAGGGCCTCAAGGCAGAACCTTGCATCATCAACACTATAGCATCGTTGCTGCTAGCTGATACTGGCATCATTCATACCAGTCATACATATATCTATGTTCTGAACCAAGACACTGCAGGCCTGGCAGGCTCCAGCTGAGCTGCCCTGGCTTGGTAGGCAGGTGCACCAGTGCCCTGGCTTGGTAGGCAGGTGCACCAGTGCCCTGGCTTGGTAGGCAGGTGCACCAGTGCGCCCTGGCTTGGCAGGCAGGTGCACCAGTGCGCCCTGGCTTGGTAGGCAGGTGCACCAGTGCCCTGGCTTGGTAGGCAGGTGCACCAGTGTGCCCTGGCTTGGTAGGCAGGTGCACCAGTGTGCCCTGGCTTGGTAGGCAGGTGCACCAGTGTGCCCTGGCTTGGTAGGCAGGTGCACCAGTGCGCCCTGGCTTGGTAGGCAGGTGCACCAGTGTGCCCTGGCTTGGTAGGCAGGTGCACCAGTGTGCCCTGGCTTGGTAGGCAGGTGCACCAGTGTGCCCTGGCTTGGCAGGCAGGTGCACCAGCGCGACTCTCATCTGACCTGGCTGGGCATCACACCAAGTGCGAGCGAGCAAAGCCAACGGCCGCTGCAGGCTCTGACACGTCATTCCCTCTACCCGGCCCCTCGCCCATCGATGCAGGTGACCAAGGTGTTTCCCACCCATTGATGCAGGTGACCAAGGTGTTCCCCGCCCACTCCAACACGGACGACCTGGCAGTGGTGTCTGCCTACCTGGCCCAGAAGTACCCCAAGGCTGTCAGGTTGATACTTGGGTTCAGCCAGGTGCGAACCACGACTTGCTCCTCTGTCCCTCTTGCAACCCCCTGTACCTCGGCTCCAGGGCCACACGCCCCTCTGTTTTCCAGCACGAGCCGCAGGCTGCTGCGCCCTTTGGGATATGCTCCCCTGTCCCACCTGGCCCCCCTCCCCCCCAAAACATACAACTCCAAGGTCAATTCCTGGATGCCTTCTGGCCCAAGCCTCCCCAGACTCACAAGGGGTTTACAAGGGGTGTACAAAAAAAGGCCTGCAGTCAAGAAGCGCGACTGCTCGCCTGCTCCCCTGGCCTAGCACTAGCAGCACACTCCGAAAAGCTGTGTTTGCTCGCCCTTGCTGTGAGCCTGATGCTTCGCTTGCACTAAGGGCGCCCGTCTTGTGAGCCTCACAATGATTGGCCAACGTCAGGGCGAAGCTCTGGAGGAAGCCTGTTGTTTTCAATGGGTGTATGTGGGGCACATACAAGCTGAGCATTACCTTGTTGACCACCCACTTTCCGGCTTGACGTGTCTCCCGTCTCATAGTTATTTAGACACTCATCACATTGAGACTGGGGGAAACTACACTCATTGAGGCTTGGGGACAAGAATCGCATTGACACTGAGACTTGTTGACACTAAGCACATGGGCTCTTTTGATGTCTTCAATCAAAGATGAGTTGCCTGACAACCTGGAAGCATAGGCACGAGATGCAATAGAAAAGCTGTCCGTCTACTATTGACGTCTGCAGCCAGGCAGCCTATCCTGTTTGCTGCAGCCAGGCAGCCTATCCTGTTTTTCTACCCCAGCGGCCGCTGCTGCAGCGCAGTGGCTATCTGCTAGCAGTCCACAGAAACAGCTGCTGTCACACTTTCCTTTGCAGGGCAGCAACCTGTTAGTGCACTACCTTGGCCTCCATGCCGCAGATCCACCCCCCTACGCTGCCGCAATCTGTGTTAGCAATGCTTTTGACCTGGAGACAGGTATGTGTGTGTCTGTGTCAGAAAAGCTTCGGTCCCCTCTGCTGCTGTCATCTATGACTCTATAAGCTGCACTGTGTCAGTGCATGTCAGTGCTTCCTGTGGTGTATGGGTAACCCACAGTGTCAGTGCATGTCACTGTGCATGTCACTGTGCATGTCAGTGTTTCCTGGTGAATGGGTCACCCACATTTGTATGTTGCACACTACCTTCGACCTGCACGGCTTTTGGAGAGGGAGGGGAGCAACCTGATGATGAATGCATGAATGTATGTGCAAATGACAACATGGAAGGATGGATAGATGGATGGATAGATGGATGGATGGATGGATGGATGGATGGATGGATGGATGGATGGATGGATGGATGGATGAACGAATGGATGCAATGAACATTTCCAAACGCTAGCTCCACAGACCCTCCGCGTGATGGGGTGAGCAATTGCAGACCCTCTGCTCAGTGCAGCGGCTGCAGGCCCTAGGCTGTGGCTCCTCCTCACTGCTGCCAAGTGTGCAGGCACATGCACGCTGTACCACTGATCAGAGCCTGCCCACCTTCCCACTAGTTGCTGCACCGCCGACAGGCGCCCGCCCGCACATGCCCCCCACTCCCCACCGCTGCCCTCAAACTCACAGGAACCCAGCTGCTGCCCTTAAACTCACAGGGGCCCAGCTGTTGCCCACAAACTGACAGGGACCCAGCTGCTGCCCTTGAACCTCACAGAAACCCATCTGCTGGCCTCAAACTCACAGGGACCCAGCTGCTGCCCTTGAAACTTACAGGAACTTAGCTGCTGCCCTCAAACTCACAGGGACCCAGCTGCTGCCCTTGAACCTCACAGAAACCCAGCTGCTGCCCTCAAACTCACAGGGACCCAGCTGCTGCCCTTGAAATTTACAGGAACTTAGCTGCTGCCCTCAAACTCACAGGGACCCAGCTCCTGACCTTGAACTCACAGGGGCCCAGCAGCTGCCCTCGAATTCACAGGGACCCAGCTGCTGTCCTTGAACCTCACAGAAACCCAGCTGCTGCCCTCAAACTCACAGGGACCCAGCTGCTGCCCTTGAAACTCACAAGAACTTAGCTGCTGCCCTCAAACTCACAGGGACCCAGCTGCTGACCTCTAGCACACAGAAACCCAGCTGCTGCCCTCAAACTCACAGGGGCCCAGCTGCTGCCCTCAAACTTACAGGGGCCCAGCTGCTGCTCTTGAACCTCACAGAAACCCAGCTGCTGCCCTCAAACTCACAGGGACCCAGCTGCTGCCCTCAAACTTACAGGGACCCAGCTGCTGCCCTAAAAATTCGCAGGAACCCAGCTGCTGGCCACGCGCCGGCCGCTGGCCAATGCCATCATGGCGCACGAGATCCGCGGCCTGCTGGTAAAGGAGATGGCGGCTGTGCAAGAGCTGTGCCAGGTCAGAGGCATACAGGTGAGCGAGAGCAAATAAGGCAGAGGTGCGAGCCCATGCGACCACAGCCAGCCCTGCAAAAGCAGCCTGGGGAACCCCTCTGGAGTTCTGTGAAAGCCTGCAGGGCCTTAATTCTGTGCCAAGTGTGATGCAAGGGGAGGTAGGCACAGCCCGTGTCCATTATTGGGTGCAGCTGCTTGGGAGGCCTTCAAGACCACCCTGTTAAGGCACATTGTCTGGAACCGTCGAGCGGCCTCAGCGCAGGCGCACGGAGTTGGCTCCTGACTTCTTATCTCAGTGCCCTGGTGCTCAGGAGATACCGCTGAGCATGCTGTGCTCCTCAATGCGCATGTTGCTGTGGTCTGAGCGTGGTTGCTGGTGCGCTTCAGGGTGCACATGCCGCTCAGCATGCAGCGCTCCTCACCGCGCACGTTGCTGTGGCTCTTGTTTGATCATGGTTGCTGGTGCACACCAGGGTGCACATGCTGCTGCCCGTATGAGCACTCTAGCTGGAGCGCGCAGGGGCTCAGTTGTTGTTGTGCACAAGAGCGCATTGGCAGACGCGCACGAGAGCGCATTTCCTGACACGCGCCGGTGGAACACCAGTGAGCCCTTCCCATTGCACCCAGAGCCTGTCACACCAAATCCTTCCCACCACACCCAGAGCTTGTCACACCAAACCCTTCTCACCACTCCCAGAGCTTGTCACACCGCACCCTTCCCACCACACCCAGAGCCCTGCCCACCACACCCAGAGCTTGTCACACCAAACCCTTCCCACCACACCCAGAGCTTGTCACACCACACCTTTCTCACCACTCCCAGAGCTTGTCACACCACACCTTTCCCACCACACCCAGAGCTTGTCACACCAAACCCT
>LKMJ01000677.1_pt1 | contig 27381 bp, 37 predicted proteins | sample 643391 | NCBI WGS metagenome assembly LKMJ01 (sample SAMN04112250, study PRJNA286221) | soda lake metagenome | biome: soda lake; feature: Kulunda Steppe; material: water; isolation source: sample PL-Br10 brine of Picturesque Lake | place: Russia: Kulunda steppe | collected 2010-07 | reverse complement strand
TTAGGGAAATGACCCAATATGCACATCTCACCAACCACTGAGTGGATTCAATCCAATTCTTTTGCAATGATGTTCATTTATTACAAGAGCACCAAAACACCAAAAATCATGTGATTTGGTGCAGTGGCTGATCTGGTGTGGACATATGGCTGTGAAAAGTAGGGTTCACGCCGCGGCCCATTGCGCATGGGCCCCGTGACGCGCAGTTTTCAAGCTCAGGCGGTGCCCAGCAAGCACAGTGGCCAACCCACGGCACACAGATAAGCTCCTATGGAAACTCAATCACATAATTCGCACTGTTACACCTGCTGTTACACTATTTCACTGTGGCATTAGAAAAGAGATTGGCTTAATCATGAGCAGCTTGAAAGCATAGATTTTGAAGCTTGAGCAAGTTATGAAAAATTCAAAAATGTGAAAGGCACTTCAGCATCAAAAACTTGCAGGACACTAAGTAGGCACACAGCGCAGCATAAATTTCAAAAAAGGTGCTAAAATGCAAAAAAGAAAATGCTGGCAGAAACGTCCCTCCTTATTTAGGGAGTGCTCAGCTACAAAAAAATATGATCAATGAAAAGGAAACAATACATGCAATGATAAGCAATGGCAATACCTGAATTTCTTAAACAATAAAACTGACAAATCGCCACACGGGCAAATACGTGAAACTCGTGAATCAATAGGAAAAATTGGTGTCTGGCAAAGAATTAACTATTGTTTGTCATTCACGTTAGCAAGCAAGCCCAAAATAAGGCTTCAACTGTTAGAGCAAAGCTTATGGGTAGGTTAAGCATTGGTTACGTACAAAGAAAGATATGGCTCAATACCCATGAGACAGGAAAATTGAGGGTTATGCACACCTGAAGGAACACATGCATGGCCCTGCAAAGCATGTCATAAGTTTGCCTCCCAAACACTGGGTACCAGGCCCTTGAGGCACCCCCTACAAAATCAGCAGTGGCAACTGGAAATATATTTCCATTCGTATCACTGTACCGGAAGCTGACATAACACTTGCACATGCATGGACAATTCGCTCACACGCGCATACACGTGCAGTAGGTAGGCATCTACACAGCTGCGGCAGCTGCCAAGGCGCATACGTCTACGCACGGCAGTTTGAAGCTTTCGAAGCTTTTGCGCTCCCACTGTGTGAGGGGATGATTATCAGTAACCAGGTATTGCCTCATTGCTGACGTGCTGGGTGGTGCTCATTAAGTATTCAATCCCGATTCCCCACACATGCTCGAACGCCGCAGGGGATCATGTGCGGAAGCTGTAGCTGCCCATGGGCCTCATCTATCACATCTGCAAGGCCATGAGTGGAAATACTATAGAACCTTGAATGCATCTAGGCATAAATGATGCCACACAATGCACCTGCCTGCACGAACGCAACTATTACAGGCAGGGCACTCTCGATGCCTGCACCTGCATAAGGCATGCTCCACGCGTGTGCACACACACATCTTCTGCGTACGTGCAGCACGGTGCCCTGAAAAACAAAATACATCCCTCCCTTTGTCTTTCCACAGCACAACTCACTCAATGAGCGGCTTTCCTGCGTTTGCCTTGCATGCCACTAGTGCTGCCTCTGGTTCCACACACGCCTCGTGCCTGCCGGCCCAACCGCCCTAGCCGTCTCTGGGTTTACACACACGCCTCGTGCCTGCTGGCCCAGCCGCACTTGCTGCCTTTGGGTCCACACAAATACGTTGCGCCTGCAGGCCCGGCTGCGCTCGCTGGCTTGTGCGCAGCCGCTAGTGCATGGCAGGTGCTCCGTGCTGTGCCCACACGCTCTCCATGCTGCTGCGGCTGCTTGTGCTGCTGAGAGGCCTGGGCACGCCCACTGGCTGCCGCAGGAATGTGCCGCGCTCGCCCATGGGGTGGTCATTCTCCTGCGCACAGCCCAGGCAGTAGGCCAGGCACACGGTCATGTCCACGTGCTACAAGCGTACAAAGGGGCCCGCGTGGCAGGTCCGGCAAGCAGGCAGAGCCATGCAGTGTTGGCATACAGGTTGCTCTGGCAGCAGACCAGGAGTGCAGAAGGGTAGGTGCATTTTGGAGTGCCCAGAGCGGGAACTTCGTACAGCCCATGCAGCATGCGCACATGCTAAGCAGTGGGGGCCAGGCTTGCTACAAGTACTTTTTTATAAGCATGGGCTGCTGCCGTAGCGTGCACACCTGCTGCAAGCGCTCCAACTGCTGCAGGGCGTGCGCATCCAAGGAGGAGGTTCGCACGGTGCAGGCGGGCACCAGGGGTAGCAACTCGCAGTTGCAGATCTCGATCATGAGGTTGTCTGGGTCGTGAAAGAAAAGCTGCGGGACAGGCAAGCAATGATGAAAAACGGTGGTGTGCATCTGCCCAAAAATGCACAGCTGGCAAATCCTTGTGTTGAACTTTCCTTAAAAAAAATAGCCAGGAGCATGCAGATGGGAACTGACTGCTCTTCTGGGACACTAGGATTCGAGGATTCTGGGAGTGGACAAGGGGATGAAGTATGGAGCACTGGAGGCATCTTTGGCACGCAATTTTCCTTGTGTGTGTGTGTGTGTGTGTGTGTGCGCGTGTGCGTGCATTCATATGTGTGCCTTTATGTGTGCATGGAAACATTTTGTGTAATTATCCATGCACATCAAAGGAAATTTTTTCTGCATCACAGTGTCTGGTTGCCTCACTTGCCTGTGTTACGCATATGCCGTCTTCAAGCACCTTCTCCTTGATAAAATGAATCCCCATGGCGACAAGCTGCGCCTCCATCTGTGGAGGGACATCCGTTCAATCGCTTGCGTGCTTTGATGCTTTATTCCCGAACACTAGATCAGGGGTTATGGCATATTAGTCTTGACAGTCTGCAGCTTACAGCGACAGCCAACTGGCTTATTCAGAAAAGTAGCAAGGGTACAAAGCACACGCTGAAAAGGAGCCTATTGGCTGTCAGAACTGGAGCTTGCTTGGCAAGCCAGCATCCACTACGGACGTAAGCGGGTGTCTTGGGCAGATAGCATAAGGCAGGTGTTGAGTATGCTGGTACACACTCTTGTTTCCCATTCCGCTCGCGAGTGCAAGGAAAATGAATAGTGCACAAACCCCAGGAAAACACACATACCTCAGGTATTGAGCAGTCTGCCTGGAAGGACATGTGCTCACTGCGAGGGTTGATGGGAACAGGCTCCTTTTTTGGCCCACCACCAATGAGGTGGATGCCAAGTCCATAGTTGTGGAGCCACTGCGTTGTAGAAGAGGGCAACAACACAACTGTGGATAAGATCGCTTGCAGTGTTCGTACACAACCGCCCTTGCAGTAGTCACACACAAACCGCCCAAACCACATGCTTTCCGTAAAACAACCATGGTTTTGCAGCCATTCTCTGAAGCTACCACCTAGCAGGCCGCACAGACACACTGATGTGACGCAGTTCGTGCAGTGGTCCTAGAGCATTAACACCCTTACCGCGCCGTTAAAGTTGAAAGAGCTGGGCCTCTTAACTATATGGAAGCCAAGAACCTCCGTATAGAAGAAGACGGATGCCTGGAAGGAAGAGGAGGAAGTGCCCCTTAAAACAAGATACGAAAACGTGCTTGTGACGAAGAGTCCCCCAGGGAGCGAACCAGGCGATAGGCTTCCCCCAATACACCTCCCCCACATACATGCTGATCCAGCTGTACTGTGTGCTCGGCTAGTGCGCGAGGCTTGCCGTCCGGATTCGTGTCGTCACGTCAAATTTCACAACACACGTATTTACCTCAACATCGTGTACAACGAAGCTCAGGTGGTTGAGTGTCTTAAGCTTCAGTGTACCGTGCTGCTGCATGCTGTAGCCGCAAACTGGGGTCAGGTCAGCTTGACACCCTCTCCTTCTCTTCTTTTATGCGCTTTACCGTGAAATAAATTAACCTTACGTTGGAAAAATAAAAATACTGAGGAACAGCCTGCACGTTTACTAAAAACTTCAGTGTGAATGGATGAGGCATTCTGCTCAGGCATGGTGCTTATTAGAGAGGTTGGTGCTTATGCAGACGTCAGGCAGCTCCTCATGCTGGCCTCATGACAGTATCGCAAGGGCGCAGAGGTGTGCGTGCATCCCCTTGTGCACCTCCAGCAGCGCAAGCACCAGCCACTCACAGCATAACAGGAGAAAATTGAGCTTGCAGCAGTGCTACAGCCCTGGGTTGCCCGCAGCTTGTCTAGGATCTCATGGATCTCTGCAATGCAGTCTTGGTATGATGGTACCTTGGCAGTGTCATGGCTTTCAACAAAGTCTCACACCCTCAGTTGCCGTATTGAGTGCAAATGTCGCGGGCCTCCCGTCTGTCAATCCTGGCAGCGCATCAGCATTGGTTCACTGTCGCCCAACCTTCCATCAGAAATCACAAGCCAGCTCCGTGGTAATGATTTCAAGGTGTGCGTGATTACTTTGTGTGCTGTGTGTGTGGCTGCAATGCCTGCAACTGAGCACAGCCGCATATTCATGTTCGTATTCCAATGCCTGGACATGCACGAACATTCCTGCACTTGCCCTTTATGGCCTGCTGCCTTACCTCCCTCTAAAAGGCTGCCAAGTACATCTTCCTGATCTTGCACGCATGAGCTGCATGTGCTCCCCGCTCTGTCTTTTCCACTTCAGGGCAACTGCAGCAAACCTTGCCCTGTGTCTTGTGAATGCCTCAGCAGCCAGGTTACCCTTCTTCTTGCTCACAGGAGTTTTTCAGCGCAAGCAGATGGCCATAAGAACAGCAGGTAGTTTGAGACCTGGCATTGTGCTGATCCCTTGTTGGGGGATCAGATGCCTTGTTAGTTGGCGAGTTGGTTGGCTGGCCAAGCGCGTAACGGTTTTTGTTGAGTGCGTCTTCTGTGTAAAGGCCATTGGCTGCGAAAATGCATGGCTGCATTCATGGCGTGCTCAACAAATATCTAAGAAAGGCCCTGCCCTGTCAAATTTCAAGTGCTTTGCTAGCATTATGCAAACACGTCACTATGAACCTTGCAGCTGTTAAGCCTCAAAGGTGTGATACAGGCCTTTCCAACACATACCTGTGCATGCACATGGGCATATGAGCATGCGTGCAAATACACACGCGCACACAAACTCTCACACATGCGCGCAAAATACTTGGTCAAACACTTGCGAAAACACACCCGGACGCAGCCCAGCAGCTGACCTTAAGACTGCCCTACGGAGGCTGTACATGCGCGTGCATCCAGACATGTGCGGGGAAAATATGGAAGCAAGGGTGGGTGGCAAGCAAGGGACTATTTGGGAGCAAGGGTGCAAGGCACGGGTGCTCAAGGAGTGGCACGAAGGCATGGATGCAAGCCGTGTGGAGAACTGGCATGGGTGCATGCAAAGTAACAAAGGGATGGGTGCTAGCAAGGTGGGAAACAAGCGTGGCTGCAGGCGATGTAGCAAAGGCCAAGCGTGCATGTGAGATGGCTTGAAGGCATGAGTGGCACGTAGGTTGGCGTGACTGCATCAGGGTAGAAAGGCACGCAAGGAACGGTAATTTTCAGTGGTAGGGAGCTATCTGCGGAGACCATGCCCAAGCGGAGAGGCAAATAAAAAGAGTATCCATGGCAAGGAGCGCCGGATCACTTGGCCTGCTGAGTGCAAGGACCCGGGCTTACTTAGTAACTGACATGCGCCCGCTAAGTGCTACCTGCTGCCACTCAGCAATGGCCTGCGCCCACTAAGCGACGGCATACGTGAATGATGTGCTTACAATGCAGTGCTCAGCACCTAGCTGGATTCTGGTCAAAGGCGTGCCTCCATGTGCTGATTGCACAAGGCCTTCAGTGATGCACAGCCATGTGCTTGCCATGCAGTGCATCGGGTGGTACGTGTGCTTATTGCGCAAGTTATGCAATGATGCATAACTAGATACTGCAAAGGTAGGAGATATAGGCCGCACAGGTGGTGCTCGCATGGAAAAGAAACACTGTGCTCTGGCCCTCTGCTTTGAATGTAGGCTGAGAACGAGAGGTCCTTCAAGCTCCTGCAGGAGTACCTAGGAAAGGCTAGATCCACCACTGGGGATTCAAGGGACTCCCTCTTCCCACAGCTGACAAGGGCATACAGGTGTGCGCACTGCTTGGCAGTTCCCTCAGATGTCTGCAAGTGATAAACACCTGTGTGTATGTGTGTGTGTGTGTGCACGTGTGTGTGTGTGTGATTCCAGCACATGCATCCACCCCAGTGCTGCAAAACATGGTTTATAATGAGGCTGGTGTGGGTTCCTACAGCAAAGAATGAGTGTTTGAGTACAGTATTCAAGAATGCAGCGCTGCGTAAGAGAGCAGAACTTTGTCACGTTTTAGAGGCTCACCCATGCCTGTTTGAACGTCCACCGCTTTTGAGTGCTTCCTTACCTCTGGGTGGGGGCTGGAAGGCAAGATTACAGAAGAGGCCACCTGGAACTAGTCTTTGCTCCTTTGCATGCTCCCAGAAGAGATGGTCAAATTTGACAGCTTGCGTGAATGATGCGCAATATGAGGCTTTCATATTGTCATTGTGTAAGGGATTGCGCCTAACGCAACTTTGGAGCCACCTGCCTCATTGCTTGCATTAAAAATCTCGATCTCCAAGCTGAGCTGGTTTAAGGCAAAACTTCATATGAACTCATTGTTTTTTCCTTATTTAGCCCAAAGATGAGAACTTGGCAGGGAAATTGAGGCTCATGGGTGCATTGGGGGGTCTCAGTCAGAGACCGTATGCACATTCAAGGGGGTGAGTGTCAATGTGCCATGGTGGTGAGTGTCAATGTGCCATGGTGATGGCATCCAAATGTATGGAGTAGCGACACTGGGAAATGCAGGAGAAAAGTGGCTTGGATGGCAACCAGCCAATTCACACATGAGCATGCCACTAGTGCTGCTACTCTTCAGCCCAGTTTGGCTCGGAGGTCTATGGGTCTGTCGAAAGGCCAGAATTAATCTTTAATGTCCTGCAAGCTAATCAGCCACTCCTGTACACGGATTCCATGTTAAGGTGATAGCATTTGCCAGTGTCTCTGACACTGGCAAATGCTATCACCATCATGGGTGACCTCCGCGAAAAGATCCTGGCATTCCATCCATTCCAAAATATGATCCTGTACTTGACCTCCAAACCGTGATCCTGGCATCCTTGGGATTCCAAGCCATGACCCTGGTACTTGACACCAGCAGGTTTGTGTTCTACCTGCGTGACCAACCTGAGTCCGATGAAGGGGAAGAGAACACGGCTGACACCACACAAGCTGCAGCACCTTGCGCTCAACCAGCACCTGGCTCACCGGAAGCCAAAAATGCATCTGGAGCCACCGGTCCCAAGAATGCTGCCAAATTCCGGAGGGTGGAGGTCAGCCTTAATCCCCCCCCGCCTGCGCCACCCTCCCCTGCTCCACGAAAAGGCACGTGTTCGTTGCATTGCGCATGTGGCATAAGACAGGCATGCGCTTGGGGCCCAAGGGCTGTGACATGCGAAGGCGCAGAGGTGCGAAGCTGCCGCAACGCAGCTGCATACAGGCCTAAGGCCTGTGCAACCCCCTTAACGGATCAGCCTTTGTGATCAGTGGGGTGGTGCGCTGGCCAATGCTCCAAGGCACTGTCTGGTTGACTGGTATTGTCCCATGGAGCAGCACCAGTTGGGTGGCATGCAGATTATCCGTTGCACGTACGTCGTGACGTGACCCCACAACCTTACCCTGATCCCTTCCTGCATGCTTCATCTGGTATTGGAGCCCCTGCTGAGTCCCATGGCACCTTGTGTGTCTCTTGGCAGGTGATGACACCTCTGCTGAGCCCGGTGTGCGCTTGCATCCAGAGGCACGCAGCGGCCTTACGCGTTTGATGCAAGTTTGTGGGATCCAGGTGCGCTCAAACACCTTGCCTGATGTGCCGCTCTGCTTTTGAGGCGATTAGACACCTACCTTGGACAAAGCCCGGGAAGGCCTGCATGCGCCGATTTGCTGAATCAAGTGCCCCTTGCATACAGCTGCATTTCTGGACCACCTGCATTCTGAACTGGGACAGCTGGGATGGAAGGAGTGCTGAGCACTGCCGGTGCCAGCAAGGCGAGTGCCAGCAAAGCGAGTGCCAAGCAAAGAGAGTGCCGCCAGCAGCACATAGGACCTGGCTGTCGCTCGTGGGTGCTTTGCAAAAGGGTGTGGCGGCCCTCCCAGGTAGCAAAGATGCTTGCCCAACGCTCAAATCTCACTTCTTTTTTGAGCTCACCCTCCCAGGTCATGATCACCCGGGTCATGATCCACCCGGGTCATGATCACCCGGGTCATGATCACCCAGGTCATGATCACCCAGGTCATGATCACCCGGGTCATGATCCACCCCCCCCGGGTCATGGCCTCCAAGGTCATGATCACCTAGGGCACCTGGGGCGCCTGGGCCAGGTGGCTCCAGCAAGCAAGAAAGTGGTTGGAGGAAGCACGGCCAGCCAGCTGAGCCTCATATGCAATGCCACCGCTGCAATCTCATGTCATGTGTGCCACATGCCCGCAGGTGGCTTTCAGCGAGGAGTGGATGGAGGCGGAAGCCACTGGAATGGCCAACCAGCGCCTGTCGGTTTTCCTGCCAGGTGGGGAAAACCATGTGTGCAGGGCTCAAGGGGAGCTAGTGCATGCTCTGAGCAGGTTGTCCTGTTGGGTTGGGCATGAGCGTAGGAAGGCGCATGAGGTAGCAGGAGTGTGTGTTGGGCTGCCTAGATGGATCAGACTCGGTTGCGCAAACCACAGACAAAGCAATATTTCGGTCATTACCGGGTTGAAAGCGGGTTGACAGCGGCCCATGACATGACCTGCTGAAATATGGGCTATGAGAGAAACCTGCATTGTGTGTGCGCACGCTCTCAGGTGCGGTGGAAGCGCTGAGGCGCGCAGAGGCGGGTGGCGTGACTGAGGGCGTGCGGGCAGCAACCATCCGAGGGGCGCTGCGCCTGCAGCGGAAGGTGAGGAGGGGTGGGGGGTGTCTTGCTGATGGCAGGCTGGAAGGTGGGTGTCAGTTGATGGACACGGTGCCGTTGTAGCGCCAGAATCAAAAGCGAGTGCAGTCAGATGGGCGGCGCCAGAAGTTGACTGCAGTCAGATGGGCGGTGCCAAAAGTCGAGGGCAGTCACAGGGGTGGCGCCAGAAGCTGCCACAAGGCAAGTGCAATTGGATGGGCGGCGCCAGAAGTTGACTGCAGTCAGAAGGGTGGTGCCAAAAGTAGAGTGCAGGCAGATGGGCAGCCCTAGGGATTGAGTGCAAGTACATGGGCGGCACCAGAAACAAAATTGAGTGCAGTCAGCTGGGCGGCGCTTTAGATCGTGTGCATTCAGATGGGTGGCACCAGTGGTTGAGTGCAGTCAGATGGGCAGCGCCAGAAATTGAGTCCGGTCAGGTGGCCAGCACCAGAAGTTGAATGCGGTCAGATGGGCGGCGCTATAAATTGTGATCAGTCAGATGGGCGGCACCAGAAGCTGAATGCTGTCAGATGGGCGGCGCCAGAAGTTAAGTGCAGTCAGATGGGCGGCACTTTTAATTGTGTGCAGTCAGATGGGCGGCGACAGAGGTTGAGTGTAGTCTTATTGACTGTTATAAATTGTGTGCAGTCAGATGGGTGGCAACAGAGGTTGAGTGCAGTCAGATGGGCGGCGCCAGAAGTTGATTGCAGTCAGATGGGCAGCACTAAAAATCAAAATGCCAGAGGCTCTGTAGAGGCTGAAGTAGGCTCTGAAGAGGCTCTGCAGAGCCTCAGCAAGGGTTTGCCTCACCCTATTTACCCATCCTTACACATGAGCCATGTGGTCTCATCAGCAGACAGGGTGTCGGTCAGGACCTGAGCTTGCGCACCCTCAATGCTGCCCCCCCTACAGGTGCTTGTCAGCTTCCCCAAGGGCGAGCAGCTACCGCCCGGCGTGCAAGTGGCTGCCTTGCAGGCACTCGTCAGGCTCCTGGAGTCTCCGCCTGTGCGCAGCCTTGATCTGTCTGGCTGCAGCATCCTCATGGGTATGTGCATGCGCCCGCCCCTTGCGCAGCATGTGTTTTGTACTATGAGCTTATGTTTTGTATTGTGGCCTGTTAAGGCCATGTGTCAGAAGCAATTTTTTTGTGATGTACTGTGTGGCCTGTTTAAGCCATATGTCTGCACCAAATAAGGCAATGCTGGCTGGACAGCGCAGTTTGCGGGGACTCTGCCGGTGGTAGCGGCTTGCCGAACGGTGCACTCGAACACGGCGTCCCTGATCTGCAGGCACCGCGCTGCGCCCCTTTCCACGCCCCGCGTGCGTGATTTGGTGCCAGGTTTGTTTGTGGTGGTGTGATGGTAACGCGGGCAGGCGCGAATTGGGCGGGGGGCGAGGCGCTCCGACGCGTGCTTGCTTGGGACACCTTGGACCAGCTGGTCGGTCCGCCCCTATGCGCAACCGCACCTCACTGCGCAGCGCACCCCGCATTGCGTGCGACAGGCACCAACACCAACATTGGTGTGCGGGGGAGGGGGCGGGGCAGCAGCGCTGGTGGATGGGGGCGTGGTCAAGGGGAGGCAGTGTGTGTGTATGCGCGCGTGTACATGCGAGCACACCCATTTTTAGTGTCCCGCATGTGCAACATAGAAGCCATAGTACAAAACATGTGCTGCAGTATGTAGTTATGGGTTGGGTCTCTGCGCCCAACGGCCGCCTGCTGCTAGGCTGCCACCTGCTCGCTAGGTCACTTGACTTGCTTGCGCCATGCTTTGCGCAGCCCCCACTTGCCTGCATGCTCTCTGCAGCGCCTAACTCGCCTGCGCGACGCTCGCCCCGGCCGCACTGCCTGTCGCTCGTGCGGCGCAAATGGCGAGTGCACAAGAGGTGCACCTGGGCGCCCTCCTTGCACGCCACCCCAGCGTCCGACGCACTGGTCGTGCGGCTGTTTTGTGCACGCAGGGCGTGGGCCTGGCATTGACCGCATGGGCAATCTGCTGCTGGACCTGGGCCCTCTGGGCGTGCTCAGCAGTGCGCCGCCAGAGGCTGCAGCCACGCGGCTGTCATACCTAGAACACGAGTGGCGGGACTTGCTGCTGGGCGTGGACCTGGAGTTTGTGAAGGCGCGCAAGGCGTACGTCCAGGTGCGCGAGAGGCTCGGCCAGGTGCTCAAGAGTACAGGCCTAGGTGCGCGTGGTGCGCATTCAGGTGGTGAGGAGGGAGGGATAAGGGAAGGTCTTGTGAGGGTGCACGTTTATGCACGTATGCATGGATGCGTTAGATGCATGGACGCACATGTGCTCGCACAAACATCTAGATTAGCCGTATGGCACCTGCGCATCTTGTGCCAACCCGCAATGAATGCTTGTCAGAGCTCCTGTTTGTCTGACATAGGGTATCATTAGCCCTATTTTCATAAAATGATACGTTAAAAAGTTTGTAACACTGTAAAAGATAAGTGTTACAAAAGAGGGTGTCAAAAGCTCCTATTTTTGAGTTATTAGCTCCTGCTGGTTTGACAGAGGGCGCCATTTGGCCTTTGAGGCCGTCCTCGTGCCTTGCCTCTTTGCGCATGCACGGCCCACATGCAGAAGTGACTTTGTACTTGCGCCTGCAGGCTGTGCGGGAGTTGGAAGGAGGCGTGGCTGAATCACTGGGGGTGGCAGCCATCTTCGGCTCCAACCCGCAGAACCTCATCGCAGAGCCCTCATATAGGTGAGCGGAGCCTTCATGCTGGTGAGCAGAGCCTTCGTACAGGTGAGCACAGCAGGAGCCGCGACAGGGGGGTGAAGGACTGTCACCCATGAGCCGGTGGATGGGTCAAGTGTCTGTCAGGACCAAGGGGCGGTTGCTTTGGTTACGAGCCACCATCTAGGGACCATCATCCATGCGCTGTCATCTAGAGGCCACCATCTAGGCACCGCAACCTAGGCGCCACCACCTAGGCACCATCACCTGAAAGCTGTCATCTAGGCACCACAGCCTATGCGCCACCACCTAGGCACCATCACCTGAAAGCTGTCATCTAGGCGCCATCACCTAGGCGCCACCAGCCCAAAGCCATTGCCAAAAAGCGTTCGCCTTCGCGCTGTCAGCTATATGCTAGGGGGGTGCTGCTAGGCCGCAGCTCAGTGGCAAGCGGCTGTGCGTTGTCAGGTGTGAGGTGGAGGTGTTGTCAGGTGGCTGTTGCACAGGCAAGGCTGTTTTCAGGTGGCTGTTGCACAGGCGAGGCTGATGTGACAGGTGTTGTCAGGTGGCTGTTGTCAGGTGGCTGTAGCACCAGCAAGGCTGTTGTCAGGTGGCTGTTGTCAGGTGTGAGGTGTGGAGGCAAGGCTGTTGTCAGGTGCTTTGTGAGGTGTGAGGTGGAGGCAAGGCTGCACGTCGCCCAAGGGCGTCTTCCATGTTTCAGAGGATCAGTGCTCGGAAGCTAGCCTGGGCATGCCTGGCGTTCCTTGTGCTAGAGCGCTGGGTGAAAACACGATTCCCCTTAAGAGCCCCGCCCTTCATACCTGCTGCACCTGCTCCACAAGTTTGGCGTTGCGCCGGTGCTGCTCAAAGGCTCCGCATGCACACGTACCTGCCTTGCAACTGTTGAGCTAGCTCCGCAAATGTGAGGCGTGATATATGCAGCATATGCAATGCTGCTTGGAGACCTTGCCTGCATTTGTGCCCCACGTGCGGAGCATATGTCAGAGGGGCCCAGGCAGGGAAAGAGGGAGGCAGAGGGAGGCAGCGAGGCGGGTGTATCCTTGGCGAGAGCGTCTGCTCTAGGAGATTTGAAAGGGAAAGTGAATCAGGCGCATGCCGGGGGAGGGGGAAGGGAAAGGGGCGTGGACACCAACCATCCCTAGATGCAAGCACGGCGCATTGTCGGACGTCCGCGAGCTTGCATACATCCACCTTGACCACGCCCTCACCCGCCAGCTCTGCTGCCCCGCCCCCTCCTTTGCACACCATTACTGCTTGGGTGCCTTTCGCACGCTATGCGAGGCGCGGCGTGCAACTGCGGCGGGCGCCTGCGCGGAGGGGCGGACTCTGTTGGGCCCCAGGTGCTCCATGCAAGCACGCGTTGGAACACCACGCCCGCCTCTTCCCGCCCCTTCCCGCATTCACTTTCGCCACCAAAACGCCACGGCTGACAAATTTGGCAATAAAGTCCACGGGGGGGCAACGGATGGGGCGTCAGCGGGGGCATGGTGTCTGATGCCCAAGTGCACCGTTCGCTGAGCCGCAACCGACGTTGAAGTGCCCGCAAACTGCGCTTTCTAGGCATCATTGCCTTTTGACACAGACATGTTTGCATATGAACTCAAGGAACGGCACAATTGCGAGAGCCGTCTGGCCTTTTGTTGCTGGCAAGATGCAGACAAGGCACCGGAGCCATTTGGCGCTGACTGGGTGCAGGCAAGGTACCCCCAACGAGGCATCGGTGCCCCAACAAGGCATCAGTACAAAGCACGCCTGACCGTGCCTGCATGCACACCTGCTTTTCCCACACAGCAGCGCAGTTTATCAGGCATGCGTAACCGTGCCTGCATGCGCACCTGCCTTGCATGCCTGACGCACTACATTGCTTTGTGAAATACTGCAGGGAGTTCCTGGAGCGGCTAGCTGCCGCTGCTGCTGAGAGGGGCCCTATCGTGAGCAGGCCTGGCGCTCCTCTGCAGGACCAGGGCCAGCCTGCTGAGAAGGGGCCAAGGGGCAGCGCTGCCCAGCATGAGCAGCAGCAAGCAGCAAAAGGCAAGGGATTGCCGTTCCAAGCGGTCGCGCTGTCTGTTTGGTCAGAGTACGCATTCACTTCTTCACTTCATCAGGACAAGCAGCAGCAGCAGCAGCAGCAGCAGCAGCAGCAGCCCACCACTGGAGTCGTAGATGAGGAGCTAGGGGCCTTAAGGGTGCATGATGGGCTGAATGCTGAGCAGGTAGGTTGAGTGCTGGTCAGGAAGGCTGAGTGCCAAATGCTGTGTGAATGATGAGGTATGATGGGCTCATTGTCAAGCAGGTGGCTGAGAAGGCCGAGTGCCAAATGCTGTGTAAATAATGAGGTGAGGTATGATAGGCTCATTATCAAGCAGTTGGCCGAGAAGGCTGAGTGCCAAATGCTGTGTAAATAATGAGGTGAGGTGTGATGGGCTCATTGTTAAGCAGTTGGCCGAGAAGGTTGAGTGCCAAGCAGATAAGCTGAGAGTTAGAGTGCTGAGCGGGAGGCAGGTTGGGCTCATCGACAGAGGTGAAGGGCCCAAGTTGCGCGCAGGGTGGCAAGGCATGCTGGATGTGCTGAGCAGGTGACGTTTTTTTCCAGTGTTTGGAGGGATGAAAGCATACAGCAGCCTGGCAAGCAGGCAGGCGCAAAGAGTGCATGGCCATGCAGAGCAGGCGTGCAGCGTGGCGCGCCTGGCCTTGCAGAGCAGGTGCGCAGCATGGCGCGCGTGGCTTGCAGGGCAGGTGCGTGGCCTTGGAGAGCAGGTGCGCAGCATGGCGCGCGTGGCTTGCAGGGCAGGTGCGTGGCCTTGGAGAGCAGGTGCGCAGCGAGTACATCCTTGTACAGCAGGTCGGCAGCGTGCGCAGCATTTAACAGCTGGTGCTGCCTTTTGTGGAAGGAGGATGATGTGTGACTCTAGCAGGGCATGTAATGCTTTCAGGGTACTACCACAGCAACAAATAAGGCAGGCTGCTTTTAAGTGTGAGACAAGCTTTTTTGCAAGGCACCTGCACTGCTAGCTGCTGCAACTGCAGCGTGTCCCCAGCCGCTGGTCTTTCCCAGCTGCATGACTTCAAATGCTGGTCATGGCTGGCTGCGTGCCTTAGCTAGCTGCATGCTATGTGCATACACCACAGCTGCGTGACTCCCAATTGCTGGCCATGGCCAGCTGCAGGCCGTGCCCAGCTGTATGACCCAGGCATGTGCTTTGTCAGAACCAAATGGTTTTTTATTTTCTTTTTGACCCTGGGCCTAGGACGCGCACGCCCGCCTTGCTGCCTCCCTCTCTGCCTCTCCCCTTATGCCTTTCATCCTCTGCCTCTCCCTCTGTCTCCCCCTCTGCCTCCCTCTCACCCACTTGGTACTGACAGAGTGCAGACAAGCTACCCCCAACAAGGCGTCAGACAGGCTCCCAACGAGGCATCAGTACAAACACAAGGCAGAGTACAAAGCATGTGCCACAGCCACATGATGTTGGTAGACACCTCAGCTGCGCAACTTCAGCTGCTCAACCCTCATGGCTGCAGGCTGTGCCTGGCTGTATGACTCAGGCACGCGCCTCGGCCACATGATGTAGGCAGGCACCTCAATGGCTCGAGTCTGGCTGCATGGCCCCCACTCTTGCAAGGTATATGATACAATCTGGCTGCGCGGCCTGACTTTGCAGGTGTATGCCACAGTTGTCGAGCTTGGAGATAAGGCCAGAGCTGCGATGGCAAGGAACAGGTGAGCAGCAATGACAAGGAGCGAATAAGCGGCACTTGCGTGGGACAGGCCTTGTTTGTGTAACCCGATGCACTGGCGGGCACCGACTTAACGCCCCACGGGGCGCGTGAAAGTCGGTTGGTTGGCGAGTCGAGGTTGGGAAGCGAGGCCTGCTGGCAGCGTGCGTCTCCGCCGACCAACGGTGCACCGACTAAAGCAGCGAACAAAGGGGTGGCAATAATACCATTTTTGCGGCAATGCTGATCTTGCAGCGGCGCAAACGAGCTGTGGATGGCTGGGGGTCGGTGCAAAAGTAAGAAAGCATGCGCGGGAGCCGGGCAATTGCACCTGCCCACAGTCGTCGCGCTGGCCATTGTGCGCTTCAGAGCAGGTGTATGAGTGTAGGTGGTGCAGGCACATCATCGCAGCAAAGAGGGGGGTGTTCAGACGGGAGTGTGCAGCGCGAAGGTCAAGCGCTTGTACGACAAAGCGACCTTCATGCCATGCAAGCACAACCCTGCTTCCATGCAATGCTGCCAGGCTACTTGTGGGGTGTGTGTGGTCAATCCCTCACACATTCATGCGGATCCAAAATCCCACATCCGAATGCAAGCGCGCACAACGCGCTTCCGCCCAGGCCTCTCCCAGGTCATTGGAGCACGTGTGCGTGTGTGTGTGCATGTGTGTGCGTGCATGGTGTGTGCGTGTGTGCACGTGTGCTCGTGCATGTGTGTGTGCATGTGCTTGCGTGTGTGATTGTGCGTGTGCGCAAGTGCGCGCGCGCGTGTGTGTGTTGTTTGTGTTTGTGTGTGTGTGTGTGTGTGTGTGTGTGTGTGTGAGCTCGCGCACACCTACCAATCATCTGTGTGTGAGCTCGCGCACACCTACCAATCCTCTGCAATCAAGCCTATGTAATGTCCCACAAGGCATCAAGTCGGTATGCGCTGACGATATCTCTCGGTGCCTAGGTCCTAGAAGGCTTTTCATACATTTTCATAGGGATTTTTCCCACTGCTGTATTTCTTTCCTTCCTTCTTTCCTTCCTTTTTTCTCTCTCTTTTTCCTTCTATGTTCCTTTCTTCCTTCCTTTCTTTTTCTTTCTTTTTCTTTCTTTCTTTCTTTCTTCCTTTTTTTCTTTTTTTTCTTTTTTTCTTTCTTTCTTTCACTTAATATTTATGAGCTGGCTCAGTGTTGATGGGCTGGGGAGGCAAAGGGGCTTGTATGATGTACTCTGGGAGGAAGCAGATGTGCATGAACAGGCAACTTTGTACATGGCAGGCGCCTGCGCACGTATGTGTGTTAGCGCGTGCATGTACACATGTTTCTGATGCTTGTGTGCGAGCAGGTTTGTTGACTTTTGCATGTGTGCGTTCACGTTCGTGTGTACGAGTGAACAATGCTCTGAGCACGTGTGCGCGCACATGCACGCTTTGAATGTATGCATTGCTCAATTTTTTTTGATTGTATAATGTCCACATACGCACCACAGTTTAAAGGCGCAGGGCAGGCAAACACGTCTATGCATGTTGGTGCGCCTTACTTCTGCACATGGCAACCGTGGACGCAACAATGCATGCAAATGTGTGGTTTGTGAAAACTGCACACACAAACATGCCAGACGGTTCTCATCGTTACCGTTACACCTCATCGCTGCAGAGACCGGGATGCAGGGATTGGGCGCTTGGTTGACAGAGTGCGTCGGACACTAAGACTGAGGCGGCTCATGCGCGATGAGCGCTTAGCTGTGCATCATTTCCAGGTGAACAAAGGCCAGGTGCACGCCTCATGCTTTCAATCATTGCAAGGTATTGCTTGGTTGATCCACGGGGGATGAAAAATGTCACATGCACAGCTGTACAGCTGTATGGAGGACCCTGAAAGGGCGTCATGTGTGCAAGAAAGATGACAGTGAAAACTGCCTGAAGCTGTCCCAGTCTTCTGCCCTAGCTTGATTGCCATATCCATTTAGAGTTTGGGTAATAAAGGACACAGCGCTGGCAACTTTCTGGGCAAATTCCTTGGTGCTTGATCTCATACTTTTCCTATTATCAAGGGCAATTTGTGAGACCGTTGGTGTGTAGCTGGTAGAGTGTCGGACCCTAAGACAATGCAAGCAGGGTTTTTGGTCATGTGTCACCATCTCGCAAAGCGAGAGCCGACTGCTTTTGACAAATTGAAATGAAATTGATTAAATTCATGCATCAGCTTCTTAAATCACACTTCTGTGGCATGTGCTTGGGGTCGTCAGCCATACCACTGTACAGTCTGCAGCCCAATGTGGTCTGCCGATGTAGAAGATGTGTGCCAAAGCTCACATAAGTGATGTTGCATGGTCACAGAGTGTACTACTTCCGGTGCCGCTGACATCTATTGCTTTCCCAATTCTGTGGCACACTCTGCCTCTGCTTGCATGTGACACGGCACATGCAGGCTGCATGCCTGGCGCTCCTGGAGCAAGCGGACGCATTGGCCCATACCCTTGAGGGATCTTCTGTGCGCATTTCATTCACGAATCGCCTTGCCCCTGATGGCTCTTACATAGACATTGCATACAATTTTAGGCCGTGAAATCGGGCAGCATAGCTGTTCATTCTAGGCACTCAAACATTTTGCAACTCAGAAGCAAGACCAAGCTGTTATGATAGCTTATCTGATAATATGCAAACTGATCAGCTGACGGCGTGTTTACCCAGTCAGAAAAATAAGGGATTTTGAAAAATACCGGTCCGAATTAAACCCGGTGTTTGCAAACCTGTTGCGTTTACAACACTGACCCTTTCTCTTTTCCCTGCTTGCTTTCCAAGCCCTCTAAGGCCGCGGTCACACGCAATTTTTTTTGGGAAATAGGCAAAAATTTTGCGGTCACACGTATAAAAATTTCGGAATTACCAAAACAATTTCTGAATTATGAACTAAGGATTGGGGTGCATGATTGGTCCCTTTTTTTGGAATCAAGGATTGCCATGGGGACTTCACCAAATGATATCCCCTTGTATAAAATGCCCCTGACACAGGTTTTTTTGCTGAAACCTGCATATCTTCATGCATTTACAGTATCTCAAGATGGTGCGGCATAGACAGGAAAACCTCACCGAAAAGGGCAGACAGGGCCAGGCCAAGATGCCCCACCTGGCTGCAGCCCATACCAAGGTACCATGAGTGTGTGCAAGCCTGCGGCAAGGCTTCCTAGCCTGCCCAGGGGCCCATTCCAGTCTGCGTTTTCAATGCTGAAGCTCAACCAAGCAGGCCACAGCACAGGGCAACCCCCTATTCTGAAGCAGCAGTCAGCTATGGGCGTGGGCATGGGTAGGATCCTCGCCCTCCACATGTCCAATGGTGCATTGAATTCTAAGCACTTTGATGAGTAATATATGCCAAGCATAGCCCGCCAAAGCATCGCAGTCGAGGGGAGAACTTGGCCCGTCCGGGCTAGCCCAGCGCTGGGACGGGTTCGACCCGTGAATCCCCACCAAAAGTTGTACTCCCCTACCAAGGTTTTGTCCCAGCCCCACCCCCCGAACGGACACAGGACAAATCGGCAGTGGGCAGTGGGAGCAGTGCACTGGTGTACAATGAGAGTTGCAAAACACTGCACATGCATTTGAGCAGAAAACGAATAACTTACGTGTTATACCCAGCAACAAAGGCACGCAAAGGGAAGTCTAGCCAAAGAAACTGACTTTTAAGAGACAGCTTGCTAGACAGATAGATGGGAGTGGGTCTTCATGCGAGTCTGCGCATGTATGAGCGCATAGATGAGTTGCTGGGTGGCGTATGCAAGTCCCAGCTTGTACAAGTGCTGGTGAGTTGTTGCTTATGCTCATGCATGTGCACCTTTCCCTTGCTTACTGCATAGCCACAGCCTCAAGCAGCTCCACCATGTAGCGCATTTTCTGGCAGGTTTTATCCCGTACTGTGAGGCTGCGAGCAGCCCTGTTCAGGAAAGTGAGGACTATGAAAACCCTAATTTTCCAATTTTTGAGATCATAGTTCCATGAAATTTTGCTGGCAAGCATGTGGGCATGGATGATATGAGCACTGGAGGTCATGAGGCCAACAGAAACAGTGTTCCTCTCAAAGGTTGCACAGATATGAGCGTTTCAAAGGACTTCAGTTTCGCAAAAAAAATGATCATGAAAAAATGTGTGACCGCCGAAATTTTTTGGGAATTCAAAATCCCCCCCCCCAAATTGTTTGCGATTGACCGCAGCCTAAATATTACCAAAAGCCAGTGTTGGTTTAGCGGCGGTGATCTGTTACAGACTAAAGACCAGGCCATAATTCACTGGCCATACAACGAACCGGCAACTCCAACTACCAAAGGCTCATCACCTAGCCCGCAATAACATAAGGATAACTCCAATACTACTCTCAAGACAGTCACTCTGTTCTGCCCTTAGTATAGCCTCACACTACAAGGTCTGATCTTGCAGACAGGACATCGTGCCACACAACATCACACTCCAACAGCCAGTAATAGCTTTTTGCGGCTTCTTCCTACCACGGAAAATAAAACACCGGTCCCCTACTAATTTTGAACGACCCCGGTGGTGCGCACCGGTAAAAAAACCCTTTTTTTAACACAAAACAGTCTTTTATTGTTTCATTCAAAACTTTCAAAAGGACCGGTGTTGTAAACACGCCGCAAGTTTACAAACTAAAGGTTGAAATTTAGAAATTCAATATCCACGAACTGGGTATAATAACGGTAGGTGCCCCGCTAGTGATGCACCCGATGCGGGACAGGCTACAGGTGTACTGCAAGGATGCCATAAGGTGCACACCAGCAAGCAGTTCTTGTGAAGGGCGCCTTTACCCAAAAGCTGAGCTTTTCAAGCTCGTACGCAAGCTTTTGAGCTTGATCTAACGAACATGCAGGGTCATTATTACTGCTTTAGTACTTTTATTGACTTGCCTTACCCCTGGGTAAACGGCTCCCCATTGCGCCAATGGGTCTCTAGGGACCTGTCAGTTGACAAGTCATTGCCCATTAGCGGGCACAGCGCTGTGCATGCTGTGCTATGCACCACCAAGCCCAGCCATCTCTCCTTAATGGACTTATCCCGGGCAAGGGATTATGCCAGCAATTATGCGTCTCTTCTTCGCAAATATTGCAGCTGCAGGAATGCTGCTTTTCCATTATTCCTGTACCATTGCTTAAAGAATTCCCCTTTGTACGCACTATCAGGCACTAAGAGAACCAGATGGATTGCAAGCTGGTCAATGGAGTGCAGGCTGATGCGTGGAAGTCCATGTCCACATGGCTTGTAACAGTATATCATGACCCGGTCTCCCTACTTCACCTTCTCCCCCTCCCTGAGGCATGCGCCCTCTTAATATCGCATAGCCTCTGGATCCCACAATTTTGGCATCCCAACCTCTGCTTCCTACTTTTACCCCCCCTTCATTCACATCCATCACCCCCCTATCTCCTAGATGCACCGTCCTCACTATGCTGAGCCTTGTAATCCCTTGCAGGTTCTAAGGAGATAACCCCCTCTTCTGCATCAGCCTGCAAGCCACAGTGGCTCCGCCATCCTTTGGAGCAGCACCACCTCCCAGTTGGTCGTTGAAAGAGCACCTTGCCCAGACTCTCATAAGGACAACTCCTTTGTCCAGGCTGTGACCAAATTTATAGATAAAGTTAGCACAGCCACTGGGCAACTCACCACCGATGCTTGCGTGTGAATACCGTGGCGTGCGTTGGCGGAAAGATTGCCAGAAATGGCAGGCACATCTGCCAATAATGGGATGCAGGAGTCTGTCTCTTGGCAACTTCACAGACATGAGCGCAGCTGCTGCCGCTCACGATGCAGCGGAGTGGATGATGCGTGGCAGGTGCGCACGTACATTGCCAATCCAAGGCATGCACACACACTCACACATACATAACATGCTTTGTACGTGTCAAATCCGTTCACGCACATGTGCGTGTGTGCTACTGATGCGCACATGCAATGCATATACAGCTTGCCATGCCTGGCTGCCTTGCAGCAGCCAAATTCTCAATCAACTTGCTTCATAAATGAATGCAAAACCATTTCACAGTGTATGTGTGTGCGCGTGTGTGCATGTATGTGCCTTTGTGCACGCATATGTGTGCACGTGATTGCGTGCACGTGCACACATGTGTGTGTATGCGTGCATGTGTGTGAGTGCATACGCGCATGCGCATATGTGAACGTGAGTGTGTACACGCGCAAGGGCATTGTGAGTATGTGCTGCTGCTCCCAATGGGTCTCATGAGGTCCATCAAAAGAAAAGAAGAAAGAGGCCCCTTTTGGAAAGCGCCACTCACTATCACGCAAGACTTACAGGGCTCTATTCTATGTCTAACGTCCGACAGGTGCCCTTTGCAACTTGCTTGCATATTCCTGGGCTAACCACCGTTTCCAAACTGTTGTCGAATGAATGCCAACATAATAGCAGCCTCCAATCGACCTCGAAGTTGCACCCTCATTTAGCGGACTCTTCCTCTTGCACCCTCACTTACCGGAATTGTCCTCTGTGCACACAGCCAGATCTTGAATGATTAAGGGCTCAAACTTATTGCCTTCAAGGCCCTGCAGGCTTATTTGCAGGCCCCATCCATAATTGTGCTGCTCAAAAATTCTGGCACACAAGTTGCATGATACAACACGTTCCCCCAGATTGATCTGTTCGAGGAATGGTGCATTGACAGTGTTAGCCACGCCAATGTATTGTATAATGTACGCTGCGCTTATACTTTGCACCTCCTTGCTTACTTGCTTGGGCCATTTCAGGCATGCACAGCTAAACAATCCTGCAAAGTACCTGACACAAGGGCAAGGTGAGGCACAGAGCACCTGCCCTGGTCTGTACGTCATAATGGATGGACAAGTCGGCACATGCAATCATCTTAACAGATCCAGATAAGCCATGAAACATGCAACTACTTGCACTGCACTTTGCGCCTCTTTGAATGAGTATAATTTCATAGACTTAATGTGGTATTGAGTATATTCATGTGCTAACCATTGGCAAAACCTGTTGCAAATCTATGTTCTTGCCTGGCACTGCCAGAAAATTCGCCTCTTGCAGGTAAATTGCCATGAAGCGCTAGTGTGCACAAAGCTCATGCGCTGACGAAACAGTGATGGCTCCCAGATCTCATGCATAGGCTATGCATGCATAGCATGAACATAGAGGGCATTGAAACAATCAAAAGCAATTGTCTGCACATGCAGCTCGTCTATTTCAAGCAACAGATCTCATGGCTATACAGCTCTGAAGGCACTCCCCACACTCACTGCATGTGCACACGCAGCTCTGGAAACAGAGATCCCCAATGAGGCCACCCGCACACGCTTGATCCTTGCCCTAGCACGCTTGAAGCTAGGCAGCCATGGTGCTAGCAAAGCAAATTCAACCGAGGTAAATGCTTCGGTCTTTGATGGCACTTGCCTGTTTTGGGGGGCACACGACACCACTTGGTCTGGCACAGATTTTATTAGCAAGATCAAGAAGATTTTATGCATCAACATTATAACCATGAACATCACCTCTGCAGGTCACTTTGTGATATGCTCAAAAAAAGTGGATCATTGACCCCTTGTGCGCATGCTTTTTCCTCCTGCTGCCACTTCTACCGTTCATGGTGGTAGTGTTGATAGTTTTGACAGTGGTCATTACACTGGTGTAGCTGTTGCGGCAGGAGCAGCGCAGACGGCCGCAGCAACAGCAGCAGCAGGGGCAGGAGCTGGTGGCCCTGCGGCTCATGAGAATTCTTGGAGCAAGCTAAAAAATGAAAGGGTGGAAGCTGATGAATTATAATGGGGAGCATCCTGAAAACAAAGGAGATACTGGGGTCCATAGTGCGTTGCTACGCTTAGGGCATTGGCACGCACACACACTGTGCAAATAACGATGCCAAGGGGCACAGATCCCTTGCAGCAAGCGCAACAGGTTTCAGGATACACACTGCAAATGATTGCAGTCCTGTTGATGAGTCTCAAACGCTGTGCAGAGAACCTTGATGCTCTCATGAACATGAGCCACAGAGATGAAGCATTGTGATCCTGCAGGTGACAGCAGCCTCAGCGTTCAGTCCCGCCATGTGTCTCTCGGCAAACCTTGCTACTTTTCCTGTGAATGGCCTGCTTGCTGCAATACCTGGTCATGCGCCATGCAGGAGCCCTCAGGCAAACGCAAGAAGCCATCTGATGACAATCCTAGCAACAGACCGCCGAGGCCCTCTGCTGCCCCCTCCTCAAAAGCTCCAAGCAGAATTGGTCCTTCATCAAAGACGCAAAGCAGAGCAGCCCCCCCCTCAGGATTGCAAGACACAAAAGCAGGCCCCAGACCTGCTTCAACCCAAGGAACAATGGCCCAGCGGGTGCAGGCCGGAGCGCCTGAAGATCAGACAGCGCTAGCAGAAAGGCTGAGGCCATCGCAGCCTGCAGGCTCAGCAGGGCTACACAGCTTTATGGCAGTGAAAGCAGCCACACAAGACCTGGCGCCGCCGGCTGCAGGGCAGCCACAAGCGCAGCAAGCCGCACTACCAGACGCCAGCCAGTAAGTCAGCACATGTGCAAGCGAGGAGAAGGATCATCTTCTTCATCCACTGCAAGATGGCAAGATAATGCGTTTGAAAAGAAAGGCTGCTGATGCACCACTGCAGAAGGGTGCACGTAGGTAGATCAGGGTGATGTTTACGCCTGGGGATAAATGTAGTGAGTAGGCTTTGATTCAATTTAAAACCATTAGGGCACAAAAAATATAGAAGCAAATCAGGCTTTGCAACCCTGCCTCCTTTCTCTACAATCCCTCCTCCCAAGGGCCCTTGAGAGAATCCCTGGGTGCTTTAGGACTGAGGGCAGTGGACAGAAGTGGGGGCACCTGCCCCTTATTTCCAGGCTCCTTTTGATTCTGTACTCTCAATGAGCGCTCACCCTGCAAGCATGTTGAAAGCCATAGCGTCCACTCCTTTTGAACAGGCCTTTGACACCAGGCCGGTGCCTTTCTGCTTATAGAGACAGTCCCTGGACTAGTCGACCATGTTTTGCACAGGACTTACAATAGGCTTTTTTGTCATCACTCACTTCCTCCTGGTCTTGCTTATGTGTACATTCTTTCCACACCACACGCACATCCATCCCCTCTGCGATGCATTGGGAGTGGTACATACCAATGCTCACTGCATATGAACAAATATATGCATGTGCATGTACGCAAGCAATAGCTAAAACTCACACATGCTCACTCACATTTCCACCATATGTGTCGCTGCAACAGTGCCGAGGAGCTTGAGCATGCTGCATGTAATACACATGCATCCACAGGTAGATTCACATGCACACATTTCCAAGGAGCCTGCTACACATCACACATATACACACACATGCAGGCAAGTATACATGCACACATGCCCATGCTCCTCTTGCACGTGTGTGTCGCTGCAACAGTGCCTTGGAGCCTGAGCCACCTGGTGCTGCAGACACCACAGCATTGGCAGAAGATACACCGAGCACAGCAGGATTTGAGGATTTGGTGAGTGTTGCTCAAACAGTTTGCTCAAACAATTGTTGTTGCTCTCGCATGAGGACACAGCACAAGTCCTGATTGGTTGGACGTTGCCCGCCCTGGTTGCTGCAAGCACGATGCAACCCTGTGCAGCGTTGCACATCACTTATGCATGGTGCACACTGCTTTTAGCTGAAATGTCTGTGCTAAGGGAATGAGGCAATGATGATGTGCTGCTGCTGAATGTGCACAGGTGTCCGCTTTCAGCCTGATGAAGGAGAAGAGAGCAGCAGTACTAAGCATGAAGAAGCAGAAGCAAGAGCTGGAGGAGCACATTGCTGCGGCTGCAGCAAAGCTTGATGCTGCTAAGGCAGCGTACACACATTTTTTGCGGGACCAGCTTGAGTGTTTGGAAGGCAATGCTTGAATTCTATCTGAGCTCAGCTAAGAAGTCGCAGCCAAGAGAGAGTTGGCAGTGTCATCTGAAACAAATGCAAATGGATTACTGTAATGTGACATAGACAAGAAAACAAAACGACATAGGCAGTGAAAACACTTTCTACATCAATTAAGGAAAAAGGGTCGCCTAGGGTCAAGACATCATGTGATCCCTCCACCAAACTATAACATTAGAATACGATAGATATTGGATCTTGCACTGCAAAAAAAAACCTGAAAAAGTTGTCGTTGTTGAATATTCCATACTGGGTTTCTTGGCGCACATCCTGCAAGTTTATAGCAGAGTCTATTCAAAAGTATTTAGCCTGGCTGATGCTGTCATGGACCGTGCAGCTTGCAAGTATGGAAATAAAAATGGAAATTTTATATTATCAGCAAGCGCATCATTGTGAAATGCATGAAAGTTCACGTGATCTCAAGATTTTAAAGAGAAATCAAAGTAATCAAGTATACGCAGAATTAAGACTTATCCCAAATTAAGTTTGCCCTTGTGTTAGGAAGCCGTACAACTTTAAGACTTTTTTGCACATCTAAAAGCCCATATCAGCAAAATGAGGAAGTCGTTGGGTCAAGGATTGTTTCCCTTTCAAAGCTAACTTAGCTTGAAGCTACAAAGCGACCAGGGACAGAACTAAAGACTCAGGCAGGACTATGTAGACAGGAAATAAAACCGAAATTGTGGCATGCCAGTGCCTTCACTACACTTCATTACGGAGACTGGTCTACCCCCAAGACCCCCTCCCAAATGAACTCAGTTCACACAGGCTGTTCAAGCCCTCCAGGTACACTAGTACAGGTGCTCTGCTAGCATATCAACGCAGTTCAGGCTTGCTGCAAGTGCTCTACTCACTTTCTGGTGTTTCAGGCAGGATGGCTGAACCTTGGGTACAACACTGTGGCTTACTTGGCAGTATTATCAGAGTTATCCTAAGATTATTGTGGGCTCGATGATGAGCCTTTGATTGTTGGAGTCACTGCTTTGTTGTATAACCAGTGTATTACGGCCTTGTCTTCAGTCTGTAACAAATTGCTGCCGCCAAACCGACTGAAGTATTTTGTGCACTAGCAGGGGGGCAGGGGCAGCTGAGGCTATCTTTAATTCTCTCGCCAAGCGATTTTAGCTGCCAGTTTCCATTAAGACAAAATCTCCCTACAAAACCTGCTTCAATAGCTTTCATAATAAGTCTACAAGCGATGCTGTGGCGCTTTGTGCTGACAGCCTTACAGAAGGTGCATAGCAGGGGACATCGAGGACTTTGTGGAGGTTTTGCAGCGGACAGCGGGCAACATGATTATGTCTGACTGAAGACGATACCTGTGTGGTGGTGGAAGCATTTTTCATGATCTTTATTTCTCCAGAAATTGTTGCTAGTATTTCTGTGAACGGTAAAAAGTAAACTCTGGTAGTGAGGATGACTAAGCTTGTATCAAGAGTGAATATGCACCTTTAGTACATCATGGAGATTTCAAAGGTACAGGACCTTTGGTTGGATACCAAAAGATACCAGGTACAATAGCCGGGAACGGCAAGGCTTTGACCTTCAGACAGAAAGCAGTCTTTGATGTGCAGCCTTCCAATACTGAACATGATATTTCTAGCCTTTCCCTTTCTCTTTCCTATTTTTGATAGTGGTCACCAATTAGACTCTGGACCGTTGGACAGTATGTATCAAGGTGCTCAAAACAAAGTCTTTCAAGTATTATTATCTTTAGGTTTTGAATTGTTAGCTCTTGTAAACGTTTTAGTTTATGTTGGTGCTTTAGCTGTATTATTCTTATTTGTTATTATGTTATACTCAATTGCTCAAAACAAAGTCTTTGACAAGGACGGAAGCCCATCACATTGATCAAGAAAATCTTATGAGCCCAACAAATGCCACATTCCCACAAGTCTCAGATGCTCACGGAGCTTGTACATACATCCGTGATGGAAACTTTGTAGGTGTGATGAGCACTGAGCTGCTTTAAAATCTAAGGAATGACTTCCATTATGCAGGGGGTTGAGGCTACCACAACCGGAAGTTGTGAGTTGGCAGTGGGTGAGCCTTAAAAGGTGATTAATTTTGAATTAATCTTAATTAATCAACCCGGGGGGGGGG
>LKMJ01000676.1_pt1 | contig 27385 bp, 27 predicted proteins | sample 643391 | NCBI WGS metagenome assembly LKMJ01 (sample SAMN04112250, study PRJNA286221) | soda lake metagenome | biome: soda lake; feature: Kulunda Steppe; material: water; isolation source: sample PL-Br10 brine of Picturesque Lake | place: Russia: Kulunda steppe | collected 2010-07 | reverse complement strand
CGCCGGAATCGCCCTGCGCACCGACCAGCACCTGCAGCGTGCCGCCGACTTCCGTCACGGCGATGGTGTTGATGTTGTGCAGCCCGGTATCGGGGCCGTCGGGCAGGCTCTGCAGATGCATGAGCCGACCATCGGGCAGGAGGGTGAACAGGCTGAGCCCGTCATCGCCGCCGCCCGCCACGACGAAGACGTGATCGTCCACGGTCACGGTGTCGACGGCCTGCACGTCCGAAAAACGCGTATCGCGCGAGTCGATCAGGTGCTCCGTCGCCTCGAGCCCGCCATCCTCGTCCAGCCGCATCACGCTGAGCGACGAACTGCCCGCCGAGGCGAGGATCACCCAGCCTTCATCATGCGCCTCGAACGCATGCATGTCCGTAGGTGCATTCACCCCGATCCCGTCACCCGCGCCGAGAAAGGCGTGCTCGCTCAGATCCCCGGTGTCGGGGTCGATGCGGTAGCGATCCACGCCATTGGTTTCGCCATTCGCCGCGAGCAGGATTTCCTCGCCGTCGATGGTCAGCGTCGTCATGGTGACGATCTGTCCCGCATCCTCGAGCGTGGCGCCGTTGGTGTAGCCGCCATTGCCGTCCGGGTTGTAGATGCGGATCGTGTCGGCGTCGGAATCGGTGAGGTAGAGCGCGCCGGTCGTCACGCTCTCGGTCATCGCGCTCAGGGTGCCCGCATCGTCGGAGATGTCGCCCGTGCTGATCAGATCGCCGTATTCGCCGTCCTCGGACAGTTCGTAGCCGGTCAGGTCGCTCGAGCCATCGCCGCCGAAGACGAGCTTCGGGGTGCCGCCGTTCTCCATCATCGTGATCGCGCCGTTCACGATGGGCGATGCATGCTCCGGGAAATGCACCGAGTCGACATGCTCGACGGAGCCATCGGCCCGCAACCTGTAGGAGGCGAGGCCGCCATTGCTCCCGGTCGTCGTGTGAAGAATCACGTCGCCATTGTCGAGCGTCTGAAGCGCCAGGTCGTCGACCCCGATGTCGAGGGGAGCGTCGCCTGTCGCCAATATGTCCACCGGTCGCATGTAAACCATGCCCATGTCCTCACTGATGATCCACCAGCGGGAAATCTGAGTGCAGGGAGTGACCAAATGGTTGCCGGGCGCCGCGCGCTGCGACCGTTTTCACATGCAAGTTTCGTCGAATGCGACGGACCGGCGCCGCCTCAGCCGCGCGCCAACCTGTCGAACGCGTCGAGCTGGCCGACCAGCGCCGCGAGCTCATCGACCGGAAGCATCGTCGCCGCGTCGCTCGGCGCGCGCTCGGGCGCCTCGTGGGTCTCGATGAACACGGCGTCGACACCCACCGCGCAGGCCGCCCGCGCGAGAACGGGCACGAATTCGCGCTGTCCGCCGCTCGCCGTGCCCAGCCCGCCCGGTTGCTGCACCGAGTGCGTGGCGTCGAACACCACGGGATAACCCGTCGCGGCCATCACGGGCAGCGCCCGGAAATCGCTCACCAGCGTGTTGTACCCGAACGAGACGCCGCGCTCGCACAGCAGGATGCGCTTGTTTCCGGTGGCCGCGACCTTGGCGGCGACGTTGCCCATGTCCCACGGAGCGAGGAACTGGCCCTTCTTGATGTTGATTGCCGCTCCGGTCGCGCCGGCCGCGACCAGAAGGTCGGTCTGCCGGCACAGGAAGGCCGGGATCTGGAGTATGTCAACCGCAGCGGCCGCCCTGGCGCAATGCGAGGCTTCGTGCACATCGGTAAGTACCGGGCAACCGAACTCGGCGCGGATCGCCGTCAGCATCTCCAGTCCGGCCTCCATCCCCGGGCCGCGTGCGCTCGACCCGGAAGAGCGGTTCGCCTTGTCGTAGCTCGCCTTGAAGATGAAGGGCGTGTTCGTGGGAGCGCAGGCCTCGGCGATGCGCCCGGCGAGCATGCGCGCATGGTCCAGTGTCTCGAGCTGGCACGGGCCGGCTATCAGCGCGAGCGGCGCACCCGCTCCGACGCGCAGCGGCCCGATATCGACCGCGCCGCTCAAGCCCCGCCCCCCAGCGCGGCTTCGATATGCGGGATGTCCTCCGGGTTGTTGAGTTCCCAGAAACCGCGCCCATCCGCCCGGACCTCGGCACAATGCACCAGCGCGCCATTGACGAGAAATCGCAGCTGCTCGAGCCCCTCGAGCTGCTCCAGCGCGCTTTCCGGCCACTGCGCGTAGCGTTCGAGCGCCGCCGCACGGTAGGCATAGACCCCGACATGGTGAAAGACGGGCACCGGGTCGGGCAGGGGCTTGGCGGGGTCGGTGAAGGGCAGGACTTCCTTGGAGAAGTAGAGGGCGCGCCCCTCGGCGTCGAAGACCGCCGTGGTTGCCCCCACCCGGCCCGCGCGCCGGTCGGCGACAAGGCGGGCATGGTGCGCGGCATCGCAGCGCAGCACCGGCGTGGCCACCTGCCGCGCCGGATCGGCGCCGAGCGCGCCGGTGAGCGCGGTGACGAAATCGGGTGGGGTGAGCGGCGCGTCGCCCTGCAGGTTGACGATCACATCCGCGCTCACCGCGCCGTCGCGCAGCGCGGCGGCGCAGCGTTCGGTGCCGTTGCGGCACTCGGGCGGGGTCATGATGACCGAGGCGCCGAAATCCTCGGCGGCCGCGCGGATGCGCGCATCCTCGGTGACGACATGGACCGCGTCGATACCCGGCACGCGCCGCGCCGCCTCCCAGCTCAGCCGGATCAGCGATCGCGGCCCCCAAGGGGTCGCGAGCTGCGCCAGCGGCTTGCCGGGAAAGCGCGTCGAGGCGTAGCGCGCGGGGATGAGGATGGCGGTGCGCATGTCCCCTGGTTGCGCCGAACGGCGGCCGGATGCAAGCGGTGGCGCGCGATCACTCCGCCGGGGTGCGGCGCTCGGGCGAGGCGGCGACGATCTCGTCATGGGCAACGCCGGTGCGCGCGCGCAACCCGTCCGCCACGGCGCGCCACAGAAAGCGCAGATAGGCGGCCCGGTCGCCGCGGTGATGGCGTGTCCTGGCGATCCAGCGCGGCAGGATCACCAGCAGCGCGGGCCAGAACATCGGCCCCGCCGCCCGGCGATAGACCATAAGCAGGTTTCGGTGCAGGTAATAGGATTTCCACAGCGGGCGGAATCGGCGCTGGGCGCTGTCGACGGTGCTGTAGGCGTGCTCGAAGGTGATGTCGGGATCGAAGGCGATGCTGCCGCCGGCCTCGGTCAGCCGCAGGGTGTAGAGCACGTCCTCGCCGTAGAGAAACAGATTGCCATCGGGGTAGCCGGCGAGCGCCACGCCGCGCCGCGCGACGAAGAGCCCGACGAAAGAGGCGGCATCGATCGGCTGCGGCTCGGGCGCGTCATAGGCCGATTCGGGGATGTGGAAGCCGTCACGGCCATGCCCGAAGGCGGTGCGCAGGAAGGCGCGGCGGTGCCAGAACGGGTTCACGGAGGGGCGGTTGATATCGCAGATGCGCCCGTCCGGGTGATAGACCGCCGCGGCCCAGGCGGCGTGATCGGTGCGGTCGCGCGCGTGAAAACGCGCCAGCGCGTCGGGCATAGGCCGGGCATCGTCATCCATGAGCACGAGCCAGTCGGGATCGAACCGCGCCACGGCGAGCCGCATCCCGGTTTCGAAACCGCCCGCGCCGCCGAGATTGCGCCCGCAGCGATGCACGACGAGGCGGTCGCTGTCATGGCTGGCGAGCCATGCGGCGGTGTCATCGTCGGAGGCGTTGTCCACGACCACGACCGCCGCGAGCTGCGCCGGCGGCGTCTGCAACAGGCGCGTCAGGGTCGTTTCCAGCTCGGCGCGGCGGTTCTGGGTGACCAGCACCGCGACGAGGCGTCCCGCCCGTGTCATGTTCGTCGTCATCGATCCCTCGCGCCTGCGCCAACTGTAGAAGTCACGATTTGTGCGTGGTGTCAAACGCCACCGGCGCCGCATGGGCGGGCGACCGCCGCATGGGCGCGCCGGCGTCCGACTCCGGCGAAAGGGTGTCATCTTGAATTTTCCGTCCGGCTAAATATCTAAGGCTACCGAGACGGGCAAGACCGCGGCGCGCGCGCCCGACCGTCCTGCACGGGCCGCAGCCGGATGCGACGACGTCGCTGCGCCGAGACACGCAAACACATTGACGCGACAGGAGGGCCGGCTCCGTGGGTGAAAAACTCGTTGTCGAGAACCTCATCAAGGTGTTCGGGGATGACCCCGTCCGCGCCATCGAGATGCTCAATCAGGGCCGCGGCAAGGACGATATCCTGCGCGAGACCGGGATGACCGTCGGCGTGAGCGGCGTGGATTTCACGGTCGGCGAAGGCGAGATCTTCGTGGTGATGGGGCTGTCCGGTTCGGGCAAGTCGACACTGGTTCGCATGATCAACAGGCTGATCGAGCCGTCCTCCGGCAGCATCACCATCGATGGCGAAAGCATCACGCAGGCCGGCAGCGAAGAGCTGCGCCGGCTGCGTCTCGAGAAGATCGCAATGGTGTTTCAGCATTTCGCGCTGTTTCCCCATCGCACCGTGCGCGCCAATGTCGAGTTCGGGCTCAAGGTGCAGGGCGTCGCGCCCGGGGAGCGGCGCGAGCGTGCGCTGCGGATGCTCGAACAGGTCGGGCTCGATGCCTGGGCCGATCAGCCGCCCGGGGCGCTGTCGGGCGGTATGCAGCAGCGCGTCGGGCTGGCGCGCGGGCTCGCCGTCGATCCCGAGGTGCTGCTCATGGACGAGCCGTTCTCGGCGCTCGATCCGCTGATCCGCGCCGACATGCAGGCCGAGCTCGCCGATCTGCAGAAGAAGATGCGCAAGACCATCATCTTCATCACCCATGATCTCAACGAGGCGCTCACCCTCGGCGACCGGATCGCCATCATGGAGGACGGGCGCTTCGTCCAGGTCGGCACCGCCGCCGAGATCGTCTCGAACCCGGCCAACGACTACGTCGCCGCCTTCACCCAGGACATCGACCGCGGCCGCGTCTTCACCGCGCGCGACGTGATGCAGCCGGTCGAGGCGCTCGAACTCTCGGACGCGACGCCGCAGGGTGCGCTCGAGCGAATGGAGGCGCTGGGGCGCGACGCGCTTTATGTGCGAGATGGCGGGCGCATCGCCGGGGTGGTGCGGTATCGCGATCTCGCCGCCGCGGCGCGCACCAACGGCGCCGATCTCGCGCGCCATCTCGTCGGGGACTATCCGTCGGTGCCGCAGGACACGCATCTGCACCGCATGTACGGCTCCGCCTCCGGCGGGCTGCCGGTCGCTGTCGAGGACGCGGACGGGGCGCTGGTCGGGGTTGCCGAACCGGACGCGATCTTGGCCCAGCTCGCCGCGCGCACCGAGGCGCAGCGCAACACCGAACGGGAGGCCTGAGCGATGTGGCAACCGTCCGACTCCTTCTCCATCCCCTTCGATGACTGGGTGCAGGAGGCGATCCGCGGCTGGCTGGTGCCTAATTTCCGCGAAGCGTTCCGCGCCATGCAGTGGCCCGTCGATCAGACGCTGAACGCGCTCGACGCCGCGCTCAATGCCACGCCGATGCTGGCCTTCACGGCCGTGCTCACGCTGATCGCCTGGGGCACGGCGGGGCGCGGTGTCGCGATCTTCACGGTGATCGCGCTGGCGCTGCTCGACATGTTCGGGATCTGGGGCGAGACCATGACGACGCTCGCCATGATCCTGACCGCGCTGGTGTTCTGCACCATCGTCGGCGTGCCGCTCGGCATCCTGGCCGCGCGCTCGGACCGGTTCGCGGGCGGGCTGCGGCCGGTGCTCGACGTGATGCAGACGATCCCGCCCTTCGTGTACCTGGTGCCGATCGTGATGCTGTTCGGGGTCGGCATGACGCCGGGGATCATCGCCACGATCATCTTCGCGCTGCCGCCGATCGTGCGGCTGACCAATCTGGGGCTGCGCAACGTGCAGGCCGATCTCGTCGAGGCCGCCTACGCCTTCGGCGCGACGCGCCGGCAGGTGCTTTGGGACATCCAGGTGCCGCTGGCGATGCGCACCATCATGGCGGGGCTCAACCAGACGCTGATGCTCGCGCTGTCGATGGCGGTGATCGCGGCGCTGATCGGCGCGGGCGGGCTGGGCCTTACGGTCTATACCGGGCTTGGCCGGCTCGATGTGGGCACCGCCGCCGAGGGCGGCATCGGCATCGTCTTCCTCGCGATCATCCTCGACCGCATCACCCAGGCGCTCGGGGATCAGGGCCGCGTCTCGAAGAGCCCGTCGCTACTGGACACGCTCAAGGGGTTCATTCGCCCGTCCGGAACGGCCGCGCAGCGCGGGGCCGCCTGACGGGCGCAATGGCGCCGCGGTCCGCCCGCGGCCACGAGAGCGCCGCGCGCCCGGCGCGCGGCATCAGGAGGAACCGAATAACGGAGGTGACACTATGACACCGATGGCACGCATCCGGACCGCCGCGACCACCGCCCTTTGCGCCGGCGTTCTCGCCGCGCCCGGCGCGGCGATGGCCGACGACATGCCCGGCGAGGGCGTCACGATCAACATGGCGCAGGCCACTTGGGACACCGGCTGGTTCCCGGCCGAGGTCTACAAGCAGCTGCTCGAGGAGCTGGGTTACACGGTGGATGGGCCGACCACCCTCGACAACCCGCCCTTCTACGAGTCCGCCAGCTTCGGCGATCTCGACCTGTGGGTGAATGGCTGGTTCCCGCTGCACAACACCTATCTCGAGCGCGTCGATAACGTCGAGCTCGTGGGCTACGTCGTTGAGGCCGGCGCGCTCGAGGGCTACCTGATCGACCGCGCCACCGCCGAGGAATACGGCATCACCCATATCGAGGACATCCTCGACCCCGAGGTGGCGCAGGCCTTCGACGCGACCGGCGACGGCAAGGCCGAGATGGTCGGCTGCCCGCCGGGCTGGGGCTGCGAGGAGGTCATCAGCCACCATTTCGAGGAATTCGGCTGGGACGAATACATCAACGTGATCTCGGCCGACTACGCGCCCTCGATGGCCGATGCGATCGCGCGCTATGAGGGGGGCGAGTCGATCTTCTTCTACACCTGGACACCGAACTGGACGGTCTCCGAGCTGGTGCCGGGCGAGGATGTCGTCTGGCTGCAGATGGAGAACGTCTCGCTGCCCGAGGGGCATGGCGACCTCGTCGACCAGACCTCGGTGGCGGATCTCGAGGGCTGCCAGGGCGCCGAGGAGTGCAACCTGGGCTTCCCGGCCAATGATATCCGCCCTGTCGTCAATGCGGACTTCATCGAGGAGCATCCGGCGGTGCGTGCGCTTCTGGAGAACGCCAGCATTGATCTTCAGGCGATCTTCGATCAGAACGCGCTGATGCATGAGGGCGAGGACTCCTCCGATGACATCGCGCGTCATGCCGCGGAGTATATCGAGGAGAACCGCGAGCAGGTCGATGAGTGGCTGCAGGCGGCGCGCGACGCGTCTTAACCGGGCCGCAAGGGTCGTTCGGGCCGCAGCCGGCACGCCCGGCTGCGGCCTTTTCGTTTTCGGGCGCCGAACGCGATCTGCCCAATCGCGCGTCACCGCCGCTGGCGCTGCACAATAAGTCGGCAATTCATCGCGGCCGCGCCGCCTCCTCGACGGCGCCGCGTTTGCCCGCGTTTTCCCATCGCCTAACCCTTAAGTCGGTTGCACAGAAAACGGCCCGCCGATGACCGCGCCCGACCCCACCGCGATTTCCCCGCAGCGCAGCCACGGCCGCGCCGGGCTGGTGATGGGCGCAGGCGGGCGGCTCGCCGATCTGCACCAGTCGGGCTGCGCCAAGCTCTTCCTGCCGCGCGGACATGCGCCGATGCCCGAGGCGGTGTTCGTCAACACCGCGGGGGGTCTTACCGGCGGGGACACGCTGCACAGCGCCGTTACCCTCGCCCCCGGGGCCACGCTCGCCTGCACCACCCAGGCCGCCGAGCGGGTCTATCGCAGCGCGGGCGGCGCGGCGCGGGTCGATGCGCAGCTCACCCTCGGCGCCGGCGCCTCGCTCGCCTGGCTGCCGCAGGAGACAATACTGTTCGACCGCAGCGCGCTGGAGCGGCGCGTCACCGTCGAGATGGCGGAGGATGCCGAGCTGGTGCTTGCCGAGATGCTCACCCTCGGGCGCGCTGCGATGGGCGAGCATGCCATTTCCGCGGCGCTCACCGATGGCCGCGTGATCCGCCGGGGCGGCCGGCTCATCACCCATGATGTGCAGCGCGCGGCGCTGCCGCTGCCCGCCGATCCGGCGCTTCTGGGCGATGCGACGGCGCTCGCCACGCTGATCCTCGTCGCCCCCGATGCCGAGGACCGCGCCGCGCCGCTGCGCGCGGCGCTCAACGCGGACGGTGTCGCCGCCGCGGTGTCGGCCTGGGAGGGGCGGCTGATGGCGCGGCTCTTGTCGCCGGCGCCGCACCGGCTGCGCGCCGTGCTCGCGCGCGGGCTCGCCACCCTGCGCGGCGCCGGCTTGCCGCGCGCCTGGGCCAGTCAACAGGAGGTCGCATGAATCTCTCGCCGCGCGAGAAGGACAAGCTTCTGGTCAGCGTCGCCGCCATGGTCGCGCGCGGCCGGCTGGAGCGGGGCGTCAAGCTGAACCATCCCGAGGCGATCGCGCTGATCACCGATTTCGTCGTCGAGGGCGCGCGCGACGGCCGCAGCGTCGCCGACCTGATGCAGGCCGCGGGCACTGTCATCACCCGCGAGCAGTGCATGGACGGCATCCCCGAGATCGTCACCGAGGTGCAGGTCGAGGCGACCTTCCCCGACGGCACCAAGCTCGTCACCGTCCACGACCCGATCCGCTGAAGGAGCACCCCATGCGCCATATCCCGCTCGCCGCCGCGTTCCTACTGCCCACCGCCGCCTGGGCGCATCCGCACCCGCATGAGCACACCCATGGCACCGGCTTCGTGGACGGGCTCCTGCACCCGCTGATGGGCGCCGACCACCTCGCCGCGATGTTTGCGGTGGGGCTGTGGGCGGCGCTCACCGGGGGGCGCGCGCTCTGGGCCTATCCGCTGGCTTTTGTTGCGGCGATGGCGCTTGCCGGGCTGATCGGGGCGGGGCAGGCGCCGCTGCCGGGTGTCGAGCCGGTGATCCTCGCCTCGGTGATCGTGGTGGGGGCGGCGGCGGCGCTCGCACTTCGGGTGCCGATGGCGGCCGCGATGGCGGCGCTGGCGCTGTTCGGGGCCGCGCATGGCTATGCGCATGGCGTCGAGGGGCCGGCGACGGCCGGGTATCCGGCCGGATTCGTGCTCGCCACGCTCGGGCTGCACGCCGCCGGGCTCGCCATCGGGATCGGGGCGATGCGCATGCACCGCCCCGTCGCCACCCGTGCCGTCGCCGCCGTCACCGCGATCGCGGGCACCTGGATCACGCTGGCATGATCCCCGGCGAGATCATCCCCGCCGAGGGCGAGATCACCCTCAACGCGGATCGCGAGGCGATCACGCTCATCGTCGCCAATACCGGCGACCGCCCGGTGCAGGTCGGCAGCCATTACCACTTCGCCGAGACCAACCCCGCGCTCGATTTCGACCGCGCCGCGGCGCGGGGGATGCGGCTCGACATCGCCGCGGGCACCGCGATCCGGCTCGAGCCGGGCCAGACCCGCGAGGTGCGGCTCATCCCCTATGGCGGCGCGCGGCGGGTCTTCGGCTTCAACCAGCACGTGATGGGGGATCTATGACGACCCGCATTTCCCGCGCGGCCTATGCCGACATGTTCGGCCCCACCACCGGGGACCGGGTGCGGCTCGCCGATACCGCACTGATCATCGAGGTCGAGCGCGACATGACGACCTACGGCGAGGAGGTCAAGTTTGGCGGCGGCAAGGTGATCCGCGACGGGATGGGCCAGTCGCAGCGCAGCCGCGCCGAGGGGGCGGTGGACACGGTGATCACCAACGCGCTGATCCTCGATGTGAGCGGCATCTACAAGGCCGATATCGGCCTGAAGGACGGCAACATCGCCGCCATCGGCAAGGCCGGCAACCCGGACACCCAGCCCGGCGTCGATATCGTCATCGGCCCCGGCACCGAGGCGATCGCCGCCGAGGGGCGGATCGTCACCGCGGGCGGCTTCGATGCGCACATCCATTTCATCTGCCCCCAGCAATGCGACGACGCGCTGCATTCGGGGCTCACGACGATGCTCGGCGGCGGCACCGGCCCGGCGCATGGCACGCTGGCGACGACCTGCACGCCGGGGCCGTGGCATATCGGGCGGATGCTGCAGGCCGCCGACGGCATTGCGATGAACCTCGCCTTTGCGGGCAAGGGCAATGCCTCCACCCCGGCCGCGCTGGAGGAGCAGATCCGCGCCGGGGCCTGTGCGCTCAAGATGCACGAGGACTGGGGCACCACGCCCGGCGTGATCGACAACTGCCTCAAAGTCTGCGACGCCTTCGACGTGCAGGCGATGATCCACTCCGACACGCTCAACGAGTCCGGCTTCGTCGAGAACACCATCGCCGCGATGAAGGGGCGCACGATCCACGCCTATCACACCGAGGGCGCGGGCGGCGGCCATGCCCCCGACATCATCCGGCTGTGCGGCGAGGCGAATGTCATCCCCTCCTCCACCAACCCGACGCGGCCCTACACGGTCAACACCATCGAGGAGCATCTCGACATGCTCATGGTGTGCCACCACCTCGACAAGCGCATCCCCGAGGACGTGGCCTTTGCCGAAAGCCGCATCCGGCGCGAGACCATCGCCGCCGAGGACATCCTGCACGACATGGGCGCGTTTTCCGTCATCGCCTCGGACAGCCAGGCGATGGGGCGCGTGGGCGAGGTCATCATTCGCACCTGGCAGACCGCGCACAAGATGAAGGTTCAGCGCGGCCGCCTGCCCGAGGAGACGGGGGAGAACGACAATATCCGCGCGCGCCGCTACATCGCGAAATACACCATCAATCCCGCCATTGCGCATGGCATGGACGCGCATATCGGCTCGGTCGAGGTCGGCAAGCGGGCCGATCTGGCGGTCTGGAAGCCGGCTTTTTTCGGCGCCAAGCCCGAGATGGTGCTGCTCGGCGGCACCATCGCCGTGGCGCAGATGGGCGATCCCAACGCCTCGATCCCGGTTCAGCCGATGCATTCGCGCCCGATGTTCGGCGCCTTCGGCGGCAGCCTGCCGCGCGGCTCGGTCAGCTTCGTTTCCGCCGCGGCGCAGCAGGAGGGTATCGGCGGGGCGCTGGGGCTCGCCAAGGCAACGCTGCCGGTGCACAACACGCGCGGCGGCATCGGCAAGGCGGCGATGCGGCTCAACGATGCCTGCCCGACGATCACCGTCGATCCCGAGACCTACGAGGTGCGCGCCGATGGCGAGATCCTGACCTGCGACCCCGCCGCCGAGCTGCCGCTCGCGCAGCGCTACTTCCTCTACTGAGCCCCGCGCAAGGCGGCCATTCCGAGATTGCAATGCAAATGGCAGAGCTGATGACCTATATCCTCCTCAACACCGCAGTTTTTGTATATGAGGGGACCGACCATGGCACATATCGCCAGCCCGCAGACCAATCCGCAAGCGCTCGCGCAGCGCGCTCTCGCCGCCGTCATCGGCGCGTTTCAGGCGGTGCGGTATTTCTTTGCCGTGATGACCCGCGCCACCGCGACGCAGACCCTGATGACGCAGTCCGAAGTGGAACTCGCCGCCCGCGGACTCACGCGCCAGCAGCTCGTGGACTACATCATCGACGGCTCCGCGCCGCGCTGACGCGCGCGCCGGCGCGGTGGCGGGTTTTCGCTGCAGCGCAGAAAGGTCCTTTGCCGCGCGGCGCGACGTCTTATCTATGCCCCGGGAGGAGACCACCGGTTCCGGAGGTTTCCGACAATGACCGACACCGCAACACTCCTCGCCATGCCGATCCAGCGCCGCGTCGACGCCTATTTCGCCGGGATGGGGCAGGGCATGAACGCCCATGCCGAGATCCGGGCCCGTCAGGACGAGCTCGAACGCCTGTTCGAGAAATCAGACTCGCAACTCGCCGCGATGGGGTTGACCCGCGACGGAATACCGCACCACGTCTTTCGCGACCGTTTCTGGGTCTGAGGGGAACGCCATGAGCGCGCCCCGCAGCCATACCCTGCACCGCGCGGGTACGTGGTCCGGCGCGCATGACACCGTGGCGCTGAGCTATGACGAGCGTTTCCTTCGTCGCAAGCGGCTGATCAGCGATGCGGGAACCATCTTCTTCGTGGACCTGCCCGAAACCGTCAGCCTCGCCGAAGGCGACGCCTTCGCGCTGCCTGACGGCACGCATGTGGCGGTCACCGCCGCGCCGGAGGCACTTCTCGAGGTGCGCGGGCCGGAGCTCGCCCGTCTCGCCTGGCATATCGGCAACCGCCACACACCCTGCCAGATCGAGCCCGATCACCTGCTGATCCGGCATGACCACGTGCTTGCCGACATGCTCGCCCGGCTCGGGGCGGAACTCACCGAGATCACGGCCCCCTTCAGCCCGGAGGGCGGCGCCTATGGGCATGGCCGGACCATGGGACATGAGCACGGCCACGCGCACGGCCATGCGCATCCGGGGCACGAGCACCACGGCCATGAGCATTGAGGCTGCCGCGTGAAGCCCGAGCCGCCGCCCGCGCGCCCGGCCGCGGACCTGCTGGCGATCACGCAATGGCTGTCGCCGGCCTTTCCGATCGGCGCCTTCGCTTATTCGCACGGGCTGGAATGGGCGATCGCGGCGGGCGAGGTGCATGATGCCGACAGCCTGCATGGCTGGATCGCGGCGGCTTTGCGCCACGGCACTGGGCGCAATGACGCGATCCTCGCCGCGCATGCGCTGCGCGGGCATGACGCGGAAGAACTCGCGGAGCTGGCCGAAGCCCTCGCCCCCGCAGCGGAGCGGCTCTTGGAGCTTCGCGCGCAGGGGGCGGCGTTCTGCCGGGCGGTGAATGCCGTGAGCGGGCGGCAGATGCCGCAGATGGCGCTTCCGGTGGCGCTCGGCGTGGCCGCGCGGGACATGGCGGTGCCGGCGTCGACGGTGATCGCGTTGATGCTGCAGGCGTTTGCCAGCAATCTCGTCACCATCGGCGTGCGCTATGTGCCGCTTGGCCAGACGGCGGGGCAGGGGGTGCTCGCGGCCCTGCATCCGATTATCACCCATCTCGCCGCCGAGGCACCGGAGCGCAGCCTCTCGGAACTCGGCGGCGCCTTCTTTCGCGGCGACATGGCCGCGGCATGGCATGAAACCCAGGAAACGAGGATGTTCAGGACATGACCTCTCCCAACGGCCCCTTGCGCGTCGGCATCGGCGGCCCCGTCGGCGTGGGCAAGACGACGCTCACCGAAAAGCTCTGCCGCGCGATGCGCGATCGCTTCGAGCTCGCGGTGATCACCAACGACATCTATACCCGCGAGGATGCCGAGGCGCTGGTGCGTGCGCAGGCGCTGCCCTCCGAGCGCATCCGCGGCGTGGAGACGGGCGGCTGCCCGCACACCGCGATTCGCGAGGATGCCTCGATCAACCTCGCCGCGCTGGCGGAGCTCAACGCGGCGTTTCCCGATCTCGACGTGGTGTTCATCGAGTCGGGCGGCGACAACCTCGCCGCGACGTTCTCGCCCGAGCTCGCGGATCTGACCGTCTATCTCATCGACACCGCCGCCGGGCAGGACATCCCGCGCAAGAAGGGGCCCGGCGTGGCGCGCTCGGATATCCTCGTGATCAACAAGACGGATCTGGCGCCGCATGTCGGCGTGTCGGTGGCCGGGCTCGAGGCCGATGCGGCCGCGACGCGCGCGGGGCGGCCCTTCGTGATGGCCGCACTCGGGCGCGACGAAGGCGTGGCCGAGATCGTCGCACTGATCGAGGAACTCGGCGGGCTTGGCAGGGTGCAGGCGGCGCAATGAGCGCCGCCGCGCGTTACGTGGGCCGGCGCACCGCCCAGCCCGCGAAGATGCGCTCGAGAAGCACCACCACGTAGTAGAGCGCGATACCCAGCAGCGCGAGCGCGATCAGCACTGCGAACATCAGCGGATAATCCGAGTTGATCCGACCCGACTGGAACAGATGCCCCAGCCCGCGGCCATGCGGCTCGACGATTTCCATCAGGTTGGTGCCGATGAAGGCCAGCGTCACGGCCACCTTGAGCGCGCCGAAGAATTCCGGCAGCGTCTTGGGCAGCGCGATCTTCCAGAAGATCGTGAAGCGCGATGCCCCCAGCGAGCGCAGGATGTCGCGGTACTCCGGCTCCAACGTCGACAGCCCGATCGCCACCGATACCGAGATCGGAAAGAAGGAGATCATGAAGGCGATCATGATGGTGTTGAAATCGTGCTGGCCCACGAACAGCAGCGCCATGATCGGCACCACGGTGGCCTTCGGGATCGCGTTGAAGCCTACGAGAAGCGGGTAGAGCGCATCGTTGAGGATCCGCGACAGCCCCATCAGCATGCCGAAGAATGTCCCCACCACGATCGCGATCAAGAGCCCCGCAACGGTGCGCCACAGCGTCTGCCAGCTGTAGATCGCGAAGAGCTCGTAGAAATCGAGAAAGCGCGGGCCGACATCGGAGGGCGCGGCCATGACGTAGGTCGGCCACTGATTGTACCACACCAGCCATTCCCAGCCGAGCCCCACTATGAGCAGACCGGCGAGCGGGGCGAGGACCTTGCGCGGATGGACCTTCATTGCGCGGCCTCCTCGGCGGGGGCGCGGCCCTGCGCGATCTGGATCTGGTGGCGCAGCGTGGCGAGCTTTTCCACCGACGCGGCGGAGTAGAGCATGTCGATGGGGCGCGGGGCCGGGTCCTCGATCTGCATGACGTATTGCGTGCGCGCAGGGCGGCCCGACAGCACCACGACCTGGTCGCCGAGATAAACGCTCTCGCGAAGGTCGTGGGTGATGAGCACGGTGGTGAAGGACTCCTCGCTGCGCAGCTGGTGCATGGTCTGCCAGAGGTCTTCGCGGGTGAAGGCGTCGAGCGCGCCGAAGGGTTCGTCGAGGATCAGCACCTCGGGCTTGTGCACGATCGACCGGCACAGCGATGCGCGCTGACGCATGCCGCCCGAGAGCTCCGAGGGGCGCTTGTCACCGAAGCCGTCGAGCCCGACAAGCGCGAGCAGCTCCTCGGCGCGTTCGCGGCGCGCGCGCCGGGTCATGCGCGGCGCCACGATCTCGAGCGGCAGGGTGATATTGTCCATGATCGTGCGCCATTCCAGCAGCACCGGGTTCTGGAAGGCCATGCCCACCGTCTTGCGCGGCGAGGTTACCCGCTCGCCATGCAGCCAGACCTCGCCGGTGTCGGGAAACATCAGCCCTGCGATCAGCCGCGTCAGCGTGGACTTGCCGCAGCCCGACGGGCCAACCACGGCGCAAAAGCCGTTCTCGGGCACCGCGAGTTCGAGGCCGTCCAGAACGGGAAGCGGCCCTTCGTCGGTCTGGTAGGCGTGGGTGACGTTCTTGATCTCGATGAGGTTCGTCATGCACCGGGCTCGCAGGAAATCATGGAGGTGCGCCCGGCGGCGGGCCGGGCGCACCGGTCGCGCGCCGGGCGCGGTTCAGTCGAGCATGCGGTCTTCGGGCAGGTATTCCGAGGTGAAGTAGAGCTCCGGCTCGGGATCGCGCTCGAAGTCGTGCGTCTCCTCGATCTGCTCGAGTGCGCGCGCGAAGCGGTCCTCGTCGATCCCGCCGATGCCGTGCTCGCGCACCCAGTTGGTGATGATGTTGTTGTCGAGCGCGAGTTCGAGCCGCTCAACCTCGAGCTCCTCGTCGATGGCCGGGTTGCGCTCGGCGATCGCGGCGACGCCGGATTCCGGATCGGCAATGGTGTCGCGCACGCCCTCGACGACGGCGGTGAGAAAACCGGTCACGGCCTCCGGGTTCTCGTCGGCGAAGTCCGTGTTGACGATGATCGCGTTGCCGTAAAGCTCGAGCCCGTAATCCGACATCTGCATCACCGAGATGTCGTCCTCGTCCACGCCCTGCCGGCGCAGGTTCAAAAACGAGGTGAAGGAAAAGCCCGTGATCGCATCGACATTGCCCTGCGCGAGCATCGGTTCGCGGGTGGGAAAGCCGACCTCCTCGACGGTGATCGCATCCACGTCGAGGTTGTTGGCCGAGGCGAAGGCCGGAAACTGCGCCCAGGCCCCGTCCGGCGGCGGCGCGCCGAGGGTGCGCCCCTCGAGATCGGCGGGCTCGGACACGCCGAGGCTGTGGCGGCCGACGATCGCGAAGGCGGGGGCGTCATAGATCATCATCACCGCCGTGACCGGCGCGCCCTCGTTGGCGTCGAGGAACTTCACCAGGCTCGCCATGTCGGCAAAGCCGATGGGGTAGGCGCCGGAGGCGACCTTGGGGATCGCGTCGAGCGAGCCTTCGCCCGCGGAAATCTCCACGTCGAGCCCCTGATCGGCGAAGTGGCCGTTGTCGATGGCGAGGAAATAGGGCGCAGAAGGCCCCTCGAAGCTCCAGTCGAGGGTGAAGTTGATGCTCATTTCGTCCGCAGCGGCGGGGCTTGCGAGCACGAGCCCCGTGGCGGTGGCGGTGACGATTCGGGTCAGCACGGCGGATCCTCCTGTTGGTTCGCTCCGGTCTGCCCCCTGCCTGCCCGAAGCCGCCGGACGGCGCGAGGCCGCGGCGAGCGCGGCGGGTCGGAGCGGGGCGAAAATTGTGGTGTTGCCTTTTCGTGAGGCAGATGCTGCAAAAAACGGCGGCACTTCGCAAGAGCCATGCGACAGGAGCCTCGGATTTCGCCGCGTCGCGTCGCGGGGATCGGGGCGTTGACGCCGTGCGGCGCGGGCGGCAAGCAGGGCGGCGGCGCGGCTGTCGCGCTGCATCGGGAGACCCGCCTTGATACATGCCGTGCCCCGCTCCAGCCCCGGATGCCCGGGATCCAGGCCGTCATGACGGTGGATTGGCCGCGCGCGGCGCCGGGGATGCGGGTGGGGCTGTTCGGTGGCTCCTTCGATCCGCCGCATGAGGGGCACGTCCATGTCACGCGCGAGGCGCTCAAGCGCTTCGGGCTCGACCGCGTCTGGTGGCTGGTCAGCCCCGGCAATCCTCTCAAGCCCCGCGGGCCGGCGCCGCTCGACGCGCGCATCGCGGCTGCGCGCGGGCTGATGCAGCATCCCCGCGTCGTGGTGAGCGATCTCGAGGCGCAGCTGGGCACGCGTTACACAGCCGCAACGCTCGAGCATATTCTCGGCCGATACCGGGGGGTTCGTTTCGTGTGGCTCATGGGCGCGGACAATCTCGCGGGGTTTCACCGCTGGGATCGCTGGGAGTGGATCATGGAGACGGTGCCCATCGGGGTGCTGGCACGGCCGGGGGCGCGGCTGCGCGCGTTGCGCTCTAAGGCGGCGCTGCGCTACGATCGGCTCCGGGTGCCGCCGCAACGCGCCGGCCTGCTCGCCGACAACGCGCCGCCAGCATGGTGTTTCGTGAATCTGCCGATGCGTGATATATCGTCAAGCGCGTTGCGCGCCCGCGAGCAGGGCTCGACGGGAGGGGCACAACCCCGTGAGCCGGGCGCGCGCCGGTGAAATCGGGCTTGCCACCGATCTGGCGGGACGATTTAGCTGCAACAGCTTAGCGTGACGGTTCACCATGACTGCTCGATCAATGCGACTTTCCCGACGTGCGGCCCTGATGGGGGCCCTCGCCAGCATGGCTGCGCCGGCCCTCGGCGAGCCCGGCGCGCAGCGTCCGCGGGCGCGCGGCCACACGATGCCGGCCGACGATGTGATCGAATCGGCGCGGCTGAGCGGGCGGGTGAGCTTCGCGGTCGCCGATCTTTCGGATGGCGAACTCATCGAGACGCGTGGCGGGGCGATCGCGCAGCCCCCGGCAAGTGTCGCGAAGGCGGTGACGGCGCTCTATGCGCTCGAGGCACTGGGGCCGAGCTACCGTTTTCGCACGCAGATCGTGGCAACGGGGCCGCTGCGCAACGGACGCCTCGAGGGCGACCTGATCCTCGTGGGCTCGGGCGACCCGACGCTCGATGCGGACGCGCTGGGCGACCTCGCGCTCAAGCTCGAGGAGATGGGCGTGCACGAGATCGCCGGCGCGTTCCTAACCGAGGACGACGCATTGCCGACGATCACGGCGATCGACCCGGCGCTGCCCGACGAGGCGGCCTACAACCCGCCGGTGTCCGGGCTCAACCTCAATTTCAACCGCGTCCATTTCGGCTGGCGCGCCGAGGGCGGCGATTATGTCGTGGACATGGACGCGCGCGCGCGCCGCTATCGGCCGCGCGTTCAGGTGGCGCGGATGGAGGTCGTCGATCGGAGCGGGCCGGTCTACACCCACTCCAACAGCGGCGGCCTCGACCAATGGACCGTCGCGCGCTCGGCGCTCGGCGCGGAGGGGAGCCGCTGGCTGCCGGTGCGCCAGCCGGCGGCCTATGCGGCCGACGCCTTTCGCACCATCGCGCGCGTGCACGGGCTGACGCTGCCGTCGGATGCGGCGGAGGTGACGCCGGTCGGCGACGGGGGGCAGCGGTTGTTGCTGGCCGATCACGTCTCGCAGCCGCTCGAGTCGATCATCGAGGACATGCTCAATTACTCCACCAATCTCACGGCGGAGGCGCTCGGTCTCGCGGCGAGCAAGGCGCGCGGCGGGGACCCGCGCACGCTCGCGGACTCGGGCGAGCATATGGCGGCCTGGGCGCGGCGGCGCTTCGGGCTTGCGGATGTGCCGGTCTTTGCGGATCACTCCGGGCTGAGCGACGCCGCGCGCATCACGCCCGAAGCCATGGTGCAGATCCTCGTGCGCGCGGCATCGGCGGGCGAGCTGCGCCCGCTCCTGCGCGACATCGTGCTGCGCAATGCATCGGGTGCGCCGGACCCGTCGACCGGGGTGACGATCGATGCGAAGACGGGCACGCTCAATTTCGTCTCGACGCTGGCGGGATACATCACGACGCCGGGGGAGCGGGACCTCGCCTTTGCGGTGTTCGTGGACGACCTGGCGCAGCGCGCGACGCTCGATCCGGGCGATCCCGGCCGGCCGCCCGGCGGACGCACCTGGCTGGCGCGATCGCGCACGCTGCATCATCGTCTCATCGATCGCTGGGCGCGTCGCGCCGACAGCTAGGGCAGGTTGCGCCAAAGCGGGACCCAGCCTCGGGTTCCTTGAGCATGCGGAGTTGGAACGTCCGCGCGTGGCGCGTCAAGCTCGATGAACGTGACCCGCATCAGCGCATGTGCCGCGCGCGGGCGCCGCGCTCGATGGCTGCGGCATGGAGGCGGTCGATGTTGAATTCGTGCCGGATTTCCTCGAGCAGCCGCAGCTCGGTCTGCAGCAGGATGCCGTCGGCGGCGGCGACGTCGCAGGCCAGCGCATAGGCCGTTTCGTGCAGGCGGTCGGGCAGGCTGCCCCGCAGGATACCGAACAGCGCGTCGAGCCCGTCCTCGTCCTCGAGCAGGTCGAAGACGGTCTGCGCAACGCCGCGGATGCGGTCGGCGTCGTAATCGGCGAACACGGGCAGGTGATCCACTATCTGCTCGATGGTCAGGAGCTCCGACGTGCGGATCGTCTCATCGGAGATCGAGATCGAGATCATGATCGCAACGAGGCTGTCCTGAGCCGAATAGGCGATCTCGCTCATCTACTTGCCCCTTTTGCGCGCCGCGCTCAGCAATCGCCGATACGCCGGCCCTCCATGGTCTGGGTCATGTCGATCTCGCCCATATCGGTGTCCATCGTTGCGGAGAACACACCGCTCGCGGTATCGCCCATGAAACTGATTTCGCCGTCTATGTCGAAGCTTCCGCCCTGCGGGTCCGTGCAGGACATGGTGTAGGTCATCGAATCCTCGGAGACGGACTGATCGGTGATGCTGCACTCGACACCCTGTTCGTCGTCCATCTGCAGTATGCTGTCGACGATGTCCTCGGAGCGCACACATTCGCGCGAGGTCTGCGAGTCGCCGGGCATATCCATGTCGCCTTCGAAGCTGGTCTCGCTTTCGAACTCCCATTCGCCGGACTCGATGTTGGGGGTCTCGGCGGTCGCGAGGGCAGGCAGCGTGCCGGCGGCGAGCAAGGCGAGAACGGAAAGACGGGTCATTGCATACTCCTGTTGGTTTCGCTCGGTGCAGCGTAGCAGAGGTGCGCGACGCTGCAATCGCCGCGTCGGCGCGGGGGCGAATTGACGCCCAGCGGGCGCGGCACTAGGAAGCAGGGCCTCGCGGACCGGGTCCGCGACCGCAACAGAGGGTACGACAATGTCCGAGATGCGCGATGCCGCAATGAGCTCCAAGGCCTGGCCGTTCGTGGAGGCGCGCCGGGTGCTCGATCGCCATGCGGGGCGCGCGCCCGAGAAGGGGCATGTGCTTTTCGAGACCGGGTATGGGCCCTCGGGGCTGCCCCATATCGGCACCTTCGGAGAGGTGGCCCGCACCACGATGGTGCGCCGGGCCTTCGAGCTGATCTCGGATATCCCGACGCGGCTCGTGTGTTTTTCCGATGACATGGACGGGCTGCGCAAGGTGCCCGACAATGTGCCCGACCGCGAGGGGATGGCCGATGATCTGGGCCTGCCGCTGACGAAGGTGCGCGATCCGTTCGGCACCCATGACAGCTTCGGCGCCCATAACAACGCCCGGCTGCGCGCGTTCCTCGACGCCTTCGGATTCGAGTACGAATTCGCCTCCTCGACGGACTACTACCAGTCGGGCCGGTTCGATGCCGCGCTTCTGACGGTGCTCGAGCGGTTCGACGAGATCATGGCGATCATGCTGCCCTCGCTCGGCGCGGTGAACGAGGAGCGCCGCGAAAGCTATTCGCCCTTCCTGCCGGTCAGCCCGAAGACCGGGCAGGTGCTGCAGGTGCCGACGCTCGAGCGCGATGTTGCGAAGGGCACCATCGTCTACGCGGAGCCGGATGGCGAGCGCGTCGAGATCCCGGTGACCGGCGGCAACGTCAAGCTTCAGTGGAAGCCCGACTGGGGCATGCGCTGGGCCGCGCTCGGCGTCGATTACGAGATGCATGGCAAGGACCTGATCCCCTCGGCGGAGCTGTCCTCGAAGATCTGCGGCGCGCTCGGAAGCCGCCCGCCCGAGCTCTACAATTACGAGCTGTTCCTCGACGAGAACGCGCAGAAGATCTCCAAATCAAAAGGCAACGGGCTGTCGATGGAGGACTGGCTGCGCTATGCCAGCCCCGAGAGCCTGTCCTATTTCATGTATCAAAAGCCCAAGACCGCCAAGCGGCTCTATTTCGACGTGATCCCGAAGGCCGTGGACGAATATCACCAGCAGCTGCGCGCCTATCCGGACCAGGACGCCGAAAAGCGCGTCGCCAACCCGGTGTTTCACATCCATGGCGGCGATGTGCCCGAAAGCCGGATGGTGGTCTCCTTCGCGATGCTGCTCAACCTCGCGAGCGTCTCGGCCGCCGAGAGCAAGGCAGCGCTGTGGGGTTTCATCGGGCGGTATGCGCCCGACGCCGCTCCCGAGACGCATCCCGATCTCGACGCCGCGGCCGAGTTCGCGGTGCGGTATTTCCACGATTTCGTCGCGCCGGCGCGGCAGTTTCGCGCCCCGGATGCGCGCGAGCGCGCCGCCCTCACGGATCTGCGCGACCGGCTCGTGGCGTGGCAGGGCGGGCGTGATGCCGAGGCTCTGCAATCGGAGGTCTTCGCGGTGGGCAAGGCGCATGGCTTCGAGCCGCTGCGCGACTGGTTCAGGGCGCTCTACGAAGTGCTGCTCGGGGCGAGCCAGGGCCCGCGCTTCGGCGGGTTCGTTGCCCTTTACGGCATCGACGAGACCGTGGCGCTGATCGACCGGGCGCTGGCGGGCGAGCTCACCGGCTGACGCGGCGGCGTTGCCGGGCGTCGCAGGCGGGCTAACTGCTTCTCCCAGCTTCGGAGGGATCGCCATGCGCCACGTCCTTGCCCTCTTGTTCATCGCGTCCCTGACGCTTGCCGCCCCGGTGGCGGCGCGCGAAGACGGCATCCGCGCGACGATCAGCGATCAGATCTCTGCCTTTCGGGACGATGATCTCGACGCGGCTTACGGCCACGCCGCCCCGGGGATCCAGCGGCTCTTCGGGTCGCCGCAGCGCTTCGCCGACATGGTGCGCGGCGGATATCCCATGGTCTGGCGACCGCAGGCGTTCGAGTTTCTCGGCCTGCGCGAGGAAGGCGGCCGGATCTGGCAGCGCGTGATGTTCACCGGCCCGGATGGCGGGCTGCATATCCTCGATTACGACATGCGCGAGATCGACGGTGTCTGGCGCATCGGCGGCGTCGTGCGCGTGCCCGGCGCGGGCGCCTGAGGCGGGCACCGCGCGGCCCGGTTAATCCCACTTAAACCAGCATTGCTAGCTCTGAGCGGGTCTTGCGATCGGTCCGGCGCGGAGGCGTGGTGTCGGGCGGTTTCGCGGTTCGGAGCATGGATACGGGAAGGTGCTGGGAATGAACAAGGCGATTACCGACGATCTCGAACTGATGCCGCCGCCGTTCGTGGAGGGGCTCGATGTGTGGTCGAGCGAGGACGGCACGCCGGGCTCGGACACCTATGAGGGCGCGCCCAACGCCGCGATCGTGGATGCCGATCAGGATTTCGGCAGCGCGCTGGAGCTGTCGAAGACCCAGAGCGTGCAGCGGCTGCGCTGGAAGGGCGAGGTGCCGATGCTGCCCGGCACCTATCTGCGGGTGCGCGCGCGTATCAAGGCGATCAGCGGCGACCTGCCCTCGGTGCGGATCGCGGGCTGGGCCGGCGACGGCAGCGGTAACGAGGTGGAGGATGTGCCGGGGACCGGGCCCGAGGTCGAACTCACGGAGTACGGTAGCGTCGTCACCGTTGAGGCGATCATCGGTAGCGGCGATCGCGACGGCGTGGACATGGTCTGGGGCATGACGCCCGAATACGGGCATTTCGGGCTCGATCTGGTGGGGACGACGGGCGGCGTGGTGCGCATCGACGACATCGAGATCACCGATGTCACGCATGTCTTCCACCGCGACATGATGGACTGGGTCGATGTGCGCGACTACGGCGCGATCGGCGACGGCGACACGGATGACCGCACCGCCTTCGAGGCTGCCAATGACGCCGCCGAGACATCGGGGCGGCAGCTTCTGGTCTCCGACGGGGTCTATTACATCGGCGCCACGCTCACGATCACGGTGCCGGTGCGCTTCGAGGGGCGGCTGGAGATGGAGGCCGATTCGCGCCTGCAGCTCACCCGCAGCTTCGATTTCCCGACCTATGCGCGGGCCTTCGGCGACGACGAGCTGGGCTTTCGCAAGGCGCTGCAGGCGCTGTTCAACTTCACCCAGCATGTCGTGCTCGATCTCAAGGGCCGGCGCTTCACCCTGTCCGAGCCCGTCGATGTGCATGCGGTCGTCGGCAATCGCGACAGTTTCGCGCAGCGGCGCGTGATCACCAACGGGCAGATCCAGCTCGAGGAGAGCTCGGCCTGGGACACGCGCAGCTTCACCCGCCAGGCGAGCTATTCGCCGGACGACTCGCGCACTCTCACCGGGGTCGACAACGCCGACGAGATCCCGATCGGTTCGCTTGTGACCGGCAGTGGGGTCGGGCGCGAGGTTTATGTCGTGGCGCGCAACCCGGGGGCCGAGACGCTCACCCTCAGCCAGCCGCTGCACGATGCCGAGGGCACGCAGCAGTTTACCTTCACCCGCTTTGCCTATGCGCTCGACTTTTCCGGCTTCAGCCAACTATCGAAGTTCGAGATCACCGGCATCGAGTTCCAGTGCCGCGGCCATGCCAGCACGATCCTGCTTGCGCAGGAGGGGCTGGCGTTCCGGATCTTCGATTGCATCTTCAACCGGCCGAAGGATCGCGGCATCACCTCGCCGGGGCGCGGTTGCCAGGGATTGTTCGTGGATCACTGCCAGTTCGAGTCCAACGAGATGTCGATGCGTGCGCAGGATCGCACCTCGATCGCGCTCAACGTGAACGCCAATGACAGCAAGATCCGCAACAATCGCGTGGTGCTGTTCGGCACCTTCTCGGTGACCAACGGATCTGGGCACATCTATATCGGCAATCACTTCTTCCAGGGCGATAACGAATCCGACGGCATACGCCAGGCCGGGCTCGTCTTCACCCAGCCCAACGTGATGAGCACGGTGACCGGCAACTACATTGACAACTGCTTTATCGAGTGGACCAACGAGCACAGCGCGACGCCGGAATTCGGCAGCCAGTTCTCGTTTGGCGGGCTGACCGTGATGGGCAACACCTTCACGACGATCGGCGCGGCGCCGTGGGTGAGGCTGTTCGTGATCAAGCCCTACGGGCCGGGGCACTACATCCAGGGCTTCAACATGTCGGGCAACGTGTTCCGGATGATCAACGGCGCCATCGAGCGCGTCGACATGGTCGATGACAGCATCGCCGATCTCGACTACTCGCGGTTTCGCAACGTCGTCGTCGAGAACAATGCCTTCAACGCGGTGATGCAGCCGATCGCGAACCCCGTGATGCTGCGCCATGATCAGTCGGGCGAGGACAACGTCTGGACCGTCGAGACCGGCGGCTACCTGCCCTTCGAGGGGCGCGCGCGCAACGTGCAGGCGCTCGTCGTCGAGGGGCCGGTGACCGACGAGGACGACGAGACCGTCTTCGCCATGCCCTATGTCCAGACCGGGCAGGGTTCGGCCGGCAGCGCGATCCGGCTGCGCTGGCCGGAGGCCGTGAAGGGTCGCGCGCATGTGACGATCCGGGTCGATAATCCGAACTGACGCGGGCTACGGCGCGCGAGGTGGCGGGGCGCAGGCACGGGCTTGCGCCCCGCTCTTGCATGGGTAAGGGCGCGCCAGGATCAGACCCGTGCTCCGGGGCGAATCACCTGCCCGGGGCGGCGTGGGAGCGGCTCGCAGCCACAAGCATTCCGTTGCGTCGCGCGCCCCGTATCCCGATGATTTCAGTATGGCAGAGCATACTTTTCGCCCGGCCCGTCGCGATTGCACGGCGCAGCTGCGCGGCAAGGTTCTGATCTGCTTTGATTAAAGGTTGCGCCTTGGCCCGTAGTTTACAGGTTTTCGGGAGATTTTGTGAAGTAATTTACAACAAAAGCGATGCAAGAAAAGGGGTTACATGAAAATTGACTGATGCGCTACACTACCCTTGGGACGGAGCTGTCGCTGTGACGACAGCGGGAGCACGCGCGCCGCCGCGATCCGGCGCGCTGGATGTACGGAGGAGGATCCATGGCAAACGATTCGAAGGCCGCTGGCGGCGCCGCTCAAGCGTTTGAGCCGTCTGCGCAATTCGTCGCCAAGGCTCATGTGGACGCCGCGGGGTACGACAAGATGTATACGCGCTCCATCAAGGACCCGGAGGGTTTCTGGGCCGAGGAGGGCAAGCGGCTCGACTGGATCAAGCCCTACAGCAAGGTCAAGCACGCCAATTTCGACTATGGCAGTGTCGATATCCGCTGGTTCGAGGACGGCACGCTCAACGTGGCCGAGAACTGCATCGATCGCCACCTCGCCAAGCGCGGCGATCAGACCGCAATCATCTTCGAACCCGACTCGCCGGACGACCCCGCGCAGCACATCACCTACGCCGAGCTGCACGAGAAGGTCTGCCGCATGGCCAACGTGCTGCGCGCGCAGGGCGTGACCAAGGGCGACCGGGTGGTGATCTACCTGCCGATGATCCCCGAGGCGGCGTATGCGATGCTCGCCTGCGCGCGGATCGGGGCGATCCACTCGATCGTGTTCGCGGGCTTCTCGCCCGACGCGCTTGCCGACCGGATCAATGACAGCGCGGCCAAGCTCGTCATCACCGCCGACGAGTCGCCGCGCGGCGGGCGCAAGACGGCACTCAAGTCGAACACCGACGCCGCGCTGCAGCGCTGCTCGGACAGGGTGCGCTGCCTCGTCGTCAAGCATACCGGCGGGCAGACCACCTGGATCGAGGGTCGCGACGTCGATGTGAACGCGATGATGATGCAGGCCGCGCCGGACTGCCCGGCCGAGGAGGTCGGCGCCGAGGATCCGCTCTTCATCCTTTACACATCCGGCTCGACCGGCAAGCCCAAGGGCGTGGTGCACAGCTCGGGCGGCTATCTCGTCTTCGCCGCGATGACGCACCAGTATACCTTCGATTACCATGACGGCGACGTGTTCTGGTGCACCGCCGATGTCGGCTGGGTGACCGGCCACAGCTACATCATCTATGGGCCGCTCGCGAACGGTGCGACCACGCTGATGTTCGAGGGCGTGCCGACCTACCCGGATGCGGGGCGGTTCTGGGCGGTGTGCGAAAAGCACAAGGTCAACCAGTTCTACACCGCGCCGACGGCGATCCGCGCGCTGATGGCGCATGGCGACGAGCCGGTGACGAAGCACGATCTTTCCAGCCTCAAGCTGCTCGGCACCGTGGGCGAGCCCATCAACCCCGAGGCCTGGAACTGGTACAATAAGGTCGTCGGGAAGGAGCGGTGCCCGATCGTCGACACCTGGTGGCAGACCGAGACGGGCGGGCACCTGATCACGCCGCTGCCTGGTGCCACGCCGACCAAACCCGGCTCGGCCACCAGGCCCTTCTTCGGTGTGCAGCCCGCCGTGCTCGAGCCCGAATCCGGCAAGGAAATCGAGACCACCGAGGCCGAGGGCGTGCTTGTGCTCAAGGACAGCTGGCCGGGGCAGATGCGCACCATATGGGGCGATCATCAGCGCTTCCAGGATACCTACTTCCAGCAATACAAGGGCTACTACTTCTCGGGCGACGGCTGCCGGCGCGACGCCGATGGCTATTACTGGATCACCGGGCGGGTGGACGACGTCATCAACGTCTCCGGGCACCGCATGGGCACCGCCGAGGTCGAGAGCGCGCTGGTGGCGCATCCGAAGGTCGCCGAGGCGGCCGTGGTGGGCTATCCGCACGACATCAAGGGGCAGGGCATCTACGCCTATGTCACGCTGATGACCGGTGAGGAGCCCAGCGACGAGCTGCGCAAGGAGCTCGAGAAGTGGGTGCGCACCGATATCGGCCCGATCGCCAAGCCCGATCTCATCCAGTTCGCGCCGGGACTGCCGAAGACGCGCTCTGGCAAGATCATGCGCCGCATCCTGCGCAAGGTCGCCGAGAACGACCCCGACAGCCTCGGGGACACCTCGACGCTGGCAGATCCGGGCGTGGTCGACGATCTCGTCGAAAACCGCATGAACCGGGGCTGAGGCCATGGGCGCCGCGACGACGACGACCCGTGCGCCGGTCCTGATCCTGCTCGGGCCGCCGGGGGCCGGCAAGGGGACGCAGGCGCGCATGCTCGCCGAGGCGTTCGGGCTCGTGCAGCTCTCGACCGGCGACATGCTGCGCGAGGCGGTCGCGAAGGGCACCGAGGCCGGCAAGGCCGCCAAGTCGGTCATGGAGGCGGGCGAACTCGTCTCGGACGATATCGTCCTGGCGATCCTGCGCGACCGGCTCGACGCGCCCGACACCGGCGGCGGCGTAATCCTCGACGGCTTTCCTCGCACCGAGGCACAGGCCGAGGCGCTCGACGACCT
>LKMJ01000674.1_pt1 | contig 27417 bp, 24 predicted proteins | sample 643391 | NCBI WGS metagenome assembly LKMJ01 (sample SAMN04112250, study PRJNA286221) | soda lake metagenome | biome: soda lake; feature: Kulunda Steppe; material: water; isolation source: sample PL-Br10 brine of Picturesque Lake | place: Russia: Kulunda steppe | collected 2010-07 | reverse complement strand
TCTTCAGAAAGGTCCACGTTGTCTGCCGCTTCCATCGCTTCGATGCCGTACTGTTCGATGACTTCGTCTTTCGTTACCATTTTTCTATCTCTCCATCACCGCTCCGGATGTGGCGGACGCTCGTCGTCGTGCGTCGAGCCGTTGATAAGAACTCCCGTTCATTTCGACGTGCGATCCCACCAGCGCCGGAGGCGTTCTGGTACCGGAACATACTCCACTTCGATATATAAATCCATCGGTGGCCTACTCCGTGTAAATCGGTAGCATGGGCCGTATATCCGCCGAATACGCCGGTTCCGGCGGATTCGATCCGACCGTGTACTGTCGATTTGTGTAGGGGAGACTCCATGTCGTGTGTTCCCAGTCGTCGGGACGGATGCCCTCCGGCGACGGGATGCACGCTCACCCCATCGGGGACGTCGCCGCCGTCGCCGCGTCGTTCATCCCAACACGGCGACGCGGACGTCGTGTGCGGCATCGTCGGGATCGAGAACGACGCGGTCGTCGACCGCCTCGCGGACGGCCGCCCGCCAGTCGGCGATCGCCTCGGCATGACGCTCCCGTCTCGTGGCGAGATCCGCGTCGGGGTGCCGTGCAGCCGTCCCGTCAACCTCGGGGTACGGCGGGGCGTCGCCGACGAGATCCCGCGGGTCGACGTGGATCGCGCCCGCGGCCGTGGTCGGGTCCTCAGCGCCCGCCTCGTGGATTCGAGCGCGCATACGACCCGCAAAGGGCGGCGTGATCCGGAGAACGACGTGGCGATCCGTCCGCAGCGTCGCCTCCAGTGCGTTCGCGACGTCCTCCCGGTGGACCGCGATCGATCGGATACGGGTCGGGTCGTCCCCGTCACGATCCCCCTCCTCGGGAGCATCCCCCTCAGTCATCGTCGGGGGACCATCGTACGTCCGAGAGCGTTCGCTGGACGGCCTCCTCGCCGACGGCGGCCGCGAGGTGCTCGAAGCCGCCGCGGACGCCGCGGTCGGTCGCGTTCGCGACGAGTCGCGAGACGATGAACTCCGGGGTCGACTTGCCGACGGTGCCGTAGCGCGGCTGGTAGTCCACGCGCAACTCCAGGTCGTTCGTCAGTCCTTCGGCGAAGATGCCGTCGATCCGGGCGGCATCGGGCAGCGGGCTCAGGTCGTCGGCGAGGTGGGTGACGTAGACGCCGAGCGCGTCGCGCTCGACGGTCAGATCGACGAGGCCGTTGAGCAGGTCCGCCGCCCGGCCCGGCTCCGTGATCGCCTCGAACTCGTCGACGAGCATCAGCGTCCGGCCCTCCTCGACGAGCGGGGGGACGACCGACTTCAGCGTCGATTCGAGCACGCCGGCGTTGAACGAGGCGTGCCGCCGATGGAAGACCACCCGATCGAAGGTGCCGACCTCGGCCTCCTCGGCGGGCACGGGCAACCCCATCGACGCGAGCAGGGCGACCGCACAGAGCGTCTCCAGAAGCGTCGTCTTCCCGCCGGAGTTCGCCCCGGTGAGCACGCTCACCCGATCGCCGGACGGTGGCCGCGAGGCCGCCACGTCCACCGGCTCTCCGTCCGATCCGTCGCGATCGTCGCACAGCGTGTGCGTTCCGATCGCGTACGAGACGGGCTGGACGTCACCCGAGACGAAGAGGCTCCGCGCCCCGCGGACCGCGATCCCGTCCGCGACGAGTGTCGGCCGCGTCAGGCCGTGTTCTGCCGCAAATCGACCGAGCGAGAGTCGAAAGGCGACCTCGGAGACCGCGTCGACCGCACGGTCGACGTCCCCGCCGGCCTCGTCGAGTCGCTCACGGAGATCGGCCGCGACCGTCGCCTCCCGCTCCGCGGCGTCGGCCTCCAGATCCGCGACGAGCTCGCGGAGCGTGCCGGAGACGAAGTCCGCCGCGTCGACGGCCTCCTCCGGCGCCGCCGACCGAATCGTCGCCGGGTCGATCCCCGTCTCCGACGCGAGGTGGTCGACGACGCCCGCGCGGAACGCTTCGAAGTCGCGCACGGAGCCGTCACGAACCGACTCGATCACGTCGAAGGCGGCGTTCTGCAGGTCACGAGCCGCGGCGAGCCGCTCACGTCGACGATCGAGTTCCTCGTCGGCGCCCTCGGCGATGGCCGGTCCTCCGGCGTCGTTCGCGGCGATGGTCGTTCCGTCGTCGGCGTCTTTCCCGTCGAGGGAGCCGTCCACGTCGTCGAGGGAGCCGCGGACGTATCCGAGCGCGCCGACCGCGTCGCGGAGCGCGTCGTCGTCCATCCCGTCGAGGGCGTCGAAGGTTCGACCGGCGAGCCCGACCGCGCGAAGCGAGAGCGCCGCCTCCACCGCGGCACGGTCGGTGCCCCCCGCCTCGTCGTACGTGGTGAACGCCTCGACGACGCGCTCGCGGTTCGCATCCGAGAGCCGCTCCCATGCGTCACGGGCCGCGGCCACGTCGTCCAGTCGTGATTCGATCGCCTCCCGGTCGGTGAGGGGCGTCAGCACGCGGATCCGGTCGCCGGCGTGTGCCGTCAGCGCGTAGCGTGCGGCCAGCGAGAGCAGGTCGTCGTATACGGACCGCGTGTCGCCGGTCGCGAGCACGTCCATGCCGGCCTCGCCGTTGGCTCGGCGAAGGATCCGGGTCGCCCGGCCACGATGGAGTCCCGCGTCGACCAGCGCCCGAACGTCCGCCGACTCGATCGCCTCGACGGCCCGTTCGGTGCCGAGCGCCCCGACGAGCGTCTCGCTCGTCTTGGGCCCGATCCCCCAGTAGTCCTCCAGTCGCATACGTCCGCGTCTCGGCGAGCGACCTTGGGGTTTTCGTCACCCGAGTTCGGGATCCGATTCGAGCTTCGCGCGTCAAGGGAGAATCAATCGGCCGGCGAGGGCGACGCGGCATCCGCACGCGACTCCCGAAGGTAGCCCTGCAGGTACGCGCCGATGAACATGCCGAGCACGCCGTAGAGGATGACGACGTTGCCGATCCCGAGGCTCGCGTAGGCGGCGCCCGGGCAGATCCCCGACAGCCCCCAGCCGACGCCGAAGACGCCGCCGCCGACGACGACGTCCCGATCCATCGACTTCAGGCGGCGGGTGAACCGCCTTCCGGTCAACGGCGCCGACCGCCCCGAGAGCGTCAGCCCCCGGAAGGCGAGACCGACGACGACGCTCGCGCCGCCCATCACGAAGATCAGGCCGAAGTCGCGGAACTGCAGGAACTCCAGGACGATCTCCGGTCGAGCCATCTGACTCATCGCGAGCCCCACCCCGAAGACGGCGCCGCCGAGGAAGATCAGGGGCAAAAAGAGCGGGTGGCTCTCGTGTTCGGCGATCACGCCGGCGCCGCTCATGGCCGTCCTCCGTCGACGGCCGCGTTCCGGGCCGTGTCGGTCATGGCTGTACCCCCAGCGCCATCACGAGCTGGGCGACGCCGATCGCGACGAGCATGAAGATCCCCACGTTGAGGATCGAGGTTCGCGAGCCCGATCCGACCCCGCAGACGCCGTGTCCGGAGGTACACCCCTTCCCGAGTCGCGTGCCGATCCCGATGAGGATCCCGCCGAGGAGGAGCCGCCAGGGCTGGACCTCGGTCGTCCAGCCGAACTCGCCGGTCGCGAGCGAGTAGCCGGCCGCGCCGGCGACGATCCCGAGCGTGAACACGACCCGCCAGTCGCGGGAGGCGACGAATCGGGGCTGTTGGAAGCGCCGGAGCTTCGAGCCGTACGACAGCGTCGATTCGAGAAAGGTGCTCGCGCCCGCGTGGATCCCCGTGCCGACGTAGATCAGCACGGTTCCGAGCCCGATGAGCAGCCCGCCGAACAGGTAGTGTTCCCACCCGCGGGGAAACAGCGCGTCGACGAGCAGGACGGCCTCGTTCATGTCGTCACGGAGGGAGCGAGCGGGGGAAAACGCTGCGTTCGACGACCGGTATTGCCGGCCTCGGGGACGGATCGGCGGTTCGGTTTCGTCCGACGAGCTCGGTTTCCCTCATCCGCCGAACTCGGACTCGCTTACCCGGACCACGACCGTGTCGTCGACGTCGCGGAGGTCGTACTCGGGCACCTCGCCCTGCGTCCGCCGGACGAACAGCGGCTCGACGAGCCCGCCGTCGACGAGGCCGAACACCTTGAGCCGCTGATCCGTCTCCTCCGGCGGGACGTCGCCGTCGCGAACCTCCCGGGCGAGCCCCCGCGAGAGCCACTCGGTCCCGGAGACGGAGGGCTCCAACACCAGCGCCTCGTCGACGAAGCGGACGCAGTACCAGTTTAAGTCGTTGAGCAGCGCCACCGCCGCGCCGAGGCTCACGGTGTCGACGGCGAGGCTGTTCGCGAACGGCTCCCTGATCTCGTAGGTCGCCAGCGCGTCACGCGCGGTCTCGCGTGAGAGCAGCTCGTACGTCAGGTTCACGTCCGGATCCCCGACGAGACAGACCCGCGTCATGCCCGTACGGTCCCGGCCGTCGTCCAAAGCGGTTGTGATCGGCGCGAGCGGGCGCGTCCCGTGGCCTAAAGGGGACTCTGCAAGGATGGAAGCGCTTGAAACGGGTGGGACCGCGGAACCACGGAGAACCAACGGTGAGGGGGCGTGAAGGACGCTTAAAACGTCGAGACGTCGCTCCCCTCGTGATTTAAAACGTCGAGACGTCGCCCTCGATCACCTTTCGGGTGATGTCGGAGACGTCGGCGAGCTCGCGGTCGACGATCGCGACGACCTCGGCCTCGATGTCGCCGAGCTCGACGTGCTCGTCGGTGACGATCTGTGCGTCGGCCACGTGCGGCTCGTCGATCGGGCGGCCGATCTGCGAGAGCAGGCGGATCTGCAGGTCGCGGATGCCGTCCACCTCCTCGGTGACGGACTCGGCGATGGACGTCGACAGGAGGTTGTAGATCTTCCCGATGTGGTTCACGGGGTTCTTCCCGGAGGTCGCCTCCATCGACATCGGGCGGTTCGGCGTGATGAGTCCGTTGGCGCGATTGCCGCGGCCCACGGAGCCGTCGTCGCCGTGTTCGGCGGAGGTGCCGGTGACGGTGAGGTAGATGGAGCCCTCCTCGTAGTCGTCGGCGGTGTTGACGTCGACGTGCACCTCGCGGTCGGTGTGGTCCTCGGCGAGGTCGGTCACGAACTCGCGGACGTCGCCGACCGCCGCGTCGTAGGCGTCGAGGTCTTCGACGTAGGCGTCCACCATCGCGGCCGCGACCGTGATGTCGATGCGGTCCTCCTCGCGTTTGCCCATGATCTTCACGTCGGGACCGAGCTCGGGGTGATCCTCGTAGTAGGTCGTGTTGAGCGCGCGCTCGGCCTCGTGGACGATCGTCTCCGTCTCGGTGAGCGGCGCGTGGCCGACGCCGAAGGAGGTGTCGTTGGCCATCGGAACCTCCTGGGTCTCCTCGCCGAAGACGTCCTGCAGGTCGCCCGAGCCCTCGCCGAGCTTCACGTCGACGACGACGTCGGTCCCGTACTCCAGCTCCGGGACGGTCTCGTCGAGGTAGTCGCGGGCGGCCGCGAGCGCCGTCGAGTCGACGGGGAGCTGCTGGTCCTCGTAGGACTTCGTCGCGCGCCCGACGATGAGGATGTAGATCGGCTCGATCACCTCGCCGCCGCCGAAGGCCGGCGCCGCGCGCCCGGCGACGAGCTGCGTCTCGTCGGTGTTGTAGTGGAGGACCTTCCCCACGCGGTCGAGGTAAAGCTTCGAGAGCGCGCGCGAGACGGACTCCGCGATCCCGTCGCTGATCGAGTCCGGATGGCCGACGCCCTTCCGCTCGACGATCTCGACCTCCTGATCCTCGACCGCCTGCCGGTCGAGGCGGCTAACCTGAATGTTTCGACTCATTGCCTTCCAGTATCCGCCGGCCCACGGTATAACTTGCGGAAACCTCCTGGCCGAAATTCATGCACTACAGTTATTTTATGGTGATTGTTGCCCGCGATGACGGGTCGCCGTCGGCCCTCACCCGTGTTCGAGCGAGCGGTGCCGAAGGACGTTGACGAGCGCGAACAGCACCATCGTCGCCGGCACCGCGACGGAGACGCCGAGCACGACGGCGGTGCCGGGAAGGAGCGTCGTCTCGATGAGAAAGAAGGCGGTCGTGCCCGCGGTCGCGACGATGAGCACGAGCACCCACAGCGATTGGCGCGTGAGCAGGTCGTCGGGCTCGCGCTCGAAGAGGAGCCGGTCGGCGACGACGGCGACCAGCGCGATCCCCGTGACCACGGCGCCGAGCCCGAACGAGAGCGTCGGCAGCCCGGTCGTCGCGGGCAGCGCGTCGACCAGCCGGAAGAGGACGTACAGCCCGGTCGAGACCCCGAGGTAGAGCCCCAGCCAGAGGGCTGCCGCCATCCGTAGCGACCGTGGATCGTCGACGTCGGTCATCGTTCGGGCGGAACTGGATCCGAGTGGGGGTTAGGTGTTTCCCTCGCCCGCTCCGATTGCGGGTTTCATCGTCACCGAGCCGTCGAGTGGAGCGGTGATGTCAGCGTGGGTCCTCACCGAACCGCCTCGTACGCCTCGGCCATGACGTCGATGGCCGCTCGAAGGTCGTCCTCGGCGGTCGCGTACGAGATCCGCGCGTACCCCGCCCCGCGCTCGCCGAAGGCCTCGCCGGGCACGACGATGACGCCCCGATCGAGACACTCCTCGATGAACCCCTCCGGAACCTTCGGCATCGCGTAGAAGGCGCCACGCGGCGTGGGACACTCGATGCCGGCGTCGGCGAACCCGTCGAGGAGGAGGTCGCGGCGACGCTCGAAGGAGTCGGTCATCTCCGCGACGACGTCGCGGTCGCCACGCAGCGCGGCCTCCGCGGCGTACTGAGCCGGCGCGGACGCACAGGCCTGTGCGTACTGGTGGACGCGAACCATCCGGTCCACGCGGTCCGGCGACCCGTACACCCACCCGAGCCGCCAGCCCGTCATCGAGAACAGCTTCGAGGCGGAGTTGACGACGACGACGTTGTCCGTCTCGGTGAACTCGATCGGCGAGTGGTGTTCGCCCTCGAAGACCGTGTACTCGTAGACCTCATCGGAGATGCAGAGCACGTCGTGCTCGTCGGCGATGCGGGCGAACTCGCGGACGTCGGCCTCGGAGGAGACCGCGCCCGTGGGGTTGCCGGGCGAGTTGACGACGAACGCCGCGGTCTCGTCCGTGATCGCCGCCTCGATCGCGGCCGGATCGATCGTGAGGTCCTCGCGGAGGCCGACCGGGACGGGGTTTCCGTCCGCAAGCTTCGTGAGCGCGTCGTAGGAGACGAATCCGGGGTCCGGGATGATGACCTCCTCGCCCGCGCTCACGTGGGCCTCCATGGCGACGTGGAGCGCCTCGCTGCCGCCCGCGGTCGCGACGACGTTCGCGGGATCGAGGTCGATACCCTGGTCCTCCCGGTGTTTCTCGGCGATCGCTTCGCGGAGCCCGGCGATCCCCTTGTTCTCGGTGTACGCATCCGCCTTGCCGCTCCGGATCGCCTCGATCGCGGCCTCGCGGGCGTGTGCCGGCGTCGGGAAGTCGGGCTGGCCGATCCCGAGGTTGATCGCGTCGTCGCCGGCCGCCTCGAAGACCTCGCGGATCCCGCTTACCGCGATCCGCTCGACCCTGTCGGAGAACGTGGACATGTTCGCGAGAGGGCGCCGCCCGGAGTTAGTTCTTGTCACGCGGCTCGCGGTACGGTTCACGTGTCCCGACGGTCGCCGATAGTTCCTTTGAGAACGAGCGAGAGGCGATCGCATGGACACCCTCGTCACCGACACGCTGCTGGTTACGATGGACCCGGAGGCGGCCGGCGCGACGGGCGACCTCGGGATCGTCGACCGCGGCGCGGTCGGCTGGACCGACGGCGAGATCACCCACGTCGGACCGGCCGACGCGGTCGATCCGAGCGACGCCGCGCGGACGATCGACGGGGACGGCTGCATCACGCTTCCGGGTTTCGTGAACGCACACGTGCACGGCCGCTACTCGATCGTTCGCGGCGCGGCACAGGACGTCCCCGAGATCGAGTGGATGGACCGCGCGCTCGACCCGATCGGCCGACACGTCACGGGCGAGGACGGCGTCGTCGGCGCGCGGCTCACCGCGCTCGAGGCGATCGCGTCCGGCACGACCACCCTCGGCGAGTACGCGTCGGACGTCGCCGAGCTGGTGGAGCGGGTCTACCGCCCCCTCGGGCTGCGCGTCGTCGCCACCGAGACGATACACGAGGTGCCGGGTCACCGCGACGACCTCGACCCCGACGAGGCGTTCGCGTTCGATCGCGACGCGGGCCGCGAGGCGCTCGACCGAGCCGAGACGCTGTGTGATGGATACGAGGAGGATCCGCTCGTCGAGCCCGCCTACGGACCGCAGGCGCTCGACATGGTCTCGATGGAGACGCTCACGGCGGTCGTCGACCGCGCCCGCGACGACGGGCGGACCGTCCACGTCCACGTCGCACAGGGCGAACGGGAGCGCCGCGGAGTCGTCGCCCGGTACGGCGAGGGAGCCACGACGGTCGGCGTCCTCGACCGCGAGGGGCTGCTCGGCGACCATCTGCTCGCCGCCCACCTACACGGCGCGACGCCGACGGAACGCGAACGCCTCGCGGACGCGGGCGTTCGGATGGTCGGCTGTCCCTCCTCGATCGCCGCGATCGACGGGATCGTCCCCCCGATCGTCGAGTATCACGAACACGGCGGTGCCGTCGGAATCGGCACCGACCAGGCGCCCGGTCCGGGCGGGCACAACGCGTTGCGCGAGCTTCGGACGGCCGCGTTGCTCGCGAAGGTCGACCGGGCCGACCCGACCGCGCTCGACGCGCCGGGCGCGCTGGCGCTGTCGACGATCGGCGGCGCGCAGGCGCTCGGGATCGACGACCGCGTCGGGTCGCTCTCGCCGGGCAAGCGTGCTGACGTCGTCGTCTGTGATCTGGACGCCGTCGGCGTCGCGCCGACGGTCTCGCGGCCCTTCCACACCGCGATCCCGAACCTCGTCTACGGGGCCGCAGGCGCCGAGGTTCGGGACGTCTTCGTCGACGGCGTACAGCTCGTCTCCGCCGGCGGGATCGTCGGCGTCGACGTCGACGCGGTCGTGACGGAGGCCCGGGAGCGCGCCGAGCGGATCTTCACCGACGCCGAGGCGGACTGGCGTGCGGCCGGCTCCACCCTCGTCGACGACGTGGACGCGGGCCGGCTGTGAGATCCCGGCGTGTCCTCCGCGTGAAGTGAACTTCCGGCGAGTCCTTCCCACGAAGCGAGCCTCCAGCAGGTCCACCGCGCGCTCGCGATCACGGTCGTCGGTCCCAGACGGGCCGATCGTCGTCCGGTCGACGGACCCCGCCGCCGGCTCCCCCGAGATCGTCGACGTCGACGCCATGCAATCGGTCACGGAGGAAGGCGACGAGCCCCTCGGCCGGCACGCGCAGCAGTCGGTCGTCGACCGCGCGCAGCCGATAGTTCGGATGGCCGACCCCGAGCGGCACCTTCACGGCCTCGATCGCGCCGCACGCGACGAGCGCCCGTCGATCGGCGGTGAACGCCTGTCGGGGGGCGATCCCCACGGACTCCGCCCAGGTCCGCACGTCGTGAAAGAGGTGGTCGTGGCGGGCGCCGAGCGCGACGAGTACGGTCAGATCCGTCACCCGACGCGAGCGGTCGAGCGCGTCCGGTCCGAGCGCGTCGAGCACGCCCTCGAGGTCCGCGGCGAACCGCTCACCGAGCCGTTCCCGTGCGGTACGGTACATCCGGTCGCGAGCGGGCATTTCGACGGCGGCCGGGCGGGCGGCGTCGAACCCCGCCGTCGCCGCCGTTCGGAGTCCGTCGACCGTCTCGGCCCCGGCGGTCGTCACGATCGACCGGTCGCCCGTGGGGCCGACGACGGCATGTACTCGGTCGTCGGCGACGAGGTAGGTCCGATCACTGGCGGCCCCGTTCCCGCGTTCGTGAACGACGTGGTCGTCGTCCCCTGCGGCGGCCGCGTCAACTCCGGCCGCCGATCCGGAGCCGTCCGCAGTCGCCGATCCGGGTTCCGGAGTCCGGATCGCGATCTCCCCCGTCCCCGTCGACGTCGCGACCGCGGTTCCGAGCACGAACGACCGGCCGAGCGACTCGACGACGTTTCGCGAACAGCACAGTCGCCACGTCCCGCCATCCGATCGCCGTCGAGCCGCCAGGATCGACGGGAGTAGCGTCTCCTCGACGCCCACGCCGACGACCGACGTGCTCCCGGCGAGGACCTCCTCCAGGGCGTCGCCCGGATCGTCGGTGCCGGACTCGCCGTCGTCGGGGTCGGACCGCATCGGATCGTGGTCGTCGACGTCGACCGATGAACGTTCCGGTGATCCCGGGGGCGACTCAGGGTCGCTCCGGGACGGGCTCGAAGCGCGCCTCGCCCTCATCGAAGGTCAGTCGCTCCCGCGTGAGCACGGTCGTCGACTCGTCGCCGTCGAGCTCCGCGGCGACCGCTGGCGACACGCGAAGCGTCTCCACCTCGGCGGTGTTTTCGATCCACGCGATCCGGGCCGTTTCCGGATCGTACGCGCCGAGCGCGCCGGTCGCGGCGTGTATCGCGGTCTCGTCGTCCGGCGCGACGAGGGGAAGCGCCGCCCGCGCGAACGACCCGCTGGTGATCGCGTTCGCGTACACCGCGTGGAGGTCGAGCTCGTCGACGGCGGCCCGTCGCGTGACGTCCGCGAGCCCGATCCCGTTTCCGTTTCCCTTCGTCGCCGCCGTGAGCCCGCGGACGTAGATCAGATCGATCGACGGACGCCCCGGATCCGGCGCGTTGAGCACCCGATACCGGCCGATCACGTTCGTGTCCATCCCCGTCCCGGAGACGTCCTTGCCGATCTCGTCGACGACGAGCAGATCGAGGTCGTCGACGGGGAGCGTCGCCAACTCCTCGCGGGCGCGATCGAGGAGCTCCGGCTCCCGCTCGAACAGTGCATCGTCGCGGACGGCCTCGACCACCGCCACCTCCTCGTGGGCGTTCTCGACGATCGCGACCCCGCCGAGCAGGGGCGCCCGATCCCGCATCGCCGTCACGAACGCCCCGATCGTCTCGACGTACCCGCGGTCGATGGCGGTCGAGTGGAAGGCGTTCGCGCCCGGCTGCTTGCCGAGGCCGACCGCGACCATCTTACAGAGGCCGCTTTCGATCCGGCCGGTGAAGTTGGTGTGTGGCTTGACGCGGTTGATGACGACGAGCCCGTCCGCCTCGAGCGCCGCCTCGGCGACGTACACGGGCGTCTCGACGCCATCGACGTCGACGGTGGCGATCCGATCGACGTCCATTCGGGCGTCGACGGGCGCACCCGTGCGTTCCTCGTCGATCCCGAGCGCCTCCAGCACCGACCGCTGCCCCTCGGCGGTCGCGCCGCCGTGGCTGCCCATCGCGGGGACGAGAACCGGATCGAATCCCCGCTCGGCGAGCTCGGCGACGACCGCGACGACGACCCCGTCGATCGACGCGATGCCCCGACTGCCGACGCCCACTGCGACCGTATCACCCGCATCGAGCCGGTCGAGGGGCAATCGTTCGACTTCGCGGCGGGCGGCCGCGGCCGGCTCCGCGAGCGTCACGGCGTCCGGCCGGCGCTCGATCCGGTGGAACGTCGGCAGGGGCTGCGGATCGACGAGCCCCTCGATGAAGCCACGGTCGGGGAAGTCCATGCGGATCGCTATGGAGACGCACGTGTTGTAGGTACCGGCCGGGGTCGTGCCATCGACCCCACTAACGGGCGTCGCGAACGGAACGAGCGGGGTCAGGGCGCCCGCGCGAAGACGAGGTAGCCCGTGTGCCCGACGCCAGCGGTCGACGGACGCGACCCGCGCTCGGAGAAGTCCATCTCGCGCTGGATCGTCTCCAGCGTCTCGATCCCGACGAGCGCCGCCTCGCGTGCCGCCTCGACCGCGGCGCGCGTCCCCTCGACGAACGGGGAGTAGACGGCGAGGTAGCCGCCGGAGACGAGCAGATCGTCCGCCCGGGCGACGACGTCCGGCGCGTCGCCCGTGTCGAGGGTGAGGACGTCGAAGGGCTCCTCCCCGTCGATCACGGCGTCGAGTTCGGCCGTGAGGTCGCCGGTCCTGACGTCGACGCGGTCCGTCACGCCCGCCGTCTCCATGTTTCTCCGGGCGACGTCCGCGAACTCGGCGTCCACCTCGTAGGTCGTCACGTTCGCGCCCGCGCGACCGAGGTACGCGGAGAGAATGCCCGTGCCGGTGCCCGCGTCGAGCACGCGGTCGCTCCCGCCGATCCCCGTGTGGCCGATCACGAGGCCGACGTCACGGGGCATCATCGGCGCGCCGGTGCGTTCGAGGTGATCGAAGAGATCGGGGCCGCGAAGCCGGCGGACGTCGAAGACGGTCCCGAGATGGGTCTCGACGGAATCGCCGGCTTCGACGTCCTCGGGCACCTCGATGACGCCGAGGTCGGTGCCGAACTCCTCGCCGGGACGCAGGAGGTACTCGCGGTCCTCGTGGACGAGGAGGTAGGCCGCGTCGGTCACTCCAGGTTCGCGATCGCGGCCGCGAGGTCGCCGTCGGTCGCCTCCAACGCTTCGCGGGCCTCCGACTCGGGGACGCCCGCGCGCTCCGCGACGATGGCGACGTCGTCCGCGGGGATGGCGCCCGCGGCGTCGTCCGCGTCGCCCGCATCGTCGCCGGCGGCCGATCCCGCACCCGCGTCGGCGACCTCGTCGGGCTCGCCGACGATCTGGTAGGTCTGTTGGCCCTGCGCGTCCATGCGCGTGACCTGGGGATCCTCGAAGACGAGGTCGCCGTCGCTCGTCTCGATGACGACGCGGTCGGCGTCGAGCTCGTCGACGTCGATCCCCATCTGTTTCATCATCTGTTGCATCTTGCGCGGGTTCATCCCGCCTCCTCCGAACATGGTCGAGCGTTCGGCCGCACGATACAAAAAGGGTGACGAAGGCCGTCGGCGACGCGAGGCGATCCGGCCTGACGGGTCGTCCCGTCCGGCGCGCCGTCCGACCTCCCGCGTCGTGCGGCCTGCCGCGACGCCGGGTTTCATGCGGGCGGCCTCCGTGGCGAGGACATGGACGTCGCAGCTCAGACCTGGCCGGAACTCGGCGAGTACGTCGCGAACGAGTCGGTCGCCGTCGTGCCGCTCGGCTCGACCGAACAGCACGGACCGCACCTCCCGCTCGCGACCGACCACCTGATCGCGGAGGCGCTCGCGAGCGAGGCGGCCGACCGAACCGGCTTCCTTCGTACCCCGACGGTCGACGTCGGCGTCAGCCCACACCACCGACAGTTCCACGGGACGCTGTGGGTCGACGCGCCGGTCTTCCGCGACTACGTCGAGAGCCTCACTCGAAACCTGGCGTACCACGGGATCGACCGGGTCGTCTACGTCAACGCCCACGGCGGCAACGTCCCGCACCTTCGTGAGGTCGGCCGTCGACTACACGAGGACGGCGAGATATATGCGATCGAGTGGATGTGGGACGAGTCGATCCCGGAGCTCGTCGACGAGCTCTTCGAGCGGAACGGGCCCCACGCCGGCCCCAAGGAGACCGCGATGATCACCCACATCGCGCCCGAGCTCGTCAACGAGGCGGAGTTCGAGAACGCCCGCGACGGCGGGCTCGTCGACGTGAACGACTCCGACGCGTACGTCCACGGCGCCCGCACCTTCTATGACGCCGTCGATAACTCCGGCAACGGCGCCTTCGGCGACCCGACGGACGTCACCCCCGAAAAGGCCGAGGAGCTGTTCGAGGCGGCCGTCGACCAGCTCGTCCGGCTGCTGGAGTGGCTCGACGCACGGGAAGCCGCGGAGCTCATGGCTGCCCCCCACGTCGATCCCCAACCCGGTAGCGGTCGATAGCACGCTCCCGAAGACGAACGTCGGGACTTCTCCTCGCTCCCGTTCGCGCCTTTTACGCGAAGCCGCAGGGAACGGTGGAGCGGCGTTTGACCCACGGCCGCCACCAGAGTCAATAGCCGCGGTCACGAGTGACGAACGATGGAGGAGATCGTCGCGGACGACGTCCCGGAGAGCCTCGGACCGTACTCGGATGCGATCCGATCCGGCGATCGGATATACGTCTCCGGAAAGGGACCACAGGACCCCGAGACGGGGGAGATTCCGAACGACGTCGGCACACAAACGACCAGCACGCTCAGGAACGTCGAAACGATCCTCGAGAGCGCCGGCACGTCGACCGACGCCATCGTCAACGCCACCGTGTATCTGACCGACATGGACGACTACGAGGCGGTCAACGACGCCTACCGGGCGTTCCTGAGCGAGCCGTATCCCGCCAGAACCTGCGTCGAGGTGTCACGGCTTCCCGCCCCGATCGACGTGGAGATCACGGTGATCGCCGAGGCGGGCGAGGAGTAACGACAACCGGCTCCCTGCGCCCCGCGGCCTGCCCCCGGCGACACGCTTTCACGCCGTGGTCACCTCCCTCGCACATGGGTCGGAAGCTGCTGTACCGGTGTGGAAACTGTTTCGACGGCACGCTGGAGCGGTCGTTCGACACCTCACACGTGATGAGTCGGTGTGCCGACTGTGGGACGTTCAGTCGGTTCATCAACCAAGCCGTCGTCGACCAGGTCGAGGCGTACGACGCGTCACCGCCCGAGTCGCTCGACTGGGCGAGACTCGACGAACTGGAGAAACTGTTCGTCGCCGAGCGGATCACGCGGACGGATCGGACGATCGAGGACTTCACGATCGCCGAGCTGCAGGATGACGTCGTCGAGGAGTGAGGCGAGTCGTCCCCGTCGCTCTCGGGATCGCGATCCGGCATGGTCGTGTCCGATCGGGTGGCTGCGTCCGACCGGGGAGCCGCATCCGAATGGATCGCCACCTCCTCGCGACCCGCCGTGTCGGGTCTGCCCGTCGTGTTCGGTCCGGTCGGCTCCCCGTCCGCGTCGATCAGCTTCCGATAGAGGACTACCGTGAACGCGACGAAGCCGGTCATGAACAGGGCCGTTGCGACGATCGAGAGGCCGGAGCCGAGCAGGGCCGGGACGAGGTCCGGCGTCGGCGCGGGCTCCCCGGGCTCCTGCGGGCCTGGAAAGACGAACGTGTTAAGCAGCCCGAACAGCCCGCCGAACAGTCCTCCGACCACGAGCGAGAGCAGACCGTAGCCGACCATCGTCCGCAGGTTGTGCCGGACCACGTGCACGCTTCGGGAAAGTCCCCCGACGGGACCCGTCCCCTCGATGACGATCGCGTGGGCATAGAGGTGGACGGCGAACAACACGACCAGGAACGCGAGGACGAGCAGCGCGATCACGGCGCCGATGCCGATCAGGGGTCCGAGCCCTCCACCGCCCGCCCCGACGCCGACGATCGCGACGATCGCGGCGATCGAGATCACGATGCCGAATCCGAACGCCACGGCCGTGAGAAACAGATACGCGAGCAGCACGGGGACGTAGTGTTCCCTCGCATGGCTCCAGAAGCGGCCGAGCGAGGTCGACACGCCGGTCGCGGCATCGTTCGCCATGCCGATCGTTCCGGCATAGAAAACGGGCGTCACGAAGACGACCACCCCCGTCACGACGAGGGACCCAACGATCGAAGCGACGGGATCGAGCGTGTCCAAGAACAGCTGTGGGGCCTGCAGGACCGCGAAGATCGCCATCGGGACGAACAGTATCGGTTGCTCACGCAGGTGACGCAGGGCTTCTCGGAGGGAGCTGACGAGGACCATACGGCACATACTCGCGCGAACTGCATATAAAACGGCGGGCCACACGTCGAGGCGTCGAGCACGCTCCGAGATGAGACGGCGTCGATCGTGATCGGAGACGAGCCTGAAACTATCGCGTGGAGACGCGCCAGGTCGTCGCGCCGGTGTACGACCACTTCTCGATCTCGAGATCCTGCACGGAGTCCTGCAGCTGGACGATGAGCGCGCCGATCTCCTTCGGGGAGAGGTCGACGTCGTCGGCGATGAACTTCGCTTTGAAGTAGGTCTCGCCGTCGGCGGCCTCCGAGCGGAGGAACGCCGCGAGGCGTTCGGCCTTCGAGAGGTCGTCGGATTCGGCGGTCGTCTCGTCGCTCGCTTCGATCGTCGCGTCGGTGGGGGAGCTCGTGGTGCTCATGGGGTACTCCGTTCGGGGTGGTTGTGTTCGTGGCCGAGGACGACGCATGCGATGTGGAGGGCGAGCAGCGCGAGGAGCGCGCCGGAGCCCTCCGTGACGTACGCCGCGGGGACGTACGCCAGCGGGAGAAGGACGGCCGCCCAGAACGCGGTGGCGCGAACGCCACCGACGGTCAGACGGCGGAACTGGGTGGAGAGCGCTGCGCCGATCCGCCGTGGCGCGCGGACGGTCGAGGGGGACGTTTCATTTGACATCGTGTTCACCTGCTTCAGTTCCCCCATGGAACGGTGACCCCATATAAGGGCCAGAGCGTTGCGGCGTCTTCGCGTCGATTTAACGATCCCCGCCGACGTTTTTCGACCGTTTATTCCCCCATTAGAACCTTTTAAAACGCTCTCAAAAGAGTGTAGATGTTTCATACTGGTTTCTGAGGGCGTTTCGTGTCGTGTACGAGAACCCCGATCGAGAGCCCGATCATCCCGCGTTAAGGCGATCGTTCGTCCGCGATCGAGGGTGGGTCGGAGGCGGCCCGCGCCCGACCACGGAGCGATCGGCGGCGACTTCCGGGCGTCACGGCGGCGACTTCCGGGCGTCACGGCGCCGACTCCCGGACGTCAGTCGTGAATACCCGACGAGGACCTCGTTATGAGGGCTGCGGCGCGATCGACGTCCGCGGATGTGTTCACGTTGACGCGCTCGCCGAGTGACACGGTTTCGAACGCGTGCCCGGCGTGAATCAACAGTCCGACCGCCTCGCTCAGCTGATACTCCCCCTCCGCCGAGGGCTGAACGAGCGCACACGCACGGAACGTCTCGGATGGCAGCACGTAACAGCCGGTCGTGACGAGCGTCGAGGGCGGATCGGCCGGCTTCTCGACGATCCGTCTCACCGCACCCGACGAGTCCGTCCCGATGACGCCCGTCGTGCGTGCGACGTCCATCGAGACCTCCTCGACCGCGAGGACGCCGTCGACGTCGGGGTCGGCGGCCGCCTCGACCGCCGGCGTCACGCCCTCGAGAAACACGTTGTCGCCGTTCACGAGGAGAAACGTGCCGTCGACCACCGATTCGGCCTCCCGAACCGCGTGTGCGAGCCCCAGCCGCTCGCGTTGGTGGACGTAGGTGACCGGCACGCCGCGATGGGCGTCGCCGATCGCCTCGACGAGCTGCCCGCCCTCGTAGCCGATGACGAGGACGAGTTCGTCGACTCCCGCCTCGATCGCGGCGTCGAGCGCGTAGGTGATCAGCGGCCGCCCAGCGACCTCGACGAGCCCCTTCGGACGGTCGTCGGTCAGCTCGCCGAGTCGACTCCCGCGTCCCGCCGCCGGCACGATCGCCTGCATGCCCGATGGATGCGACGGGTGGTGCCTCAATCCTCCGGTCGGCCGTGCTCATCACTCGATTTAACCGATCGCCTGATTTTCCGACCGGCGTGCGGCAAAACTCACAAAGTTAACGTGGATCGCTCTCGGAGTTTCCTCCGATCGATGGCAACGCTGATAACTGGCGGCGGGGGTTTCATCGGATCTCATCTCGTCGACCGCCTCCTCGAACGAACCGACCGCCGGGTGATCGTCCTCGACGACTTTTCGACGGGCACCGCCGAGAACCTCGCTCACGTCGAATCCGATCGGCTCGAAACCGTCCACGGGGACGTATGTGACGTCGACCTCGTCGCCGACCTCGTTGCTGATGTCGACGCCGTCTACCACCTGGCCGCCGCGGTCGGCGTCCGGCGAATCATCGACGACCCGCTTTCCTCGATGCGGACCAACCTCCACGGCACGGAAGCGGTCCTCGAGGCGGCCGCCGCCGACGGAACGCCGACCTTCGTCGCCTCCTCCTCCGAGGTGTACGGCAAGAGCGAGTCCGTCCCCTTCGAGGAGGACGACGACCGCGTGTACGGATCGGTCACGTCGCCCCGTTGGAGCTACGCGACCGCGAAGGCCGCGGACGAATTTCTCGCACTCGGCTACCACGCCGAACACGACCTTCCCGTCGTCGTCGGCCGGTATTTCAACATCGTCGGCCCGCGACAGACCGGCCAGTACGGCATGGTGATCCCGACGTTCGTCGAGCAAGCGCTTGCGGGCGAGAACCTCACCGTCTACGGCGATGGAACCCAGACTCGAAGCTTCACCCACGTCGCCGACGCCGTCGCGGTCACCCACGACCTGTTGACGACGTCCGACGCGCACGGTGAGGTGTTCAACGTCGGCGCACCGAATCCGATCTCGATTAACGACCTCGCCGAGCGCGTATGCCACCTCGTCGATACCGACTCCGAGATCACTCACGTGCCCTTCGAAGTCGCCTACGACGAGGACTTCGAGGAGCCCGACCGCCGCGAACCGGACGTCACGAAGCTCCGTGAGACGCTTGGACGCGCCCCGAAGGCCGACCTCGATCGGATCCTTCGGGACGTGATCGTCGAACGTCGAGACGGCGACGATGCGAACGATGAATCCGCACGCGTGAGTAGCGAACGGAGGACGTCCCAATGAGCGATCTGCAGGGAACGGCGGACGTTCCGATGAGCGACCTACAGGAGCGACTCGCCGGCCGAAACGCGACGGTGGGCGTGATCGGACTTGGCTACGTTGGGCTCCCGTTGAGCCTCGCGTTCACGGAGGCGGGCTACGACGTCGCCGGATTCGACATCGACGCCGACCGGGTAGCCCGCTTACACCAGGGTGACAGTTACGTCGACGACGTGGACGACGCGGCCCTCGAGACGGCGCTCGCGAACGGATTCACTCCGGGTGCCACGCCGGACGTCGTCGCCCGGTGTGACGCGTACGTGATCGCGGTCCCGACGGGGATCGCGGACGGCGAGCCGACGATGGGTGCGGTCGAGGCAGCCGCGCGGACGGTCACGGAGCAGGCGGGCATCAAGGAGACGCTCGTCGTCGTCTCGAGTACGGTGTATCCGGGCGCGACGAGTGGACTGGTCGCACCCATCGTCGCCGCCGATCGGCCGCCCGGACGGACGCGGCTCGCGATGGTTCCCGAACGGCTCAATCCCGGCGGCGAGCACGCGCTCCACGATATCCCGCTCGTCATAGGGGCGGATGACGACATCGACCGCGCGGCCGCCAGGACGCTGTTTGACGCGATCGTCAATGCAACGGTGCCGGTCGGCTCGACGGAGACTGCGGAGCTGACGAAGACGCTCGAGAACACCTATCGAATGGTGAACATCGCGCTGGTCAACCAGCTCGTCGCGCTCGCCGAGCGGCTCGATGCGGACGTATGGGAGGCGATCGAGGCCGCGGGAACCAAGCCGTTCGGCTTTCAGGCGTTCGAGCCCGGCCCCGGCGTCGGCGGTCACTGCATCCCGATCGATCCGCAGTTTCTCACCTGGCGGGCCGAGCAGGTCGGCACCCAGCTTCCGTTCATCGAACACGCACACCGCGTCAACGAATCGATGCCCGATCGTGTCGTCGACGGCGTGACGGACGCGCTGCGCGCTCGCGGCGTGGACCCTGCGGACGCGACGATCCTGATATTCGGGGCCGCATACAAGCCGAACGTTGCGGACCCGCGGAACGCCCCTGCAATAGCGGTCTTCGAGTCGCTGCGCTCGACGGCCGACGTCACCCTCGTCGACCCACACGTCGATCCGCTGGAGGCCGGCGCGCCGATCGTGGCCGACGTGAGCGAGGAACGGCTCGCCACCGCCGACGCCGCCGTCCTGCTAGTTGAACACGACGCGTTCGATCTCGACCGGATCGGTCGACATGCCCGGTTCGTCTTCGACGCGCGGAACGCGATGCCGGATGATGCGTCCGCAACCGTGGTTACGCTCGGCGAAACCGCTCACGGTCGGGCGGTCCCTCCGATCGAGTAACGCTTGGTCGGATCGGTTCCTCCGTCACTCCGACGTCCCATCGGACAGCGACCGGACGTCCCGAACCACCTGCCACAGTTGGCGGACGACGATCTTCACGTCGAAGGTGAACGACTGCCGGCGGATGTACTCGACGTCGTAATCGATCTTTTCGGCCGGCTCCTGGCTCGTCGCGTCGTTGATCTGTGCAAGCCCCGTCAGGCCGGGCTTGACGAACCAGCGCCGTTTCCACGTCGACGCCTCGACCTCGAACTCCGTCTCGAGGTCCGTCTGTGCCGGACGGGGACCAACGACGCTCATGTCGCCGACGAGGATCGACCAAAGCTGCGGCATCTCATCGAGATGCGTCGTCCGTAGGAAGTCGCCGAGCGGCGTGCGACGGTCGTCATCGAAGGCGGTCCCCACCTCCCCTTCGGGCTCCGGCTTCAACGTTCGAAACTTGTAGACGGTGAAGGTGTCCCCGAAGCGGTAGGTCCGTCTCTGGCTGAAGAACACGGGGCCGTGTCCCTCGATCCGGATCGCGGCGGCGATGACCAGGATGACTGGAGCGAGCACCAGGAGGGCCGCGCCCGCAAAGACGAGATCGAACAGCCGCTTCACCAGACGATCCTGTACGTCCCACGGATCGACGTCGACGTCGACGATCGGCCCGTCGTCGCCGACGGCGTCGACGAGGAGGCTGTCGGCGTGGTCGACGTGCGTCTTCACGTCGATCCCGTGTTCGTGACAGGTGTGGAGGGTACCGAAGAACTCCGCGCGGTCCGCTCGCTCGAACGCGAGGATCGCCGAGTCGACGTTGTGTTCGCGTATCGCGTCGTCGAGCCGCGAGAGGCCGCCGACGTAGCCGTGTTCGAAGTCCGCCCTTCCGCCGTCCGTGACGCCCTCGTTGGCCTCCTCGCCCGGTACCCGATACGGCGTCGGCGGCGCGACGTACCCAAGTATCGGACCGTCGTAGGCGTCGACGACGCGTTCGAGTCCGGCGGGGTCATCGCCGACGACGATCGGTCGCTCGGCACGCCTCGCGGGTGACTGCGTGATCGCGACGAAAAACAGCGGGAGGGCCACACCGAGGACCATCGTCGTCATGATGACCGTCTGTCGCGGGAGCTGGTGTGACCACTTAAAAAATCCCAACGTCGCGATCGCACAGACCGCGAAGATCACGCGTTTTTGAACCGCGAGGACGACGTCGAGGATCCGGCGCGGCTCCGGACGGTAGAGCCGCGTGAACGAGGCGAGCACGATGAGCGCGGAGATGAGAAGCGCCTGCACCAGCCCCTCGCCGGTCAACACGATCGGATCCAGTCGATTGACCAGGGGAACGTAGGTCGTCAGGAGGTGCTGGGAGACGGGGAGGTTCGCGACGAACACGGCGCTCACGGCGATGGAGAGCACGCCGACGACGCTCGCCGCTCGGTAGCGCCAGCCAGTTAACATCGTCCGTATTCGCGACTGCGTGACATATAAATCAATCCATTAGCCGGTGAAATCGACGCCCAACGCTGCCGGATCGCCTCGTGGGCGTGCGGATCCACGACTACGGGTACGGACGTCACGACCCGACCTCGACCGCGTTCCCCTCCAGCACGTCCGCTTCGCTGACGGTGACCTCCTCGTCGTTGATCTCGTAGGTGCCCGGCTGGGCGACGGTTACCGCAAACGCCCCCTCGTCGTCGGGCTCGACGTGTCGTCTGTAGGTGAACGCGACGTCACCCGCCTCGACGTCCGTCTCGATCGTGAGGCGCTCGTCGACGAGTTCCCCGTCGCCGTCGACGGTTCCCTCGATCGTCGCGCCGGGGACGGGCGTGATCACGACGTACTCGCGATCCGTGGAGACGAACTCCACGCGGTAGTGGCCGACGCCGTCGACGTCGCCGTCGGCGGCGCCGTAGTTCTCGACGAGTCGGACGTAGCCGCTCCGTGATCCTGCACCGAAGTCGTCGATCTCTTCCAGGACGAGATAGCCCATCCCGGAATCGAAGCGTTCGTACTCCCCGTCGGGATCCGGCGAGGCGAACAGCGCCTCGATGTCGTCTTGGACCGACGTGCGATAGGAGTCGCTCTCGCCGAAGACGTGGTAGTTGTAGAAGCGCTGGTCGCCCCACGCGCTCGCGACGAACCGATCGCGTTCGGTCGTCTCGGCGTCGTCGGCCATCCACGTCGTCGCCTCGACCTTCCCGTCGTCGTGTGCGACGTTGCCCATGATCGCCGGCACCATGAACAGGCTGAGGCTCGCGACCAGCAGCAGCATCCCGACGAGATAGACGCTCTCGCCCGACGGACGGATCGACTCACGACGAAGCCGCCGAGGAGTCCGATCGCCGACGACCGACATGGGCGTGACCAGGTCGATCCGGTCGAGGAGCCACAGCGCCGCGATCGCGATGAAGACGGCCGTGAACGGGGATAGTTCCCCCGTGAAGCGGATCTCCAGGATCGAAAAGCCGAGCAGCGGCCAGGTGAATCCACAAAGGACCAGCCAGCGCGGCTCGTGTGCTTGCAGGCAGCGCCAGCTGACCCACCCGAGCGCCGGCAGCGCGAGGAAGAGCAGCCAGCCGAACATGTCGATGCTGCCGAGGATGACCCCGTAATCGGCCGCGAGTAGGCGTCGACTCTCGGCGATCTCCCGTTCGCCGACCACGACCTCCATCCGTTCGAGCATGCGCGTGACGATCTCGGGGAACCGAACCCACGCGACCGCGAGGAAGCCGGCCATGCCGACCACCACGCCCGTCACGTACGCCCGCGGCGAGATCGCGTCGACGTGCCGGCAGCCCTCCGCGATCGTCGTCACGACGGCGAGCCCGCCCAACACGAGCAGGGGGCTGTAGACGACCGCCGGCTCCTGCCAGCCCGCCCACGAGTGGATCAGATACGAGAGCCCGCCCGCGAGCACGAGCCCGGCGGCGACGGGCGCTGCGGTCCCCACGGGCGAGTGGCCCGCGCGGAGGTCCGAGCCCGCCCGGAAGAAGACGTACGCGGCGACGCCCGTCAGCAGGACCGGGGCGCCGTTCCACGTGAACACCGCGAGCGTGACGGCGAGCCCGAACGCGACCGCGACGACCCACGTCCACGGGGACAGGAGATGATCGCGCACGGGCGTCGCGGACGCGTCGTCCTCGGATCGCCGTTCCCTCGGATCGTCGTTGCCGCCGCGGCCCGTCCGTCGTTCGAGGTCGCGGGCGAGCCAGACGAGCGCGGCGGCCATCCCGGCGAGCCAGACGTAGTCGAAGGCGTGGTGGTCGAAGAAGCCGATCCCGGAGTAGAGCGCGTGGGCGGGCGTGAGCGCGAGTGCGAACACGGCGAGCACCGCGACGCGCTCGTCCTCGGTCACGGCCAGCGCGGTCCACGCGACGAGCACGCCCACGGCGAGCGCGGCGAGGACGGGAAGCCACGCGACCGCGACGCCGGCCTGCTCCGGGTTGGACTCGATCGTCGTCGTCGCCCAGTAGCCGAGCGTGTGGACGAAGGGCTCCCCGGTCGCGCGGTGCCCGAGCGCGTCGGCGATCGCCGGGAAGTCGAGGGGGTCGGGCTCGGCCGCGAGCAGCCGGTCGACCTGGTAGCGGTACATGTAGGGGTCGTTGCCGGGCAGCGCGACCAGCTCCTCGCGGAAGACGGAGCGGTAGGTGACGGTCCGGAAGACGAAGAGGAACGCGAGCGAGCCGAGCAGGGCGCCGAGGAAGGTCGGCGAGGGCGTCGCGACCCGAGCGCGAAACGCCGCCCCGAGGTCATCCGGCAGCCCGACGGGACTCCCCTCGGCGCCTCCCGCCTCGTCGCCTCCGCCCGCGTACGATTCCCCGTCGAGCGCGGCGCGGACGGCGTCGGGATCCGCGAGTCGGTAGTCGCCCGCGGCGTTCGTGTCGTCGACGCGCTCGACGATTCCGCGGGAGACGAGCTCGCCGAAGGTGCCGGAGTCGACATCGGCGTCGTCGAACGACCAGGCGCCGTCGGCATCGCGCTCGACGGCGAGGAGGGTCTCCAGTGCCGGCTCCGTCTCCGGGCGCTCGTCGAGGAGGGCGCGCGCCGCCGCATGCGGATCGTCCGCCATTACTCGACACCTGTGCGGGCGACCGAGTAAAGCCCTGCGTTGCCGCGCGCGAGCGGATGGGTCTCCCCAGCCCTCGGACCTCATCGGGATTTCCCGGCCCTCGGAACCTCTCGGAATTCGCCACACCTCCACCCGCGATCCCGGCCTCCGATGGAGCGTGTGATCGTCGATGGGTCCTTCGATCCGCTGCGGCCCGCACGGCGCTTCCGATCCGGAGACACGTCGGCATCAATTGACGCTCCATCTATATTTAAGTGCAGGAGAAGATCTCATCACGTGAAAACGTGTCTAATGGTCTGAAGGTGTACTTTACAGCACTTGAGACGGATCGATCAAACCCACAAAGTACTTATAAATAACAGTCATCCGTTCGGACGTACCCCTACCCAGGGCCGCAACGCGACGCACCGTTGGCCGAGTCAGGGTCCGTTCGTTCCGAACGATCGGAGCCCGTGGCTCGTGAACCACGAACGCGCCGCTGTGGTCGTGAACACCCAGAGCAAACATGACACAGACACATAACCATACGCGCAAGAAGGCCAACGCGGTCTTTTTCAGCCTTATCATGGTACTTTCCATGGTCGCCATCGGCTTCGCCGGGTTCGCCGGCACGGCCGTGGCAGGGAACATGTCCGAGGTTGATGCGGACGATTACGATCGCCAGATAGACGGCGGAGAAACGGTTTTCCAGGGACAGCTCGTCCTCGTCGATGCGGATGACATCGGCACTACGGGCCACACGTACGGCGACGACGAAGTCGAACTCCGTCGCGTCGTCGACGATGAGGTCGGTTCGCTCGTCTCCACGCCGACCCTCCGTGAGACGGACCCCAGCGGGGACCAGTACTTTATTCTGAACACGGAGACCCGTGACGCGGACCGCTACGTGCTGACGAACGAGTCGCGAGGCACGAGCGTGGCCGGCATGCTCACCTTCGAGGTCGCCGTGCAGGACCTCACCGTCGAGTTCGACGAGGACACCGTCGGGGACACCGCTGGCGACTCCGAAGTCGATATTGAGATCGACTCCGACATCCGGAACCGCTACGCGGTGAACGTCTCCGCGGACGGCCTGGACGGTGACGACCTCCGCCAGGTCTTCAACGGATCGAACGACTTCGACGAGATCACGGCGCTTCCGGACCGTTCGGACGCCCACGACACCCGTGACGACCGTCGGTTCTTCGTCGATGACGACGAGGACCGCATCGTTCTCTTCGACGCCGAAGACGAGTTCACGCTGAACTTCACCGACGTCAGCACCGGCGACTACGAGTTCGAGTTCGAGGTCTTCGACTCCACGGCGGCGGACTCCGACTCGATCACCGTCGTCGTGGGTGACGAAGGCGACGTCGAGTTCGCGGAGGACACCATCGACATCGAGCAGGGCGGCGTGGTGAACGTCACGCTCGTCTCGACCGACGCGGCCGACGCGGCCCAGTTGGTCATCGGTGACGCGGACGACATCGGCTACCAGCTCAACGCGACCATCGACTTCGACGGCGACGACGAGGTGACCGTCGCGTTCAACACCTACGCCGCGGGCGCCGGCGGTGCCGGCGACTTCGCCGGCGTGGAAGTGCTGGAGATCGTGAGCGACGGTGACGCCACCTTCGTCGACATCGATGAGGGGAGCGACATGGGTCACTCCTACAGCGAGAACACCGTCGAGAACCTGCTCGACGTCGGCGACTACCAGCTGACGGTGAAGGCCGGTAGCGACTCCGACTTCGACGCGTACGACGACACGCTGGACAGCCCGGACGACATCGGGTCGCTGTTCATCGAGGAGCGCGACCTCAACGCGTGGAACACGTGGATCTCGCCGTCCGACACGGAGATCGAGGACTTCGATGACGTCGCGGCCGGCATCGAGGCCGGCAACGTCACGGAGAACGGCGAGGTCGCCCACGAGGACCTGATCGTTCACCAGATCGACGGCACGGGCCTGACGGGCATCCTGAAGGCGGCCGAGCAGTCGAACGCCGTCGGCGCGAGCAACCCGACGGAGGCGTTCGTTGAGCTCGCGACCGGCGAGCACTTCGACAACGACGGGGCCGGGTTCAACAACCTTGACCTCCGGATCCGTGAGACACGCGAGAGCGCCGGCCCGAACGCCGAGCGTCTGCGCGTGGACGTTGCCGCGTCCGGCGTGGACGTGATCGTCGACGACTCCGGCGTCTTCATCGTGATGGACACCGACGACATCGAGTTCATCGGTGCGCCGGACTTCGACCCGCGCGTCGACGATCTCGACGCCGAGGAGGACTACGAGTTCGACGTGCGCTTCCGCAACCAGGACGTCCGTCTGCTCGAGTTCGAGGACGAGGACGACGAGGAGATCGAGGACGTGCGCGAGCAGCTCGACGCGGACTTCGAGATCGTCGAGGCGTTCTTCGAGTTCGACCAGGACCCGTACAACGTGACGGCTGACGCCGACGTCGTCTTCATGGGCGCCACGAACGCCGCGCCCGGCACGGAGGAAGCCATCCGCATCCGATCGACGGGCGATACCCGACCGCGCTTCAACATGAACGAGGAGTTCACCGTTGACGCGGACCAGAATTGGGCCTCCGACGAGTTCGACCTGAGCGAGACGAGCGTGGGTGACACGTTCGACCTCTCGCTCCGGAACACGATCGCCGTCGAGACGCCCGAGGTCGACGGCAACGTCGTCGAGGCGGTCGACGAGGCAACGCCGACGCCGACGCCGACACCGGAGCCCGAACCGACGCCGACACCGACGCCGACGCCGACACCGGAGCCCGAACCGGAACCGACGCCGGAGCCGGAGCCCGAACCTGAGCCCGAACCCACGGACGACGACACGCCTGGATTTGGCGCCGTCGTCGCCCTGATCGCGCTCGTCGCCGCCGCGCTCCTCGCGACCCGCCGCCGTCCCTGAGTAGGCCGTTCGGCTGACCCCGAACGTCCCTAACACGGACGCCGACAAGTCACGAGACGTGCACAGCGATTCAGGCAGCTACCCACCGGCCCACGCGGGCCGGCCAACACACGGCTTTTATTGAACAGATCCCTGTCCGGAAGCGTGCGGGGACACGCGATCACCATTTCTCGAATAGCTGAGGTGCCCGATACGATCGATCCCCGCGCTCGGGAACCCCGATCGCGTCCCCTGTACTTCGCTTTTAATACGTCATCGTCGAGATCGACTCCGACGGCCACGTTTCGTCGATCATCGAAATCAGGCGTCTCACGCGCGTCAGACGTGTGTTATTCACCCACAAGAAATCCTGCCAATCACACAAAGTATTTATAACCGGCCCCGTACGTTTCGGGTGTACCCCTACCCAAGTGGCAGTAACCGAGTATCTGCGACCGAGTCCGGCCGCACCCAAGCAGACCACGTCGGCGCCGATGATGACCGGGCACCTCTCCGAGGTCAGGAGAAAACTGCTGTCGCGATGTAGAACACAACACAAACTATGACACGCGACAATAACGAAACGCGAAAGAAGGCCAACGCGGTCTTCTTCAGCGTCATCATGGTCCT
>LKMJ01000673.1_pt1 | contig 27425 bp, 29 predicted proteins | sample 643391 | NCBI WGS metagenome assembly LKMJ01 (sample SAMN04112250, study PRJNA286221) | soda lake metagenome | biome: soda lake; feature: Kulunda Steppe; material: water; isolation source: sample PL-Br10 brine of Picturesque Lake | place: Russia: Kulunda steppe | collected 2010-07 | reverse complement strand
TTCTGTGTTCTCCGTGTCCCTGCTTAGCCTTGCTCACTGCTATGCTGCACTCCTTGGCAGTGCCAAGGCGTTGCTCGCAATTGCTGTTGAACTTCTGTCAAGCCAGCGCGGCGGGGCGCTGCTGCTGCTGCTGCTTTGCTCAGAGCATAGATCCCTCATCTTGTACAGGACAGGCTGTATTGCTTCATCTGCTGTGCACTCTACTGCCCCTCAAGCTGGATTAATGTGCAGGAAGTGCTTCCGGATGCAGGAAGCGCCAGCTACAAAGACATGCTTGCTGTACTTGCACTCTATCTTGTGCTGGTGGGACGTTTTTCAGCTCAATGATCTTAATGTGATATCAATCTTATTGAATATGTGCGCGTAATGGGATTGGGGAGGTAATAAGCGGGCAGTTGGAGGCCCCCCCAACCCCCACTGGCATGTACTGTCATAAATGACCACTTAATGTACAAATTGACTTTATATTCGTACATTTTCCGTATCATACAGGCTAGCCAAATGGACGCATGACACAACCCTGATAACAATGCTTGTGCTTGTTGTGCTGAGCAGGTGATTCTGGAGCAGGCATTTCTTGAAGGCAAACAGGCAGGGTGTGTGCCCTTAAAGGGAAGCGACCTTCATGCACTTTTCATATCGCAATTCGAGCTGCATCTTCTGTGTGACCAAGCACAGCTCGTGACCCCTGCCACATGTGCGCCAAAGATTGTCAACGCATGTATGAAGATGCTGCTCCACACATGTCAGAGGGCAGCAGGTGAGTTCAATGCTTAGCTAAATTTCAACTATAAATTTGACAATAAAATGCCACGGTGCTACGGAAGCAGCAAGTAATTTTTTGCCTTGAAGCGTAGGAAAGGCTACACCTTAGCGTGCCAGCTCTTAAATCTCAATGTTTATGTGTGCCAAGTGATTTTGCGGACATATGTTTGTGCATCTTGCCTGAACACAGACCTTGCAGCGGACGGCCATGACATGAGCGCTTTTGAGGCTGTATGCCAGGGTATTGAGCAACATCTCCTTGCCTCATCTGAGGCACGGGCAGCAACGCTGGCCCAGCAGTTTCAGCTTCCATCTGGTGCATTGCTGGAAGCTGAGCGACGCTGTTACAGACTGCCAGTGGGGGCTGTGCCAAGCGCCCCTGGCCCAGAGCCTGGGAATGGCAGCCTCCAGGCAGCTTTGACTCGAGCTGCAGAGAACTTGGGCTCCTTTCCAGGTCAGCTGGATGGTATGCCTATTGACAATCTCAAGACTTCAAGGCAAATCTGCAAAGCTTGATATTTTAAAGAGGCTCACAAAACCTAGATAGGGACACTGTAGATCTTCTGCATTAAAAATTTTTTGAATGCAGATTTTAGCTGATAAGGGCCGAGTGTGCATTGCCTTTTTTGTTCCCATCGCCACCTTTACTGCCTCTTGCAGATCTGCCCAAGGGCATTGAATTTTCAGGCATCCTGTCCTGGCTCAACCAAGCAATGTGGGAAGAGGGCACAGGATCTGTTGCTTGTCTTCACGCATTTATTCGCCTACGCAGTGTTGAGCGGGAGCTATTTTCTAGGTACTTTTTACTTGCCTGGGAGGCATCCTGTCTTGTTGAAAAGCACACGTAATGTTCTACCACTTTTTCCTGAGCCATTCAGCAGCATAAAGTTTTCGAAATAGGTTGTTGGTGCCTTGCATACGTTTCACTTATTTTGGATCAAGATGCCTGCTTTGCTGAGGTACATTAAGGAGCTGCTCTTGACCAGGTTTAGTAGTAGTAAGAGCTTTGCACGCTGCTACCAAGGCAAGTTGCTTGTTCTTGCACGCAGAGCAGCTTCAGACTTCCAGCCGCTGTCACTCGACGAGGTAGTTGCTCTCAATAAAGTTGTAGACTACTACAGACAAATCCAGCTCACTTTTTCTGCGTTGCCAGCTGCCAAGGCCTGCATGCTGGCAGGCATGAGGAGCCGCATGGTCCTTGTAGTGTGGTGAGTGGATAGGTTCTTATGATGGTGTATGGGGGGCCAACAGGCTTGAATCTTTATGTATCTCTTTGCAATGCTCATTAATTTTAAGTGTGTGGATCCTTGCATGCCCATAGTGCTTGCTTACCCTATCCGCTACACCTTTTTCCATGCAGGTGCTCTTATTGCCTCCAGCATGCCAGCACAATGAATGTGTACCCTCTGTTGGCAGAGTACGGTGTGGGCTTGCGCTGGGCAGACCTCAAGCACCTGGTACTCTCTGACAGGGCAGCGGTTGATGCTGGTGAGGCTCTCGCCAAATTTAGTTTACTTCTTTGGCAAGACTCAAGGTTATGCTATATTTGCAAGGCTGGGCGATAACATCCACCTGTTGGGCTATCTTCTTTTGCGATTGCAGCTTTGAAGGTTGCAGCCTACTTAGACAGATTCACAAGGCCAGGAAAGGAGGTTTTCTGTACACGTGATGACGGAGGTTCAGCCACTTTTGATTTGGCAAGTCAGTTTGCTTCACAGACCGCCAATTTGCTTGAGATACTCCAAGGTAAGAAGTGTATTGTGCTTAGAAATTTTTTTGCTTCTTGTCAAGCTGCACAGCTTTGTTATGGTGCAACGTACAAGAACTCACTATTAGACAGCCTTATGTAAATTTTTTCAAGCATGCTGCTATTGCACCCACTTCACTTTCTCGTCTGTGCAGACCATCGCAACGATGCATCTCTAAGGGAGCAGACCTACTGGAAAAAAGTGCAAGAAAAGAAGAAACGGGCAGAGCAATTGAGGCAACAATTGAGGGAGGCAAAGGAAAGATTGGCATCTGCAGAAATTGAGCTTTCTACTGCAAAATCGAATCTTGATGATTGCTCTGAGAAGTTGAGGCAGTTAAAGAAGGCTGAAACAGCTCTGGAAGCTAGAATAACAGAATTCACTCGTACTAACATGAACTGCTCCATTCGTCCTTTGGTGGAAAAGGATCAAGTAGCTCTGGGAGCGGCAGAGAAATTGCTTGCTGATGCTCTATCAGACCTTGAATATTGCAGAGATGGGAAATCTGCTGAATTCTATGATACTGAGTACAACCATCTCCAGTTGCAATTCAGAATATGCTCTGAGAATGTTACTTCGAAGAGAAAGGTTGTGAACCAACTCCAAGCTGAGCTCAATGAGGTTGTGAAACCACCAGCAGCAGTTGTGATGCCTTTGCCTTACAATGAGAATGCTGCCCTTGCATGGATTTTTCACATGCACATGCCTTCCTGGTTTCGACACCTCTCACGGACTTCCTTTCTTTCCGCCCAGCTGTTGCTTCCCAGCCCTGCATTTGTGCCAGACCTTGATATCAGTGCTCCAAGCTTTAAGACCAACCTGGTCCAGCATTATAATCAGCAGCAGAGCGACAAATTATACCTTGCATCTCCGACTCTGCACCATGGGAATTCTGGCTGTGTAGAGCTGTGGTCTTGTGACTCAGTCCCAGGATATGTGGGGCCTGATCATATTGATAACGTCACTTCAAGGTCCGTTGAATTTTATTTGTAGTATGGCATCAGCAGGATATGCAAGCTTGTGGAAGACTGGCTCTATGTGCCCTGCTGCAGACCAAGGCTGTTGATTGTTTGACTAATAGCACACCTCAAGCAAAAATGTCATCTATTTTGGCATGTCTAATAAATCTTGTTGGACTATCAGGATTCTGCAAAAATATTGATAAGCAAGTATGCAATAAACAATGACAGTATGCCTTTGTAGTACATTGCAAGACCAGGCTGTTTGACATGCTGGGTCTGTCAATTGTGCACTGCTTTCTGATGCTTTGACTTCTGTGTATTGCCCTTGAACTTTCCAGATATAATGGGATCTGGTACCCAGACAGCATCAAGCCACACCTGGCATGGACTGGAAGTTCATCTCCCACAGATCTTGCCCAGCGAGTCAAGCAGCTGGCACGAAACAACTTCTTCAACCCATTCAGTAGCAGGATTCCCAATGATGCTAGGGCCAAAACCTTCACCGAGCGACTTCCTGGATCTGAGCTACAGTGGGCAATGTTCACGCTCGAGAGTGAGCATTATGGGGGGGTGAATTATTGCAGGATAGAGGGTGGCATGCCTGCCTTCTTAAGCCCCAATCTCTGCTTTATGATCCTCCCAAGCATCAATAAATTGGCTGCTCCTTTTTTTGCGTGTAGCACGTCGGAGGGATCTTGCTCTCTTGATGCGACCTTTCTCATGTTCTTTTCTGGGTCTAGGATTTGAACTTATCACAGCTCTTGTTTTATAATGTTGAGCAAAATCAAGCGGTCCCAGGTGCCACGGTGCTTGAACCTGCTTAAAATATCTGGTCTGGTGTACAAATGTTTGCTCACTCTCACACCAAATACCTGTGCATAAGCATGTAAGTTATTGTAATGTACATACTTCCCTAGACACAAGAGGACTGTTCTTGCTCCTTTCTTCTTGAATGACAGGCATCCCAGCAACAAGAGGCAACAGGGCCTTATCAAGCCTTGATGAAAAGCCTACTTGGCTCAGCAAATCAGGATATGTTGACTTCACGAGGTACAGTGTCTTATGATGAGTGTATTGCCAAGCATTTCACGAGTATGGCCAGCTTAAAATGTGATTGCAGCTGAAATGCCCGTCCTTGTTTAAGCCTCTGGTCCATAATTTGCCTAAAATACATGAGCACTTCCCTCTGTGCGTGCATGCAGCCTGCGCGCATACCCCCATGTCCAGCTAAGGCGTCTGTGCGCTGTCCTTCATGAGCGCACCCTTCCCCTTGGCAACCCGGCTGTCCACACCCTCATCAGGCAATGTGTATTTCACATTGGCACGCTCAGCAAACACAGCAGCAGCAGCAGCAGCAGCAGCAGCAGCAGCAGCATTGATCCGGAGATGCAGTGGAGGACAGGCTGGATGGCAGCAGGGGACGTGGCTGACACTCTTGGTCATGAGCTGCAGGCCTTGGCTGATGAGCTCGAGAATGCCCCGCGCGAGCATGAGGCGGTGCTGGTGCTGGGCGAGCTGGCATCATACATGGCTGATTGGCACCCTGTATGCAGGGAGGCTGCACTAAGGTTTGCAGACATGACCAGCCGGGCGGCTGACACTATGGTGGGTCAGGGGCTAGGCTAGGGGGCTGCTTTGTGCAGCAATGAGGGTGAAAAGAACAAAGTGTCATGGATTCCATTTCATTACTTGTAAAGGCAATGCAATCAAAACTTAATGCAGCCAATGCGTTTAGACAAGCGGCATCAATGATGGGACATGCAGGCAACCACTTAGATCTGGAACAGGCTGAATCAAGGGCACAGGGCTAATGAGGCTAAGTCATCAATTGATCTAGTCCTGGGAAGCCAGCCTGCAAGATAGCAACATGTATGGCCTATGCTGTCATTTGCTTTTGCAACTTCAGGTGTTTGGAGCCTCTAGTGACAACGAGCAGCAGCGTCTACAAGCTAGGCAGATCAACCTCCGCATGCTGTCTCTGCTATGCTACAGTGCTGGGCCACTAGATGTCCCAGAGATGGCTCAAATGCTGCGGCTCATGGTGCGCTCAAGGCTGTCAGACAAAACGGAAATGCTTGGTGCAGCAAAAGCGATATTTTGGTTTGCATACTCAGGCTTGAAACCGTAAACTTCCCCAGAAAGCAGATAGTACATCTTAATTTTGGCACCTGCACTGAATAAAGTGACGAAGCTCACTGTAGCAATCATTTAATAGTTTCCGCGTTTCCCACAGTGTACTTTGTGTATTAGATGTTCTGCATTCCAAAGACTGAATTCCTCCCTCTTGAACAAACAGGTGCTCATCTCCCATGGCCGGATCTTTCTTGATGGCCCAAAGGAACTGACAGAGCAGCCTCTGTATGTGCGCTGCCTGGAGGTGATGGGAAATCGTGCTGCAGGCTTCATTGACCAAGCCTTGCGGCACCCCCACATCCTCACAGCGGCAGTTACCTCAGTGCTGCAGCGCACGCCCCCCACCTTGGAATGGAAGCAGCTGCAGGACTCCTGCTTTGGAACAGGCAGCTTTCAGGCCGTGAGCGCAGATGGGCATTTGTACAGCTTCAACACGCTGGACGGCACCGTCCTTCTGGATGGCAGTCCACCAAGCCGGCTGCCCAAGGCCATCCTCAACCACAGGATGTACAAGAGGGTGTTTGGTGCTTGCAACTTTGAGGCAAGTTGGAGAGGGAGGGGAGGCTTATGGTACTTCACCTGCTGTGCACAGCATGGTGCCCTGTGGTGATGACACTCCTGGATTGCCTCATCTGAAAATCCAGCCGTGATGCACTCTCAGCTGCAAGTTGTGCTGTGGTGCAATATCAGCTGCAAGTCTTGCTGTGATGCATTCTCAGGTGGCTACAACCGCTGAGGGCGTGCTTCAAACGATCAAGCCCATCAATGGATGTTTCTATGAGTTTTACATTTCAGGGGACCAGCTGGTGGCAACCGAGGTAAAGCCCACAAACATGCACGAGACAGCATGCAAGAAAACACCAGGGAGAGGGTGTATTCAGAGTCAGAGGCCTGAGTTGCAATCTCGACGTATGGATGATTAGATTTTCAAGTGATTGTTCATACGATACCCTTGAGGCTGTGCATTTCATGGCAATCTTTCTGCTATGAAGAGATGAGCACCAGGAATTGCATGCCTGTCTCTATCAGAAAAATCCCTTTTACACTGATGACCATTAAATTTTCAATCGTCTACCCAAGTAGACCAATTTTGGGTCTTATTCTATTTAGTATTCCGTAATGCTGTGCCTTGCCTTGTCTCTCTGCAGGTGGATGTGATTCACAGCGGCCTGCGCATGCAGCTTTTGGATGTGGGCACAGGCGAAGAGTGTTTACCTTGGGGCAAGGAGCTGCCTCCACGCTTGCGCCGGATGCATAGCCATTGGATTTGCAGGCATGTGCTGCAGTTTGCAGAGAAGAAGGGACTATTGTGTGCTAAGGAAAAATTGCAGCAACTCAGGGAAAGCACGCCCACATCGGCTTCTGTTTGTTAGCGGTGATGATTTTTTTCCTGTGTTGCCTTTTTCTTGGTGGTGTCCATCTCCAATGTATCCCTCTGTGGTGACCGTTAAATGACTTTTTCTTAGCATCACTGTGCACTAAGTCATGCCTAGATTATTCTCAAACTTTAATCCACTTCGTGAAGTTGGAGCCTAATTGCTGGCTTCTCTTCTCCATTTTATATAGTCATAGTGTCCCCAAGCAAAACTTGTGTTTGAACACTGCCATCAACAGGAGTAATGCGACAATCCTGGTGCGCCCCCACTCATTTCAAGCCCGTGATGTACAATATCTTATCCAGCTGAGTTCTTCCAATGGCAGCAGCAATGAGCCAGCAGGTGGCACACAGGAAACTGTGGCTGTTCATACCACTGGGCAGGCGGCAACAAACTCCCTCCAGCAGCAGCAGCAGCAGCAGCAGCAGCAGCAGCAGCAGCAGCAGCAGCAGCTTCAATGCCAGCTCACATGCTGGCGCGTTCCTACACATCTCCAATTAGTGCCCTGGATGGATCTGAGCACGACCCGCAAGGCTGAGCTAACAGAGTGTTTGGTGGTGCCATCAGCCGGGTCTTTGCTGTGTAAAAGTGCGCAAGGGCATGGGCCTGTGTTTGAAAGAGCAATTCCCTTCTCCTGTCAGCTGTGCATGTGTCTGTGTGTGTGTGTGCTATTGTGTGTTTTCAGTGTTTCTTGTCGCTGCATTTTCATTCACACATGTGCCTACCCCCTATTTGAGAACCAGTAAACCTGCACTTTGTACCAGATCCATTTAGCTCATGCTCAGCAAAGAGGATTTCAAAGCATCATTGGTGCGGTTTTGTATGCTCTTGCAGTTTTGTCCAAGATGGAGTCAGAGGAGTTCATCCATGTGTATCACAGCACCCCAGAGGCAAACTTCAGTGGAGAACAGCAGCAGCTGAATCAGGAGCCGGACGTCTTGTATGAGCTTCCTCGCTACGGCATGGAATTCAAGTCTCACGGAAACCAAATCCTGTCCCTTGATTTTTCTGGTTTCCACCTTGCGCCCCAGCAGCAGCTGACTTTTGCTCAGGCTAGCAATCAGCTGCACATGTTTCACACGCTTCCCGGCTTGCAGCAGTACCTGGTTCTGGAGAAGGGCCCAGGGGGCGGCAGCAGGGCAGACGTTTTAGTCCTGGTGCCTGCCGGGCAAGTCAGGGTCCGAGAAGGGGCGGTGGGCGGCATAGGGGCTGCTGGCCGAGTGGACGTGCAACTGGACACGAGTTGTGAGGCACAGCTGCAGGTGGGATACTCAACAGATCATCCTGGTCCTTTGGCCCTGACTTTTGCGTGGTGCAAGGTGGTTCATCACACAAAAGGGTCACACATGGCCCTCGGTTGCACTGTGCGGAATTGGCTAATCAATCTGCAGGCCGCTCCACACTAGAATCAAAGATGTATGCCTTGGTTTGAAGGAATTAAGATGTATGCCTTGGTTTGAAGGAATTAAGGCGGCTCTAGCTGACAAGGCATTTTTCAATCGTTGCAAAAAGAAGTGTGGAGCTGCTCATGCCAACATAACAAAACTGTACCAAGGCTTGTTCCAAGCGCTTTATCTGTGCACTTATATTTGCAGGCACATGCATATCAAGTGCATAGCCGATTCCAGGATTTGCGTGCTCCATCCATCTTGGCCCGCCTACAGCTAGCAGCCCTTTACACTGCCAGCAGCACGCTTCTGCCTGAGCCTCTCAGCAGGTGCGCTAGCTCAAGCACATCTGCTTGTTTGTGATTTGTTTTTGTGTTTCTGTGTTTGTTCATGAATTTGCATGTTTGTTTATGTGTGTGTTAGTTTATGTGTTTTTTTGTTTGTGTATCTGTTTGTTGTGTATTTGTTTGTTTGCGTGTGTGTACGTTTGTTTGCTTTTTGTTTTTGCTTGCCTCCTATCAAAAGGAGCTTTGCTTACATGGAGGCACACTGCCACTTGACCTTGACAGGCGCACTGGGACCCAGACTGCCATGCAGCTTCTCCGGCAGTCTTGGAAGAACCACCCCCTGTCGCAGGAGGAGAGCGCCCAGCTACGCAGCATTGCTGCCCATGCTGCCCAGTCTCCCAGCCTGCAGCTGTTGGTGCATGAGCTGGAGAGCAGTGCGCAACAGCTCAGCTTCCTTTACACTGACTCATCAGGGGAACCTGGAAAGGGGCCTCAGCTGAACCAGGATGTGGCAACATGCTACTTAAGAGAGGCTGAGCTGAACAGGGATAATGGGTGGAGGGGGTTTGAGGGCAACCCTCGTGCTCTGCTGACACAGCTGGAGGAGCAGCGGGTCCTGGGCATCAGGCGCAAGCCGCTGCCCCAGCCTGCGTGGTTGAAACAGATGAGGCGGACCGGGAAGTACCAGGTGCACGTCCCAGCATGCCCAGTCCCTGCAGACTTCATTGCTGCAGCTGAGCAGCAGCTTTGGTCCCTCGTGCACACGCGGCCGCCCAGCTTTGACAAGCCGCCCCCCTACCCACTGTCAAGCTCTGCTGCAGCTGGCTCAAAGCCCTTGCCGCTTGAAATGGAGATGCATCGGGAGCTGGAGGCAAGCTGGGCAGCGCACCACTCCCTGCCTGTATCTGACGAGCTGGACTTGCTCCCTGAAGCCTTGCATAGACACGTGGCAGAGATGCAGGTGTGTAGATGGGCGGGACTTGGAATATTTTGATAATTATGAATGTGGAATTTGCATGTGTAATATGCATGCGCGCTTAGTGTACATGCTCCTGTGTCCAATGAGCAGGAACATATCTGCAAGCATTGGATACCTGTATGCATGGTAAAACAAGCCTGCTCTGCTAAAGTGTGATTGAATTGCAAGTGAGGCTGGCCTGCATGCCAGATGTTCACGCACCTGCCTCTATGCATTCCACATGTCTACGCATTCCATGGATGTGCCAGAACGGCGTATTTGCCACCAATTCAGACCGATATTTGATGCGCTAGTTGGACCAGGTTCAATGCGGCTTAAATCTATTAAATAACAGTCTCTAGTTTGGGACGGTCCAAATTGATTTGATCAGTGCAGTACGACTGCCCGGCACCAAAAGAGACTCAACACGGGGCCCCAAACCCGAAATTCACAGTCAAAAACCTTTTTGAAAATTGTTTCTGGTGTAGGGAGGCAAACAGGGGAGCTGAACAGTACTGCTCATGCTGCCTTTGTTGAAAGGCAAAACTCAATGTGCCAAGCACTTGGCAGCAGCAGCAGCTGCAGCTGCAGCAGCAGGAGCAGGGGGAACATGCTGCATACAGTTGCACGCTCTACCTGGCTTCTTGGATGGAGCTCCACAATTGCAAACTCTCCTGCACCAAATATGTAGGATGCACATGGCTGTAGAGAAGCTAGTGAAAATGCATTGAGTGGCCTTTGTGGGCCTAAAAGGGCATGTGCCTCCATGGCTTGGGCTTGAGTCTGCCTTCAAAACCCTGCCTGGAGGGATTTGTAATCATGAGCCCCCAAATTCAAGGACTAAACCGTACACTGAATTGTTTTTGACCGTACATATATGGTGTAAAAACTGCAAAATACAGTAAAAAAACCAAACAGCATTGCCAAATTGATTTTCAAACAGCAAACCGTCTACCATACTGGCCATCCTTGATGGGTTTACTTGAGTGAAAGTTCCTGATCTGCTCCCCATCTTGATTTTGTGGCAAGAAAGGGGCACACTTTTTTAAGAATCCAAACTTATAATGTAGCCACGTGCCTGCAGATTATTCTTCAGCAGAATCGAGAGGAGACTGAAGCTTATTTGCTTCATTACCTCACACTCATCCCCAAGAAGACAGACATGTAAGTATCAATTATTCTTGCGTGTTTTATGAGCAGGAGTAATTCTGTACTGCATGGGTACTTATTTGTTCCTTGCTTTTCTTTATAAGCCTTCACTTTAAAGGAAACAACCTATAATAATGACCTCAACTTTTAAGACCCTGTCATTTAAACCAAGGTAGAACAAGGGCAAAAACGTCAGTGGCCAGAAGTTGGCAAATCCTCATTATTAAGTTAATAAGTGCATGAAAATACACCGTGACTCAGAAGGAGCACCTAACCATACTGTATTCTTAACTAAAACCCCAAATATCTCGGCATTCTGCACTGCCCTCGCAATGAGACGCAAGTGGCACAAACTGGCCTGCCCCACTTGTTGTAATGCCTGTCTTTTGCTCCTGTCTCCTATCTTTTGTCCAGACATGGGACCTGCTTCAGGCTCCTCCGCATGTGTGGTGGTGCCCCAAAGGCAGGTTTGCTAGACCTTGCTGCATCTGCCATTCAGCCGGCTGATACCTTCCAGTCATACAACCCCTTCTTATCGCTCGACTCATGCAAGCGTCTGGCAGCTGGCGCAAGGGTCTGGATGCAGCTATGTGTGCTTGAGGACAGGCTCCACAGGATCTGCGCACTGAGCATGGCGGGTGAGGAGTCCAAGCCCTTACTGATTCAGGTGTGTCTGAAATGAGGTTTATAAGAAATTAACTTCCAACAACCCTGTACAGGAAGCTCTCTGCTTACCTGGTCTGTTATTGGCGGGTGCATGTTAACGGCAAATTAAAGTATGCCTTGTTTGATTTTTATTCTCTGCAAGCAGGAGCTCATGTGCACACGGACCTGGGATGTTGCAGAACACCCAAAGTGGCTTGTCCTTGAAACAGAGGGCTTGCTGCAGATCAGGTAACAAATTAGGAGCCTTCAATGCATCTCAACTTTCTGCGTAAGCTTCCCAGCCATAACCCTAACAGCCTCTACCCTGCCAATTTGCCACAGGCCAGCACAGTATTGTATCGCCAAGCATCTGCTTGACAATCCTCGAGCTATAGACCAGCTAAATATGGTGCGTTATAATATTTGACTTCCAATCGTAGCATAGCGTTCATTTGTCCCTGTGATGCCCATGCCCATTCATCCCTGATAGCAAACAGAAGTACTTGTAGTCTGAAGTCATGCATACCCTTATCAAAAATTCAGGCACTGGACTTGATGAGCAAAATGATAACTGTAGTTCTTGAAGAAGGACAATGAATGACAATGTTAGATGGTAAAAAAGCCTCCACTTCTGTAAATTGCGCAGGGCGAAGGAAAAACACGTGTCATTTTACCAATGCTTGCAACAACATGGGCTGATGGGAATAGCGTGGTGGGTGACCTGCAGCACACTCACAAGGACATTGTAAATGTTAAACTACCAGATGGGTTTCATCTGAGCATATGTTGTACCTAACAGAATGAAGGGTTAGTGGATTATTTGTCTTGGGTGGGTTGTGTGTCCTTGTTCAGTGGCCTAATTTTGGACTTCTTCACAAGTGCCACTATCCTGTTTTCCAGGCGCACACAGGAAAGAAATTGCCAAGAATATAAATGGACTTTTAAATCTTATTTCAGCTTGACAACTCTTGAAGAAGATCTGAATGTACTAGGTTACTTTAAAAGGCATCAGCACTTCACAGTGCTCAATTGTTCTTATTGCAAAATCAGCATGCAGCTGTTTATTGGCTACCTTCTGCTGACGTTCATGCCCTTGCAGGTCCGTCTTAACTTTCTGTCAACACTACTTGATGAAGCTTATGGGTTCCTGCATTCATTCCTCACTGCCAGCCTGCTGAATTGCAAACTTTTTCGTCAGAGCTTCAACAGAGGTGTGACCATCACAGCTCAAAAGGCAGTATCCATGCGTGCAGCGCTTTCACACTGCCAGCAGGTGAGTCTGTGGAGGAGACTGATTTTATACAATATACCATGGCAGGTGAAAGAAAAAACAAATCTAACATTCATACTTATCCTTACTTTTAACTGCAGTACTTGCCTCGAAAGTAAATACTCTGGCAAGCACTGCTTGCGTCCCCATATCTCCCCCTCAATTGCGCTTAGGTTACCTTATTGTTAAGGTTGGGCAGGGTCTCGCCGAGACTCGCCGACGACGAGACTCGCCGAGACTTGCTGAGTCTCTTTGGGAGTTGGGGGTAACCCTCGTCACCAACGAGTGTTTGGCTGGAAATTTCCGGAATTCTGCAAAGCAATTGCTAGCAATACCCCAAACCAATCATAATAAAATCCAAATTTACAATGAGGGACGAGGTGGTATGGGACGATGAGGAGCACGATGATGAGATCTTGGACATGACAGACAGGGTGATGGGATATCAATCCTTCCAGGGAGCCAGCACCCCTGGTTCTGTCTTCAAAATTGTGAAAGGATGGAAGGAGAAGGGGATGGAAAGCGCTTGGTGATGGACTCGCTTCGCTGTGCTTGTGGCGTGTGGTGCTTCCAGAGAGATTGTTTGCAAGCTGCAGTACAAACTTTGTGGCACCAAATTTGACCCAGCAAATCCCTCAGGAACATCTAAATCACACTTAAAGCCTGGGGTTTGCAAGAAGTACAGTCAAGCAGTGGCTAAGGGGGGCTCTCAGGATCCGAGTAGCACATCATTGCAGCAGCAGCAGCAGCAGCAGCAGCAGAGCAATAAGCGATTAGCAATTGGACCGCTTCAGCAGCGCATTGACAACATTAAGGGCTGCCGCGAGAAAGCGAGGGAGTGCCTGGCGAGGTTCTTTTTCACCAACTCCATCGCCCTCAGCCTGGTGGAGGATCTCTGTGGCTGAGACGCCGAGCACCGCTCAAGGCTTGCTCTGGAGCGCGCACAGAAGCTGATTTACATCCGCTGCAACAACAAGAACTTCTCTGAGAACGACCTGGAGTCCAGCCTGCAGCTCCTTGCCAAAGAAGATGAATAGAATTTCTAGGATTGAGCAGCTGAGTTGAATGAGGGTGGAACTGGGGGGTGGAACCGGGGAAGGAGAGGACGGAACAGTCTGTGACTCATCCCGGCCCCTGGAAGGCCCGGTCCTGTTAAGATAATTCATTTTTATCTGTATCAAAGTACCTTGAAACTTTTCAGGTCGGTAGAATACGCCTGTGAAGCAGTTTTCTAACGATAATCTCCCATCAAGGCCCTACCCATCTACAACGGCGAGTCTCGGCGAGTCTCTTTGGCGGATCGGACCACCCTATTTACCCATCCTTACACAATAAGTTATTGTGGATACATGACAATTGCAATTTTTGTAATTGGCTTAGCTAGAGAGGGAAGGTGTAGGCTTCTGAATTGTTAACTTTTGCCCACAACTTGCATGCTTGATCATTTTGACAATACGTATTTGCACAATTCTGTCTAAAGTCAGTCTTCGTAAAGGCACACATTGGACATAAAATTACATATACCCTCGCAGCCCGAAAGATCCTGACCCTAGATGCATGGGTGAAAGTTGTGTTTTAGTACCCTATAGCACATAATCGCAAAAGGGTTCTGGCGCTGGAAATTCAGGATGCTGTAGCTCCTATGTGTGATTGTGTAGTTTTAAAATCATGCCTGTGCACTGGGGGTATAAAATGTCCAGAGTTCGTGCAAGTTTTTGACATATCTATTTATGTAAAGCCATCTAAGCTTGGCTCTCATTTTTTTCTTTTTCGTTAATTGATGAGGAGTATTTTTACTGCCTTATCGTTATTTTACTTTCTACAGTCTCCTGAGATGAATATGGATCATATTACTCGGAAAGATGACAAATAGATGGAGTTGCTGCGCTTAGCTGGTCTTCTATCATTGGCGTAGCACGTGGCAGGCCCATTGGCCTTGGTGAACAACAACAGGTCGGCCCCACCACTGGTTCACCCTTTTCTCAGGCCAAAGTGGCCAAAGTGGGTCTTCAAGGCATCACTTTGCAGCCACCGCACCGTTCCCCGACCTCAGCACACCATTAGATAGCTTGAATTTCTGTGGTTCTAAGAGGGCAGCCAGGCCTGAAAAATCCCTGCCCACATCCCTGCTACAATTCCTTTGCGAGAGATGTGCCCTCCCTGCCCCAAGAACAGAGAAATCCCCGGGCACGGATTCGGACCCCCCAAATTTCTTACCCCTGAAAACTTCAAAATTCGCCAGAAGAGCCTCAAGGCCTCCGCAGATGGTATGCATCATAGGAATTTGCACAGGCATTCTTCCCGCCGATTTGGACACTGGAACTGGACATTCTTCTCATGTCAACCATCAGGCGATTGCAGCATCACAAGCAGTGTTTAGAGAAGTAAAAGGAGCGGTGGGGTCCTGTGAAAGGTTTAGGAGAGCCAGGTCGGCACCATGGGATGCTCCCCGTGCGTTCTTGATGCAGCCCTGCTTGCAGCTCCTCAGCTCTGCTGTTGCACATGGAATGTGCAATGTGGCTTTCCGCATGTGCTGCTGAGCGTGTACGCGTACAACATACTCTGGGTAGTGGTGTGCCCAGGCACTCCATGCATGGGTGTGCACACGCTGCGCGCGTACAAGCACTACAGGCTCACATCATCCATGCTTGATTTGCATCAATCTGGATAAAGTTCAAGTCTACAAGTTTGCAGACTTGGTGGTACTCCAAAGATAACAGGAAGCTGGTGAATCCTAAGGTGATGCGCACCCCTTGCAGCGCTTGAAGCGCTAGCATTTCAAGTTCACAGGCCAGTCGATATTGCCGAGCTACTACAAGCTCAAACATCAAAATCAAGCATACATTATATTCTCGACACACCTCATTTTTTTTCAAATGGATGTGAACTTCCCGTATGACTGGCTTCCACATCCCTATCCTTAGGAAAAATAGGGGTTTACAGTCAGAAATTCATAGGTTATCAGCATATTTGCAGGCGGCTATCCACTGAGAAAACGTCCAGCTCCTGCAAGAATGCTGCATCCCAAAAGCTAGAAAACAGACACTTGAAAATACCTGGCTGCTGATTCTTTTGGGCAGGGATGTTGGCGAGTGTGACCGCAACCTAAAGGTGCCCTTGGATTTGAAATTGGTGCACTGTATGGAAGTTTGTTCCCATCACTAGACCCTCCTGAATGTGGCCAATTAGCTTTTCCGCCCAATTGCTAGCCCCATTTCCAGACCCAACCATGCACAACATGTACATATGTCATAAACAGTCAGGCTGTGTGAGAAAATGCGAGGTGGGGGCGCAGCGTGTGCGCCATTGGCCATTCTGGCACCATTTTGCACCCTTTTGGCAGGAAAATGGTACGTCCCCAAACTTGCTCCAATCCTGCCGCTTTCCAGAACTCTAGCTGCTCTTGCACAATGATTTAATGCTGCAAAGTCGGATTTGGGGGAGGGGGTTGAGAAGCTGTGTTCCGTGGGTGACCCTGTCGCAACCGGATGTGGGTGCCTACACAGGAGATGCGATACTCCGCAACCTCTGCATGCTTTCAAGCCGGACCAAGCCTGAGGTTTGCGGGGGGAAAGAGGTATCTAATGAACCAGAGTTGTGGCCAATCGAAAGTGTGGGTGGGAAGCGGTGGGCAGAAATGTTGCATTACATCTGCCTCTCCGGAGCGCACAGCTCAGCGGCAGAGATTTCCACGCCCAAATTCACGCATTAAATGTGGGGCAATTTTATATATCTGCAGGCGTGTCAAGCTCGGAGTTTGGGGCTGTGTGCGGGAAATGGTGTGCACTGTTAGAGCATTACATTCTGTTTTTCCAACCTTCCTTTCCACCACCACGCCATTTTTTGCTTTAAGGGCACCATCAGAACCAGAAAAAATCAAGCTATCCAAAGGTGTGCTCAGGTCGGGAAACGGTGGGGTGGCTGCAAAGTCATGCCTTGAGGACCCTATTTGGCCACCTTTGCCTAAGGAAGGGGTGAGCCAGTGGTGGGGACAACTGGAAGGAAATTTGGAAAAAAAGAAAACGTAAGCATGGAACAGCGCAAACCATTGCCCACCCGCAAACTCCGCCCCAAATTCAAACCTTGAGATGCATGCACATTTTTTAAAATTTAAATTTGCTGTTGGGCCGCATATTCTGTGTAAATCTGGGCATAGGAAGCTCTACCGCTGAGCTGTGCGCTCAGGAGAAGTAGATGTAAACAAATATTTTGGCTCCGCATTGGCTGGCCCACCGCTTCCCACCCATACCCTTGTTTGGCTTCATTACTGATTTTTTTAATACTTTTGAATGTCCAATGAGGCTTGGTCCGGCTTGAAAGCATGGAAGGGGTGCAGGGATATTGCATATCCTGTGTCGGTACCCACATCTGATTGCGACAGGGTCACCTTCTCGACCCCCTCTTTCAAATCTGACTTTGCAGCATCAAACCATTGTATGAGTGCAGCTCAAGTTCTGGAAAGCGGCAGGTTTGGAGCGGGATTAGGAAAGTGCCATTCTCCTATAATGGTGCAGAATGATGCCAGAATGGCCTTTGGTGCCCACACCTTGCATTTTTCACACAGACTGAACTTAAACAACATGGGTACATTTAATACATGGTTGGGGCTGGCAGGGGGGCGAGCATGGAGGTGCAAAAGTGAATTGGTCGCATTTGGGGGTTTCCAATGGAGGGGTTGACAACACATGCATGTAAAATAAAAGGTTCTACCGGGGATGGAGCATTCGCCTCTTTTTGGATTCATAATGCGCAAATGCTTCAGTAAATTTCTAAATACGCCAAATGATTCGATCGAACGTTTTTCTGTGAGCTTCAAGAGCAGGCAGAGGAGGGGGAGCCTGCCTTAACTCACGCCAGCTGACCCTTCCCCCCTCCCCCCCAACCCCCTGATTCCACATATATAGATTTAACAACAATTCCTAAGGCTGTGTTGCCACTAGAAGGTGCAAAACGGAGCAAAACAGGTGCATTGCAGGGCTCATTATGGGGAGGGTCTTTAAAATCCGCGGATTTATGTTATACAGTTCAGCGAATGATTTGGTAAGATTCGAATTCATGAATGATTTAAAATACGCAAATGCTCCATCCCTGGGTTCTACCTTTTTTGTCGTTGTTTGGGCAAAGCCTGATTTCTGGTCATTTGCAATACTCTCCATGCCCCATTGTTATGAAAGTCGAGATGAACCTCAACTCTGCGCCAATGTCTGCCTTTTAGGTTGGTGGCCTCCTACTTGTGGCACCAGAGCATCGCTTGTCGCTCCAGCTGAAGCGTGATTTGTTGTGGGAAGCAAATCAAGATGTCTGTGCTGAGCTGGATGAGCTATCTAGCATGGATTATATTGATATTATGGACGAGAACGACGTCCTGCTTTCGCACAAGTGAGCGTTTGATCCTGCTTGTCCCAAAGCATTGGAATTTAGTGACTGAGCCAGTGTTAGGACACAAGTACTTGGCCTCGATTAATCAATCTCAGTGAGAGATATTATAGCAGACTCTATGAATGGACTAAAAGCAGCTCAATCATGCAACACTCATTATTTCCCTAAATTGACTTGAAATCTCTGCTTGAATACTGTAGGTATCAGCTGGTGTACAGCTGTGGTGCACAATGTGCGCTACCTTCCTTGAATGAGCGTGTTTTGTCATGCCAATCTTTGCTGCACAAGATCTCAGACCTAGCAGATGTCAGCGGTGGCATCCTTGATTGGCCTGGAGTGTCAGTGAAAACAGCAACCACGAATGCAAGAAGGTGAGCTGACGACGAAGACTCTAATTCCTAAAAATTGAGTATCGTAAAAGAATGGGTGGTGCCTTCAATTTTCCTCAGTAATCTGGCAAAATCAAACTTAATTTCCTTTGTTGTACAGCAAAATGTTTTTTTTGCGTGGGCATGCTGGCTGTTCCAGCAAGTACATTTAGCCTACCTGTTCTTGCATTGTCCTCTGCAGGCGCCCAGGTGCCTTTGCTGGTGTTCGTCTGCTCCCCTCCCATAATTTTTCTGCTATTGAGACAGAGCTGTACATGGCCTTGGCCACAGAAATTGTACAAAAGCCGCCAATGCAAATGAATTGGATGGCTGAACAGAGTGAGGTATACAACATGGAGCAAATGATCATGCATGGCCTGCATTAGATTTTGAGCCCAGTCGAGGAGAGCAACACTCGGCAACAAGGAAGGAAAGGCAACCGTATTTGGAAGCATAAGTCTGGCAATTTTAAGAAACTATTGGCTGTGTTGCAAATGTGCCATACACACAATTATGCATCATCTTGAAGCGCAAAATTAGATTTCACAATCATTGCTTTCAGGGAGTCAAAAAGCGGATTGTGGCGTCCTTGGTGGACAATTCTGCCTCTGCTCAGGTAAGATAATAAGAGGCTCCATTTCATGACAAGGAGCGTCCCTGTTGAATAGTGTATTTCAAGACACCTTAGACCTTTGCCCTTTAAAATTAATGCAGGAATTAATGGGCCACCATTTTGCCCAGCTAAGTGAAGAGCATCAAGACCATCTTATTTCCTTGCGGGGTCTATTGGCTGGTGGGCTCCTAGCCCATTGCCTTCAGAGGAGGCATAATGTACAGTTTGGTGTGTCCAGGTGAGTAGGGGATGCAAACTGTAAGATTGTGTGGAAAGGATGGAGAAAGCCTCAGAGGAGAAAGCCAGATGTAGGGGGAGATGTATACATGCATATACATATATATATATACAGAGAGCAGAATAAACTGTCCTCAGTGATATGATGAGCAACTGAGAGACATACTTATGCCATCTAGAATCCCATAAAGCCAAATAATGGCCCACAGACTGAAAACCAAACCGCAGCCTTGTACTTTATGTATTTTCTCACTTGCTAATTTGTGCAGGCTTGTCAATGCTCGGAAGCGCCTGGCTGTACCTTTCAGGTAAGCCCACAATGGTGAAGCGTTATTAACAGCAAACTAAACAAGCTTTGAGCCTATGTAGGGCCAAAATATGGTTTGTATTTTGTTTCCTTGTCAGGAAAGCCTTGCCCTTATATCAATTGTATGTTTTTGCCCTTTCAGGGCAGCAGACATGCCTTCTGAGCGCAGTGAATTTGCACAACCTGACGCAGCACTCGTTCTCACCACCATCAGCTACTACAACGATGGTAAGCAGCTAGCATGCGTGATGAATTGATCAACTTCAAAAAATTTGATAACATTGAGCAGGGTTCGGTCATTTGCCTGTTTTGGATTTGCAGTGCGCAAATGATTCAGCAAAATTTGAAATAAAATATGCCGAATGATTTGATCGAACGTCTGCTTTGAGAGCAGGCAGAGGAGGGGGAGACACAAACTCACGCCAGCTGACCCTCCCCCTTCCCCCCAATCCCTAATTCAACATACGTCTAAAAACAATTATCAAGCCTACGCTATTAACATGGTTACAGTAAGGTACAAAACAAAAGGAAGCAAAGTAGGTACATTGCAGGGCTATTGGGGGGGCGTCTTTAAAATCGATGTTTCAATGATTCGAAATGCGCGAATGACCCAACCCTGACATTAAATGTAGTACCGGCATCATACCATTTCAGACTTAATGTGTTGCATCAATAATCAATGATGTCACAAATGTGATGAGCTTGACATTGTGCATTGTCTCGTTGGGTACAATGATAGATTTTTGGCAGCCTCTCTCAATATCATCTTAAACTGGCTGTAACTGGCAAGGCTGCCTTTTCATGACTTGACAGGCCTGTCCCCAGAACAGTTGAATGAAGCTTTTCACTTGCTCCTGAATATGGGCCCGAATGTACAGCGCAGCTTTTACAGTGCCTGGTTTCAGAGGTCATGCGCACACATGGGGCCAGGTACGATAAACGGAATATTCATCTTAAGATATTTTGCCTGAATTGCTCATGTATGCATGAAGTTTGGAACGTATGTTGGTTCACAAGGAAAAATGCGTATCAGCATCAGTGTTGATACACAATCAGGGTGCTCATTACAACAGTATGAATGCTAACACAGTTAGGGCTGTTGCTTGTGGAGCCTGCTGTCAGGAATCATGAATGGATCATAAACCCTGCCTTACTGTTAATCCTGGCCAACTGCAGATCACCTTACCGCACTGGATGACGTGCGCAAGCTGGATACCACTAATGAGCAGCAGCTGCAACTGCTGTACCAGTATTTCAGCCACAACATGCTGGCCATTGACTTTTGGCTCAACTTTTGTGTGTTCCCAACCGAGACCAAGCAGCTCTCCTCGAAACTGGCAAGAACTGCCTGGCACTTGGCTGACAATGATCGCATTGTGGGCTTTTCTGGTGGGTCGGTAAGCAAAAAGACAGCATCCTGCCCGTCTCAAGTGTTTCATGTCACCACTTGAACGAGTTTGGAGGGATTCGCACCAGCACAGAACAAACAGTTGCAAGGTTTGAAAACAAAAGTGCATTTTGAAGACAATTTTGAAATGATTAATCTCAGGGGCATATGAGGCATTAGTTTGAAGCAAGACCTGCGAATAAAAATGAAAAAGTGGTCAATGCTGTCTCCTGCACCCTAGCATATGAGATGCTGCATTTCTGTACCTCATGCAGGCACAAATGATTGCCATCGTCTCTTGCCTCTCCATGTCTATCAAGCTGAACCAGTTGAGGATCACCTTCAGGCTACCAACGGAAGGATGCTTGACATTATCCTCAAGAATCCCAACTACAGCACCCTCTCACATGTAAGACGTGGCCCTTAAGACAAAAATGAAGGCCATTCAATGACTTTTATCTGACACAATTTCTGATGACACAATTTCCTCCCATACTTCCATTCCTCCCCTAATTCTCCTCCACCTTCGTCCCTTCAATCTTATCTTCTCTACCACTCTCTTGCTCCTTCCTTACCTATCTTTTTTAATATTCTACTCTCTAGGGATCACAAGGCAGGTGACAGCAAATATTTCCTTTTTATGGCTGTACATACATGACCTTTTTTTCAGGACACCCTGCCTACGTGGCAGAGTATACTTAGTCATGCCATGGGAGAAAAGGTTGATGCCCTCATTGATTGTGGAGCTCTGCTGGCTGGCGTGGGCAACAGGTGCGCATTTTCTTGTATTATTGCCAAATAGTGTAATAAAACCTGGAATTTATCCTACACTCCTGGGCTTAAATCTCAGCTTGCAAGACGAGGAGGAGTGCAAACAGTCAAAATGAGACGTCAATGTAATTAATGTCAAGGGTGACTTAGTTGAATGCTTGTATCAGCCAACGTGTAAGCAAGTGACTTTGGCGTGTTCCACCCAATCTTCTTAAAACTTTGTTCAAAGCTTTTCAGGGTTACCAAATTTATTGAATCCGGCATGCACATTTGGAGTTGGCACAAAGCTGTGTTTTCTTTCCTTACCACCCAGTTGCACGAACACTACATAGTAGTTTTCCTGAGGGGCCTCACTCTGGCCCAAAGCGGGTATGCTTTTCAAATACTCCTTGTGACCATGATTTGTACTCTTTGTCCTTAGCACTGGCATGAAGCCCCATGTGCATAATTTTCAGATCAGCTGAGCTACTTGCAGGCTCCTTGTGAATTGTTATGTCTCTGTGACGTTCCAACTGATTGCCGCATAAGGCCGCGATCACACACAACATTTTCATACTTCAGGCAAAATATGTTGATAAATAGACAATATTGTGCGGTCATACGCTACAAAAATACGGAATTACCAAAAATTTCCTGATTGATGAACAGAGGATCGGGGGGCATAGTTGCTTCCATTTTCTGGGAATTCCAAAGTTTGAGGATTGCATGGGAACTTCACCAAATGATTTTCCCTTGAATACGATGCCCCTGTCACGGGTATTTTGCTTGAAACCTGCATAACTTCATGCATTTACAATATCTCAGAATGGGGAGGCATAGACAGGAAAATCTCACCGAAAAAGGCAGAAAGGGCCAGGCGAAGATGCTCCCACAGCCCATACCAAGGTGCCAAGAGTGTGTGCAAGCCTGCTTCCCAGCCTGCCAAGGGGCCCTACCTGCATTTTTCAATGCTGAAGCGATGAAGAGATAGCTCAACTAAGCAGGCCACAGCACAGGGCAATCCCCTATACTGAAGCAGCATTTAGCTATAGGCGTGGGTATGGGTAGGAGCAGTGCACAAGTGTACAATGAGAATTGCAAAATTCTGCATTTGTGCAGGATCTGAATAACTAAGGTGTTATGCCCAGCAACAAAGGCACACAAAGGGAAGCCTTGCCAAAGAAACCGACTTTTAAGACAACTTGCTAGACAGATAGATGGGATTGGGTCTGCATGCGAACCTGCGCGTGTGTGAGTGCATAGATAAGTTGCTGAGTAACGTATACATGTTGCATCTTGTATACGAGTGTTGGTGAGTCATTAATCATACTCATACATGTGCACCTTTCCCCTACTTGCTGCATAGCCACAGCCTCCAGCATGTAGCACATTGTAGGGCAGGCTGTATGCCATACTGTGAGGCTGCAAGCAGCCCTGTGCAGGTTAGTAAGACCAATGAAAAGCCTAGTCTCCACTTGTTGAGAGCATAATTTTTGAAATTTCTCTTGCAAGTATATGGGCATGGATGATATAAACACTGGAGGTCATCAAGCCAACAGAGACAGTGTTCCCTTAATAGGTTGCACAGATATGGGCGTTTTCAAGGTCTTCAGTTTAGCAAAATAAAGGATTTTGGAAAAAACACGTGTGATCGCTGTTTTTTATGAATTCAAACCCAAAATTTTTGAGAAATAGGAAAACATTTTGCGTGTGACCGCATTGTTTTTGGTAAATCGAATTCCCAAGAATACCCAAATATTTCTGCATGTAACAGCGGCGTAAGTACCTGTCAAAAAATGCTTTTTGGATCCTATTGTTGGTCTGAGGGGTGCTGGAAAAAAGGAATGCGTGGTTTCCAATAGTTAGGCCAGGGAGAGAGGAGTGGTCATCATGATGGGGAGAAGTGCAAACCTTGTAGATGTTTGTGAAAGCAATTCTGAAAATCAAAGGTTTTTACTCCCTGAGGCTGCAGTCCCACTGGGACATCCCTACCCGAAAAATCAGTAACCGGGCATTTTTCTTAGAGTCCGTGCTCTAGCCTTTGGGATGCTCAGCGCATCAGAATAAAAGCAGGGATGTGGGCAGGGATATCCTTAAGTGTGACCGGCCCCTGAGTGAAAATTGTTTACTCACGAGTGGTAAACATTTGTGTGAAAACACATGCTGTCCTCTTCTGAGTTAAACATGTAAAAAAAGAGAACAGAATTGTGTGACTGCGGCCTTAGGGTTTGCATAAAGTAGGAGCCCAAAACTTGCTTCTCATTTTTAAAGCAGGAGCGTGCCAGATCTTCAAGTCAGCCCCCTCTATAAGTTTTGTCTATTATTCTAAGATTTAAGCTAACCCCAAACTCTATAATAAATACAACTGTTGTTCTTTACCAGCACCTTCATAGATGACCAACTAGCACTTCTGTACGTATGCTCACTTTTGCAGGGTTGCCGCTGAATACATTCTCCCCCGCCTTGAGAAATCGCGCCACCACGGCGTGTGCTATTTTGAGCCGAGGTCCAGCCCACCTGCCTGGATGGTTCTTGAGTCAAGAGGACGGTGCCTTCCCCTGTCCAGCGCGCCTGTCAAAGAACGAGACACGTTTGCAATTTTTGATGATGCGCGCTGCAGAGGCGCAGATCTCAAGGTATTATCAAATGGTTTCTTCTGCATGGACATGTACATGGCGCTCTGCAGTGTGCTTCTTCATTGCATAATCACGCATTCAGGGTAATAGCTATTTTCCTAAGCTGTTTGCCATCAACTTCCGTACACCAAATTGCTGCTTGATCCCAGTCAAGTATCTTATGCTGCAAAATGTGTCTCTATTTGCTGTGTAGCTGCGCCAAGATGCCATTGGCCTAGTGACTCTGGGGGCAGGGATGACCAAAGACAAGCTTATGCAAGTACGTTTCATCCCTTGGGTCGTTATAAGCCCTATTTCCTGGATTGCTTGGCTTCAATTTAGAAACATTTGTAACACCAATTTGCTAGGCTTCTAGGGCAAGGATGTTAGACTTAACGCAATGTACTTCAACTATGGTTTATGGTTGAGCATTTTGCTGAGAGCATGCACATGTTGCACACTTTGCATGCATACCTGCAGGCAGCAGGTCGGATGCGTCAGTTGGCAAGGGGTCAGACACTTCGGTTTGCCGGCCCCCAAGAGGTCACTAACAGGATGGTTCAACTCAGTAGCAGCAGCAGCGGCGGTGCCTGCAGCAGTAGGGACCTGCTTCTTACTTCAAGACAAGTGTTGCAATGGGTAATGGCCAACACAGTGGAGTTCCATACACAGGGCTTGATGGAATGGACCCAGAAAGGCCTGCACTTTGTGTCCACCAAAGCCCACCAGGGTTTGCCATTTTTTGAGGCAGAGCAGTGCAACCTGGAAGCTTTGTATGCAGAGGCAAGGGTTGTGCAGCCAATGGAGGAGCATATCAGCAAACTTGTGCATATGCGGGCGTTGCTGCCAAGTTGGCCAGACCAGCAAGGTGTAAACCAGGACGTCCAGCAGCAGCAGCAGCAGCAGCAGCAGCAGCAGCAGCAGCAGCCGCAGGAGCAGCAGCGCACCCTTGAGGAGCTGCCTGGCTTCCTCAAGAAGATATGTGATCGAGGCGTTTTTCTTGGCCATGGCCACACTGTCATCACCTCGAGGCACAGTGTGGACGACCAGTGTGAGCGAGAGCTGGAGAAGGAAGAGGAGCGGGAGGAGGAAAAAGAGCAGGAGGTAAGGCTGCCCAGGAAATTGCTCCCAATTTTGCAGCAAGCGTCAGTCTCGAGTGCTTGTGAGCTCAGCCATCTCAGCCACAAGGACATAGTAGCAGATTATGCCCTAATTCAACACATAACATTCTTGGTCATGCAACAATCCTGTGCAGAAAGCCATGCTTTATGCCCCAACTTGCTGTCTGCCTCGTGCAGGTACAGGTCCTTAAAGTGGAGCCCCGAGCTGAGCAGGATTGGCAGTACTCTGCTGCCCTGACAGCCACCTCAGCCATCAAGCTCAGCACCCACACTGAAATCCTGCCTCTGCCCAAAGTTGTGCGCAACCACCTTCCGGCTGACAGCCTGCTCCAGACAATCTGCTGGTCTGGGCTGGTGCTTTGCACAGCAAACTTTGTGCGCACTATCTCTGCAGACAAACCAACAGCACGGATCCATGAGTACCTGCGGCCCTTGGGCATGGTCTTGCTCTTCCCTGTGGATGGCACTGTCCTACTTGTCTCTGAAAGGGAAGCTGATGCGCTGTTGCTGGAGCTTTACATGCAAGGAGGCACCAGCTGTGGGGGCTGCGCAGAAGCCCAGGCACCCGTTTTGCAGCCTTTTTGCTATGCCAGGCTGGCTCACTACAGTGAGTTTGGTATCCAGCTTCTGGCAGCAGGGCACAGCTTGCCTAAGGCTGCCACTCAAGCAGGCACCATAATCAACTTGCAGCTATTTAATGGCGACACTAGCTATGGACATGGAAGCAGCAGCAGCAGCAACAGCAGCAGCAAACGAGCGCGTCTACTTTTGCGTGACCTGGTGAAGGGCAAGGGTAGGGCAGCAGAGGACATTGTGGGTTTGCGCGGGAAGATGCCCATGTTCCCCCGCAGTGACCTGGAGTGGGCGTGTAGGGGTGAGTAGGAAGCCTGCTAAGCATAAGCAGGATGTGGTTTCATCAGGTGTGCAATCCTCTGAGGAAAAGCAGCGCAGATGGTTTATGGTCTGCGACTCTTGTGCATTAAGCGTGTGTATTGCGCGTGCATACCTACACACCATGCAAGCGCTATTCTGCACAGGTTTCGTGTTCATTGATTACGGATGGAGAATGGATAATTGGCGACAAATATGTGGATTGGTTTTTGGACTGCAAGCAGGCAACAGGTTGAAAGAGCACACATCTGTACGATGCAATATTTGTGTTTTACGTCTGTCGCCATGATGACCCACACTCTGCGCTAAGACCTGTTGTGCGGAAAGACTGGTCAATGCTCAATGAGCAAAAAGTAGTTCAAGGTCACTGGCAAAGAAGGACCTGCGGCTTCACAAGGAGGTAAGCAAAGGCTTCTGGCTAGGACAGAGTCAATATTCTCTGATGGAGTTTGGGCCAGCTGACTGTATACCAGGTGCCTGCATGTGATCCAAGGATATTTTGCTCTAAGGTTTCCCCTTAGTCCTTGTAATCTATTAAATGCACGATTGTACATGGTGCTTATACACCTGTTGAGAAGAGCCTGCATTGGCAATACCCTGAGCTGTTATTGGCATACTTTGAGCAGACTATTTGTAAGACTTGTAGTATCCCGTTATGCTTAGCGTATGGGAGGACTTTGTTGGATTCTTATGGAAGAAGGTGCCACTTAATGCTGTGTGGCTATTTTTCGCTGACTGAGCCTCATCATATGACGATAGTGTCATGCTCGACATTGTGCGTCATGCAATCTACTCATCTCTTTTCACTGAAAGTGCCACTGCAACTTTCCAGCTCCTCCCCAATTGGAAGGGCCTTAATGCAAATGCTTACATGCAGAAGCTTAGAACATATCCAGAGCATTGTGCTATCTTGGGCACTATTCCCCAGGCATCAGTGACCTATTGCAGACAAGATTTTTGGATTGGAAACAATGCAAGCACTCCAGCTCCTGAATGGGATCTTGAAATTATTGTTATATGGAATAAAGAAGCACAACACATGCTATTTGATCAGAATCCAAGGTGGTGTGCAGCCT
>LKMJ01000671.1_pt1 | contig 27432 bp, 27 predicted proteins | sample 643391 | NCBI WGS metagenome assembly LKMJ01 (sample SAMN04112250, study PRJNA286221) | soda lake metagenome | biome: soda lake; feature: Kulunda Steppe; material: water; isolation source: sample PL-Br10 brine of Picturesque Lake | place: Russia: Kulunda steppe | collected 2010-07 | reverse complement strand
TACACACACGCACACACACACACACGTACACACACACATGCACACGCATACACACACATGCACACACACGCACTTGCACGCACACACACACACACACGCACACAGACACGCACACACTCACACTCGCGCACACACACATACGCGCACCCAACACACGAACACGTACACACACACGCGAACACACACATACGCGCACCTAACACACGTATACATGCGCGCGCATGCGCACGCGCGCACACACACACACACATCACACACACAAATCACATGCAGGCACAAATTCACATTAGCATGCAAGCATGCATGCATAGCACGCGCGCGCGCACACGTGCAAACACACACACACACACACACACACACACACACACGCACGCGCGCACACACACACACACACAAACACACACACCTGCAGGAATTGCTCGTGCTTACAGGCAGGGAGTGATGGTGTGCCTGTGAATCGCACAATCAGCGCAGCACTTTCTGTTCACATATGTTCTCATTCTGCTGTGTCGCAGTGTGAAGTCTGCCAAGCGCCTTGGGACCAGAAGGCTATCGCTCAAGCACAGCGCCAGGCAGGCCACCGCACCCTGTTGACGCAACCTAAGCTCCTCATCTCAACCTGCAGCAGACGTCTACTAGTCCTGGTAGATGTGAGTGTGATGATGGGGTCGCCACTGCTCGTCCTGGCAGGCGTATCCAGGAGGCAGCAGCGGGCTGAGTGTGCATGATTTTACATCAGTGTAGGGAATGCCCATATTGTCGATGAAATGCACACCGCTGGACAGCAGCTGTAGCAGATGCACTGCATCGCGCTGTGGTGGTGCGTGCAGCACTTGCTGGTATTACGCAAATGCATGATGTCTGGGCTATTGAGCAAAGAGATTAAATGCCTGCGCAGCCTCGGCACAGGGTCTTGCGCGCTCTTGATGTTGCCACATCTTTATCATCTTTGCAGTCGCCCTCGTGGTCCCTCCTCATCTGGCGCCTCTGGCGAGCATACATCTTTGGAGCCGGGGTCTACAGGTACACTTGCGCAGATCATGGTGAATTGCACTGACTGAAGGAAGCATCCACATTATGCACGCGGGCTTCTGGACTGAGCATACGCTGACGTTGGACCTGCGATCGCAAGCTGCACCTCATGTCTTCCCCCAAAATGTACAGCTCAAGGCTTAAAGCGCAAGGTTTCCAAGCTGGGGCAGTGCCCAAGTGGGACACCAGGGCAACCAGATCGCCTTGCAGCCCTTCACTGCTCCTCATTACCGTCCAACAGACCTCGGCACCCAACCTCGCACACCCAACCTCGCACAGAACTGTTCAGCGCTCGCTGTGCCTCCATTCTCCCCTGTCTGCCCTTGCTTTCCAATGACACAGCCCGCGCATGCTCCAGTGCTGCCCTGCTGTGCCTCCATCTCTCCCCCGTCTGCCTTCGTCCCTGCTCTTCTTGCCTGCATCGCTGCCTCCATCTGCTCAGCCTTCATCACTGCCTCCATCTGCTCTGCCCCCATCTCTGCCTCAGTCTCTGCCCCGGTAGCCTCCACTTGCTCTGCTTCTATCTGCACCACTACCGCTGCCTCTATCTGCTCTGCCCCCATCTCTGCCTCAGTCTCTGCCCCAGTTGCCTCCACTTCTATCCGCTCCACCTCCACCGCTGCCTCCATCTGCTCTGCCCCCATCTCTACCTCCATCTCTGCCCCATTTGCCTCCACTTGCTCCACTTTCATCTGCTCCGCCTCCGTTACTGCCTCCATCTGCTCTGCTTCCCCCCCTGCTTTGCAGTGCCTCCATCTCTGGTGTGCAAGGCTTGAAGGCAGGCATCAAGGTCGGGCGCAGCCTGGTTGAAGAACAGGCAAGTAAAGAAGGGCATGAAGGGCCTATCAACCTCTTCAGCCACCGCACTTTAGGGGACGCAAATGCTGGGACTACCAGTGGAATGCCTGGGATGCATGGAATACTAAAGCACTGCTTGCTGCCCCTGTGCCTGCGAGGCTGGGAGGACTGGTAGGCTGTGCGACTTGCAGTGAGTTATTACTGAGGTATGATGTGGTGAGCCTATGGGCATGTGATGTAACAAGCCAGATCATTGGCAGCAGCAGCGAAATCGGGAACCAGCGGACAAAGTGCTGCTCCACTAATGCTCATAGCCATGCTCATGCCGGGACAGCAGAGCAGCTGGAGGCCTGCGGTGCCTTGTCGGCCAAGCTTTTGGGTCCATGGTGTACAGAAATGGTGCTCTTGTCCTGGCTGGTGCTGCTGCTGAGCAGGATGTTCGGATGAAACAATTGGGATGGTCGGATGAAACAATGAGGAGGTTAAGCCAGGCAGTTCAAGCTGCTGGATATCAAGGTTTATGCAGGGCCAGAGTCTGAGCCAGGGTATCCGTAGGCTGTGTTAAATCAAGCCGAGTGGCGTTAGCAGAGTAGTGTGAGCTAGGTGGGCGATCATGAACTCCCATGCAAAAGCATGGTGTTCATTTGTCTTGTGTGCACCAGCTCTTTTGCACAGAGCCCTGCAGCAAGTCAGTAGGGCCTGGGCTCTCATATGCTGCTGTCCATCAAATGCAGCGCCCTGCTTAAGGACTTTGCCTTGTCCAGCTTGCTGCATGCCTTGTCCAGCTTGCTGTGCGCCTTGTCCAGCCTTGTCCAGCTTGCTGCATGCCTTGTCCAGCTTGCTGCATGCCTTGTCCAGCTTGCTGCACGCCTTGTCCAGCATGCGTGCACAGCCTAGCACAAAAAGGAATCGAGCGTGCATGTACCACTTCCGCTGTTAGCGTGGCTGGTCCCTCAGCGCAAACCTACCTTGCACACGTGTGCAGAGTGGGGTCCTCATCCACCTCCTGACTGCTCTGGCTGACCTTCTGGGCACCCCCGCGACGGAGCTACTCTGGATCCAGGTGCGTGCGTGCGTGTGCATGCGCATGTGCATCTTTGTGAGCATGCCTGCGCACATGTGGGGGTACGCGCATGTGGCAAGCCGCCTTGATCCAGGATGGTGCAAGTAGAGCTGTGTGCAAGTGTGTGCGTGCGCTCATGTCACCATCATGGACCCATGTTGTCTCTTGTACAGGTCTGTGTGCGCGCTTGCATGTGTAATGAGTACATGTTGAAATGCCACCAAGGTCGTGCCTCGCTGGCCTGCAAGTTTTTGCGCGCCTTGTCTGCTTTCATTGCTGCCATTGCTGAGTTTTATGTATGCATGCGTGTCATCTGCATGGTCGAGGCCTGTCCTCCCAACAGAGGCAGGTTCCGCGCCCTTGATTTGATTTGTGCTTTTTAAAGCCCTTGACTATGGATGGGTAGTGTTTTGTTTTCCCACCACGAGCACCGAGTCTCTACAAGAGCACCGAACTGCGCTGGGCACTTCTGTTTTAATTGTGTACACAGGTTGTTGCAGGCGTGGTGTTTGCCTTGGCATCAGAGTTTCTGTACTCCGCCTTGCTGGTGAGTTGTGATCGTGCTTGGATTACTGCCAAGGTTGCTATCTGGCCACGGTCATACAATTTGATGGTTGATGTGCTAGTTGACCCTGCATCCTTGGTTTGCCTGATTTGACACCTGCTGCTGCATGCCTGGGTGCTGCGAGCAGCAGCGTCTTCACAGTGCTTTGCTCGCTATCTGCATGCAGGGATGCTTTGGGGGAGCTGTCATTGGCTTTTGCTCTGGCTACATAGGTGCCATCCGGGGCACAATCCGGCTTTTGCTTGGGGGGGCATCAAAAGTGCTCCAGGGGTCTCGAGGCATTGTCCGCTTTGCTCTTCTGGGCATGGGTGTGCGTAAGATGCGCAATGTACCCTAGTAGCATTCAGCAGTTGGAATCCATTCCAAAAACACACACGTTGTAGACTGTTACTAAAAGTATTAGGCTTTGTCTGGCTCTAAGGGCCGTGTATAGACATTTCTCATGCACTTCACCTGTATCATCACACATGGATGGCTATCCGAAGAACATGTATGTTGTACAAGCTGCCATGCCTTCATATGCTGCAAAATGCTAGTGCTTGTTGGTGGTGTTCAAATAAATGCGCACGCGTGCGTGTGCGTGTGTGTGTCATGTAACGCACAATTGTGCACAAGAGCACAGTGTGTTCAATAGTCGCAGGTGCTATGATCGACACACTGTTTGTTCGTCCCGCCATTATATCAGACGCCTTAAGTTTCATCCTCCAAACCCTATATATACAACTTATAAGTAATCATGTACACAAAGAAAGCAGACATTCAGAACGCTCCCCAAGATAATAATATATAGGCGCACAGTCGACAGTACGACAAATTCAATTCGATCGAAAGATCAATTTGTTTTAAAATGAACTTCGCGAGCCAGCTTGAAAGATGCATGCAGCAGATGGCGCAGTCAGGTAAGAGCAAACTACATTGCTGCGACAGGCGAGTGCATCCTCTTAACTATAGTTCTAACAATTGCCAAATTTGGTGTTCTAGAAGGTTCAAAATCTTTCAGAAATTTTCCTTTGACAGCTGGCCCCTGAATGCTTTGTTGAAGTGGATACGCATGTATCAGCAAAATCTTCCTACTCTGTTTAGAGGCGCGCATCCAAGAAGCTACACAGAAGAAGGCGATGCTGGATTCACAGATTGAGGCTGCGCAAGCAGGGTTAGACGCCATCAGGGAGACAGCGCAGGTGCTTTCAACGCATCAATCAAGTTGACCATATCAATACATGTATATGCACGTCCTGCCATAGTACATTGCATAGCAGTTTGCCTTTGGTACCTCTGCTAACAAACCTCGTGCCACACAATAAAATTCTTTATTGCTGACTTCCTCACTATCCACAGGCTTCGTATCAGAGTGCTTCTCATCAAAAAGCACAGCGTCAGAACCTAGAAAGAGAGATTGCAGAAATGAGAGAAATGAACATGAAGTTGCGTCAGGTGTGGTGCAAAAGCTGGCACATGCATAGTCTGTAAAACATGCATGTCTGGCCATCAATTCTCCTAAAATTGGTTTTTGCGTTGCTTGCGACGTTATTGCTTTTTAAAGCAGCAAGACCAATTTGAGCGTAAAGCAAGTCATTTGAGCATTGGGCAATTTGATTTTGGGCACATGAGAGGGCCTGAGGGTTTAATGTCAATGACATGCTGGAGGTGGTATCATGATGATCATCGAATTTGCACAAGTTCAAGTCTCGTATAATTGTATGCTTATAAGCATGACTTGCATTATACGATGCAATCCTGGTCAGATGAATAGCACGGAATTTGTCAGGGAATTTGTGCAGATATATCAACCCTGCACTTCCTTTCCATTAAAAGCATTTGTGTACAAGGTTACTCGTGAAATCGTCAAAGGGAGCAAGTTGTTACTTAATAGGAGCTATTTGAATTTGCCGGCTAGCTCACTTTTCATTTCTCTGTGTCTTCAATCACTTGCTCAACTTGCACTCACACGCTCGCCTCTGCCTTGTTGACACAACTGACTGACAGTTGCAGCTATCAATGTCGTGCTATTGCGTTTACACCCTTCAGGAAGTCGGAGAAGTGTCACTGAGCATCTCCGAGCTGGATGCTGCCCGGATCCAGGGCAAGCTCCGATTCATTGAGCAGTGCCAAATCCTGCAGCAATCAACCAAGTGAGGCTGCAATCTTAGCTTGGACACTGGCAGCTGCTGTCCAGTGCTTGAAAACAGCAACGAGACTGCAAATTGTTCTTTTTTATCGGCCCACTCTACCTGAGAAGAGACACCATTATCCTTTTGCAGGTCATTGGTTGCCAAGTGTGACAAGGCTGCACACTTCACAAAGGCTGCCTAGGCCTGCTGGTGAGGAACATGACCTTGTGTTGGGGACATGCAATTGCAAGACTTGCTTTGTGCCTAATGAATCTGTCTTCCAGGCTGCTAAGAAGCCACACCTTGCAAGCATGTATGTGTCTAGATGGGGTCTTTTGGCTCATCAAAATGGATGTCAGTAAGAAGTTTGAAATCGTTGGACAGTTCAAAGCCAGAGTCTACGCAGATCTTGTGTTGCATGATCTTGCGTCCCATTTGACTAATATTTTGCTGACAAAGGACATTGAGCAACTGCTTAGGTTGGTGTGTATCTGTTGTAACTGCTGGTCTTTGGCATGATGAATGCAGGCCTGCCGCACTGGTCGAAAGGCAGCCCTCCTCAACAGCACAAGCCAACTTGGATCTGCAGATCTGCAGATCTGCAGATCAGTTTTGATATCTTCCCTGATAGCAAATTTATAGGTACATGAAGACTTCAAAAAAAATTAGATTTCTATATCATGAGACGTCGATTTGCCTCGGTTTCATCGTTCACAATCACTCATTTGCCTCGGTTTCACCGTTCACAATAACAAGTCATAAGTAGTCTACCAAATTTTGAGCTCCAAATCTTGTCAGCACTGGTGGCCTCGCGGACTAACTTGCGGCTGTCAACCTTTGAATGTTATTTGACAAACTGCGTATGGTTGGAATGCGCTCCATTTTTTCGCGAGCCGTGTATTCGCGCTTTCTAATCCATTTTAATCTCACCTAGGTTGAAAGATGGATGCAGCCACTCTTCATAAATTGAACCTTATCGAGGTAAAACCGATTTATTGAACTGCAAGACAGGAAGGGCAGATGATCTGGTTGGCAATCTTGGACTGTGGATTGTGGCAAGCTTGGAGTGAGGTTTGCAATATGAGGCATACTTTAATGGCCAGCTGATCATGCATTGCGCGTCTTATACATAATCAGGTCCTTGAAGAGGAGTTCCGCGAGGCATCCTTAGACTGTCTACACAGCGCGCCTTCATGCTTACCAGACGAGGCCGCAGAAGAGTGGTGAGGATAGGCCTGACCTTTCTCAACGATGAAATGACAGAACCTGACTCCAAGTAATCCTGCACTGTCTGTCCTTTTCCGATCAGGAGCGAGAACCAGATCAGGGCGCACTTCCAAAGTGCGCTTCGTGGGGAGACACAAGCTCGTGGCCAGGTGCCCATTCCCATAGATGTGAAAGCAAAGGGAGCTGAAGAGGTAGCCACCAAAATCCAAGGCCGCGCACTTTGTGCAACCTTCCCAGAGCCACCAGCTGAAGAATTCCAAAAGTGAGTACCCTCACTGACTGAACCAAGCACAGCGAGGCTCCACGTTCAGTTCATCACCAGATGCTCACTGTCTTACAAAACACACATAACATACATCACCATGAAACAGACCCTGCCGAGCTTCTCTGTTTGCCATCATTCTGTGTCAGGTGGTTTCCTGCATACCCGAGGTTCAGAGTGGCCCCTGGATGTAATGTGAAGCTGCGCGTGGTCTGCTTGCCCTGCGCTGGTGGTGCAGAGGTGAGACAATAGGTGCTTTATAATGGTGCCCCCCATGCATCTGGACGCCCGAGCCCTTACACATTGTGGCGCAAACAGTGAACAGCATCAAAGGGAGATGAAGGTCAACTCTGGAGTGTACAAAGCTGGTTCATTGCACATGCCTCTGCATGTGCAGGATATGTTCACCAGTGAAGGTACAGGCACACGGCGCGTCCCGAGTCCGCTTCTGGTGAGGAAAGGCCACTTGCCCTTGCTATTTTGATTGAGTGGGCATGTGAGCGCTTTGCTTGAGAGGGCATATGAGCACTTTGCTTGGGTGGGCAAATTAGCGCTGCCCCCAAAGAGTATTATGCCGCTGGTTCCGTGAGCACAGATGCAGCTTTGCTGCCCTTGGGAAATGCCATGGCCAGATCCATTCACAGAGAGGGTGCCTCATGTAGAGCATTTCCCTGTGCCTCCTTGAGGTGACATACCCCTGTGAATGTTGCAGTACAGTTCAACATTCAGTTATACTCGTGACAACCCAGCTTCCCCCCTCCACGCAGCTACCATACCTAGAATAGAAGAGTCAAGGTGGCAAGGAGAGGCTGGCAGGCATGCCACGTGCAACACACCACCATTGGATCTACTAGCTCTTCAAGCTGCACGCATAGCACTCAAAAAACTCAATTTCAACCCCAACCCCACACTCCTGGCGCAATAGGATTGGTGCCGAAGGAATGGGGCGGAGGTGCTGGCTGCGCAGCTACCAGGAAGAGGCATGAGGAGGATGGAGGCATGCTGTGGCAGTGCACAGGTGAGTGCAGGGAAAGGGGCCCTCACACTAAGTGGATGAAGGCGGTTAGTCCTGTGGGGAAGGGCAGGGTTTGGTGCATGGTGCCTGTGCACCAATTTACAGGACATGGCTAGGGCCATGCTGTAGCGCTGCTGGCACACACCCTTACTTCCTCAACTGCTCCTTCTCAGGCCTTGGTGAGACAAACACACACTAGCACTCACTCTGTTTGGGCATCCCCAATCGCAGGATGTGGCTCAGGCCGTGCTGCCCCTGCTCGCACCAAAACTACAAGACGGCACCCCTTATGTCGTGATCTCGCACTCCATGGGCTGCTGGATTGCATTTGAGCTCCTGCTGCGCCTTCGCCAAGCAGGTGGAGCCTGCAAGCATGCATGTTGAATGGATTGAGCACCATCAGATAATCTGATCTGGATGGATGTCAGGGCGCGCGCCGATGGGTTAGGGTTAGGGTTAAGATTTAGGTTTTAGGGTTTAAGGTTAGGGTTAGGGTTAGGGTTAGGGTTAATTAGTCAAAAACATGTTCTTTACAAGGTGCTACATTGATCAGAGGCGCATTTTAAGCAAGGAGATTACGTCGATAGCCACCCTGCACTTGCAGAAGGTGCAAGCTGATGAAAGCCCCATACGTGGACTGCCTGTTTGCATGCAGGCATGCAGCTGCCGCTGTCATGGTTTCTCTCTGCGATGCCGTAAGTGCCCTACAGCGTCCACTGTGCCTGTCCTTAATTTTCTTATGCACCCTTACCATACTTCCTTTATGTATGCCCTCAGCTTACTACATTTCCCGTACTAACGCACCCTTGCCTTACTAAGGGCTGCTCTGCACACCTTTAGACCTGCACAGGAGCAAACCATAATTGCTTGCAGCACATCACGCCTTTTGTCCTCTATAAACATTGACATGGTCCTTAAACTTGATCATCTGATTTATTTGCAGGTGCCCATCTATTCCACTTGAACAGCGCCCATGGCGTTTGCAGCACCAGTTGACCGACAGTGAGTTCCAGGTACGGACAGGGACTTCCAGATGCTATTTTGAAGCCCCCATTGCCAGTTGCTCTGCACATAAGCCTGCAGCTTCTGTTATGCATGGCAAGCAAATCACACAGTGTGCCTGACTCATGATGGTGCAGGTTGAGTGTCGGGGCTGGGACATCAATGATGCAGGTGTGGGCCATGAAGTATATCTGTGTGAACATCTGTGTGGCCTTTACTGGCAGGGACCAGAATGGCATATGCCCCTAGATGTGTTAATAGCTCGAGTTTCTGATTAGGATTTCAAGAGTTGCGGCCCACCCTGTGCGTGCAGGCACATCACGAAGTAGCATTGGTGTGTGCAACAAAAAGTGCATAAGCCAAAGCACACGTGCACACCCCTGCCGCCAATGGCGTGCAACTAAAGTTCCTCTTTTTCCTAGCCAGCACCAAAATCTTCCCTATCTCTTGCGTGTTGCACGGCCATGGTAGATTGCATCCACACTCTTTTCTTGATCTCCCTGTGCAGCCTTCCAGGTTTGGTCAGTGTACGAGCCGCTTTTAAGGGCAGACTTCCACATCTTTGACTCCTATCGCATGCAAGATTCCCCAAAGCCTTTTGACAACCTGCCCATTCATGCGTTCTGGGTAGGTGCACCACGGCGCACCATTCCAACGGTATCGTGCCAGGTGTTGTGCCAGAGTGGGTGCAAAGTAGATTGGCAACAGTGTGTACCTAGGGTAGGTCCGCAAACACAGCTTTTGAGAGCCTAAAGCATGTTGCTCAAGTTATGCCCTGTGGCTTGAAATGTCCTCCTTACCATCTGCATCTGCCACGTTTCCAGCATTGAGCCCACCACCTAACTTGCACATGTATGATAAGGCTTGTGTATGGCACAGGAGTACAGTTGGGTTCTGAAAACTTGAGTGTGAGAAGGGTGCACACAGGTGGCTGGACCCCAAGGTACTATGGGAAAAAGGGCAGTATTCTAGCTGTCAAAGGAATAGCCCAGGAAATTTTCCCAAAGCACCCGTAACTTTGATTGAATGCTGCTGCTTTGTCATAGTACCTTGGGGGCCAGCCACCTGTGTGTACCCTTCTTACACTCGAGCCTTCAGAACCCAACAGTACTCCTGTGCCAAACACAAACTAAATCATACATGTGCAAGTGGTGTGCTCAGTGTTGGAAACGTGGTCGATGCAGCTGGTAAGGAGGACAGTCAAAAGCATGGACATCTCCCTTAAACAGCTGGATGATGAACTTGAAAGCAATCCCCAAGCTCTTGGTGATTGGCACCCACTAGCATGCAGCCATCTGCTTGGTTTGTTCAGGATTTGAGTTGGTGACCTTTTTACAGCTGAAGATACAGGGGAGGTAGAGGCACTGAGTCACAGGTAGGTAATATGCGTTGACTGGGTTTCATATCCACTGGGCATGTGACAGGGAACCGCTGACAGACGTATAAACGAGAGCATGGTCCAGGGCTGGAGGGCCTTTACTACAGGTGAGCTTGCGACAGTTTGACATGGAGGTTCATGCCAGGCTTTGCGTCTCAACTGTCTCTTGATTGGCTCTCTCTTCTCGGCTGTATTTGCTCTTTAAGGATGAGATTGTTTTGCTTTTGCTGATGCGCTTCCAAGTTCCATGATGCACTCACTGCCCACGTGCTTTCTCTTTTCTTAGGGCCCTTCCAATGCACTCCAATAGCAGGCAACCACCTTTGGCCTCTTCAGAAGGAATCAAAGCAGGAGTGGCAGCAACAGATCACTCACCGGATCTCTAAGTTGGTAACATGATGAGAAGACGGGCAAAGAACTGCAAGGCAGCGGCTGAGTTGAGACTCAGCGAAGGAAAACACATCTCATCAAGAGATTCTTCAAGTTGGAAAGATCTACCTGCCCATCAAACACGTCTGATCAGTTCTGCAAATTGCATCCCTGCCAGTGATCAATGCAGAAAAAAAGTCATGGGAGCGTGGTACAGTAGCAACATTGGAGAATGTGTCTTCTGCAACCTTACTCCTTCACTCAGTTTTGCACCCTCAATTCAGTGTGAGCACATGCACGCTAGCATGTAGTTTTTCATTTTCCTGGCATAGCTGTCTGCAAAAATATGGCAACACACTCTAGAGCGTCTTGGTGACTGATCTAGGCCATACAGCATGTTTGTCTCCTCCTGAAAATACCTTTCAAGGCAAATTGCCTTTCACGCATTGCTGCCATTGTAGAGTTAAGTTCAGGGTGCAGGCCTAGTAGGATTCTCAGCTAAGCTGCCCTCGATCGGCAAGTACAGCTTTGACATATATGAACTTAATTTAGTCTTGGCTGTGTCCTGCAGGCACCCCTGTATGCAGTCTATTGACAAAGATGCTCGAAGGGCACTTAAATACACAAGCACCGTTCACACATGTACAGAAATTAGAAAGAATTTTTATGTTTTGCTGAAACTTAAATTTGAGAATATATGTTTGGGAAAAGAAAGAAGAAAAAGAAAGAAGAAAAGCTGCGTAGGCAGTAAAACCAAACTCCCCACATCAAATAAGGAAAAGGAGACACGTTGACCCGAAGAGCCACGAGTCTCCTCCACCGGCACTAGTGAATATCTGAAGGGATATCTGAAGGGTTATAAGCTGCCCCCCGCTCCAGACCAAGACCTTGAGAGCAACTGGTTTTCTCAAGAGCGCAACTGTTTTTTTCAAGAGCGCACTTAAGCACAGAGTGAGCATGTAGTTTGAGAGCATGTAGTTTGAGAGCAGTTTTATGGGCTCTAGCGTGTCAAGGCCGACCTCTTCAAGATGATTTGAAGTATGAAAGGTATTAATAGAGCCCCCCACACCAAGAAGGATGGTGTGAATTATGGCTTTCTAAGCCTTCAAGAGCTTGCAATGAATGCCGTATTGTTTTCTAAAGCCTTTGGTGCCGTTTTTGTAAGTAATAGATTTGGTTTTCTTATTGAAACCAAATGTGTGCCGACGATTCTCCTTTCTGAAAGAGAGCAGTTTGGTCACAGGACTTTTGGGCTGGCCTGACGCAGAGCGGAGTACTTGCCTGACCGTGGATAGATGTCTTCATAGACGAGGTATAAATGTTACATGTCGACAAGTGATACAAAGCCAACACGGATCCAGCAGACAAAGAGAAAGTAAAGTCTGGACTGAGATCCTTATCAATGACACAACTCGCAATATATACCAACTCTATTCAATAATAGCCACACAAGTGTATATGTGGTTGGCAGCATAACAAGTGGCTTCAATCTTGGCCACACAATTAACAAGCGGTCCAAGTTAGAGCCTCTCACAACGTGAGGCTCTCAAGCAGTTTATAATAGCCACAAAAATAAATTGGCACCATCTTCCATAAAAACACAACAGAGTCTTCCCAAATGTTAAGCATATTGGGATACTACAGGTCATGCATACAGTCTGCTCAAAGTGTTGTCAATAGCACAGGCAATCGCCAATTTAGGCACTCCAACTCGAGCTCTCAATTCATAGCTGATTAGTGTACAATTGTGCATACAAATAATCATAATGCACTTAATATTCAGGTAGCATTGCACTTTCTAGTGCACATGCAGGCGCGTGTACATATGGTACAATATAGTACAACTGAGCGCAAGCTCAAGTAGATTGGGCACAGTAACCTTTTGTTTCAGGCCTCCTCAATGTCTTAGAAGGCAGGCCCTTGCAATGTCTTGCAAAGTCATGATATCTAGTTGCTATCCAAGGGGTGCAAGCAAGTAATGACCTCTCTTGGTTTGGATTTTCTTCTCAAATGTGATGCATGATATGCAAAGTTTTCTCTCCTTTCCTCTTAGAAATTGTGGCGTGTGGTGCACAAAAACGCAAACAATGTATTTACATGTGTATCCTCACAGCAATAAACAAGGTGTGCTTCCTTCCTACTGGCATTGAGCTCGTGAGCTCTGTGTACATCTCCATTGGGTCGTCTTGGGCGTGACACCTGGTGCAAATGAGGAGAGGTTTGCAATTTGGTTTTTTTGTAGGTAAGGGAGTGACCAGAATAGTATCAGGGCGACTAGAGGTGAGTCTATCATAAGAGATGATCTCTTGCAGATAAATGAGCATCAAAAAGCCAGCTGGATAGTGTCCTATTATTAGCATGCATTAGCATGCTCGGGAATTTGAAGGTTATGTTGAGCCAAACGGTTAGTATTTCCGGCAACCAAATTAACTAAACATTTGGCTAGAGTGTCTTTGCTGATGGCTTTCATGATGATCCTGCAGGCAATATTATGGCGTTCAAAGATCATTCCAGGAAAAACATTGTGTTGACACCCTGAAAGGATATGGTGAGCACTATCTGCTTGTCAACAGAGTGACCACTGAAGGCTAGTGGACTCTTTAAAACGACAGCACGTTTCTGATTTAAAAGGATGCCTGTGCGGTAGCGAAAGATGTTGTATTTCATTTGGAGATAAGGTTTAGACATGCTCCAAAAACGTTGCTAATGCCTTTGTGGACGTGTGGAAGCGGAATCTGGTAATAAGAGTGGTGCCCTGTTTTTGAGTTGGCATAAACCAATTGATGGTTCGTGTGCATTAGGGATTTAAGCGGGGCTTGGAGATTTCAAACGTTAGTCAATCTGGCGCTGTGTTGGGGAGCTTCAGTGTCAGATCCTTGCTGATTAGCTTCTTCAACAGCTAGCCAGCTAATATCAAAGAAGGGATTGCCACCAGGGCCTGCGTTCCGGATGGTCATTTCAGCTGGGAGGCTGTTTCCGTGGCAAGCTTGGTGTTTTGCAAGGGCGTCTGCACATTCATTTCTGGCAATACCAGCATGGGATTTTGCTTTATAGAGGAAGATGTGGGATTTTAAGCTACAGATAGTTTTCGGAATGAGGATTTCTCCTTGGACATGGTGACGGTGCTTCTCCGGGTACAACAATTGTTTCCTGATTTGATGGAGTGAGGTAAGGCTGTCAGTGGCAATATAAGTACGATTGTGTGTAATAGCAGCAGCTATAGCTGCCAGTTCTCCTCTCCCTATGGTGTTGGTTGTACTAGCATCATTTGGTTCAACCAAGTTACTAACTCTTGAAGAGTTGCACGTGCTGGGGTGGTAGACACCTGCCCCAATAAATGTTTGCCTTCTTGGATATGGCGGCTTCTATCCGTGTCAGTCCAGGATTTTTAGTCAGTCATCTTGGAGTGGAGAGTGTGAGCCCCGGTTAGGATGGCCACTTCACCCAAAGCAGGCCTGTGGAAGCACTTGGTAACTTGTATTTTGTGTGAGTGAAGTTTCTTAAATTTCTTGAGACCAGGCGCTGTCTCAGCGTGCCCAGTATTACATTTGGGATAGTTAGCAATGCTGCTGAGGTGCGAACTTGCTTCAGGAATGTCACAAGCAGGATTTTGCAGCCATGTAGGATTCTTTTTACTCAGGTGAAGACAAGCAGCTGTGTTCCAGACTGCTATGATATGAATATTCCAACAGGCCTGGGGTAGGGGAGTCTCTTGACTGATCCAGGATTGAGGGGAAGCGTAGGTGATCTGATAAGCTGGATTGTTCCAGATTCATAACACAAGTGGGAATAGGCTGTCAGGAGACTTAAGTAAGTGTTGATGATCATGGATTCATTCCAAACTGCAAATTCTATGCCTTTCTCCCTACAAGGTTGTTTTAAAAGTATTTTATACTTAGCTTTTGCCTTATTTGCTGCTAAAGTAGGTATTGGAACATGAAGGTGGCAGTTGCCTCAGTGCTGAGGATGGTTGAATAGACATGCCCTACTTAGGCCTTGAAGGCTAAGATTCATGGTATGGTCGTTATATGTTAAAGATCTGGCAGTTGTTGGTTGGGCACATTACACTGAGACTGGATTTTACTGGTAAAGCCCTGAGGGGCTTCTTTTCCCAAGTGCCCCTTTTCCTTACTAATCAGTAATTGATGTGAGGAGCTTTCCTGCTGCTTGCGTAGTTTTTCTTTTCTTTCTCCTTTCTGAGACTGGATATTCTGAACCCCAGTTCTTGAGAATTTTCATCTCCGAGCTATGGTTGTAGCACAATTGTACCGAACAGACAAGCTTAGCCGAATTAACGACAGCATGTATTTAGAAAAGGTCTGTTGATAACCGAAACTTCTCCCACAACCATTCTTGCTATTGGTGCCTGTTGGTGCACCATTCTTGTTTCTTAGACTGCCTTCTTTCGTGCACATTGGTGCCTTTTGTAATGAAGCTTCAGGTCGCAGACCTCATAGGCTTTAGCTAAGCTGTCCTCGTTTTGTGGACACAGCTATGGAACCTTAATTCAGGTAGGGGAAGGCTGTCTTATGAAGCTAACAGGCCACCTCAAAGCAGTCTCTAGACTATAGTAGAAAAGATGTCAGATCTATGACGAATGGGGATGGCACATAAAGAATAAAGGTCAGTGCTGGCAAAATGGTAGCACAAGTTCTTTTTTTCTTCATGATTAATCGTTTTTTATGAGCAGGCTAGCAGTCGCAATTCTTGACTGAAGGCCTTATCCTTGTAAACCTTGTAGCACAAGTTCGTGTCCTCTGGGCTGATCAGAGGCTCTGGGTAATGGAATGGCAGCTCAACCGTGTGTGCGCATGATGGGGAGCATAAGGGTGAAGTATAATTGAACTGTAGCAGCGCACTGCATGATGCAGCTTGTGGTCTACTAGATAGTATGCAGTTGCGCCCTCTCTGTTGCATGGCTTTCTCGCTGGGGCAGGCAAGTGTAAGGCTCTACGCTTCACCTCTCCTCAATCAAAAAGACTATACTTGTTCGGACCAAATTGTTGGTCAGTCAAGACTTGTTTTGTGCTCTTTCAGGAAGAAGTGCACATTCCTTTTCTTCCCTTTCTACCAGTCCTTTTCTGTTGAGGAGACTATTCTGCATGGTATGATCGTACCACATCTTCTGTTGAGGCCCCTTACATTTTGCATGCCTTGCCAGCTCAGATGGATATTTTTCGTCGGGCTGGCAGTGTCCAGCAAGCCAGCAGTCAACCCATCTGGCTGAAGGTCTAAACCCATCGTAACTTAACTTGCCAGGTCAGACTGTCTTTGGTTTCCTTCCTCAACGGCACAACAAACTCTGCCATCTCATCTCGGACATTATGGACTATTTTCTGGCTGACGAAGACCAGCAACAAAACAATCAGCCTGACGACCAGGTTGGCGGTTAACCCTTAACTTGTTGGTCAGTCAAGAACAGCGATCCGGCATGACAGACTTGGGCACTAAGCACTTGCCAAACAAACAAAAAAAAGGCGTCGTCCTCAAGGATCCCCAAGTCACCGGGGCCGGGTGGCAAATGTTAAAGGAGAGGCTGCTTGAAGCAACAGACAGCCCTCTATCATTAGAACATCACAAGAGAGGACAAGGGAACTCAATGTTTTGGCTTCACCAGGCACCACTGGCAAAAGGCGCGTCAGGCGCCCAAACAGAACCGTGCATGATTAAAACTGACACGCCGGTTCAAGAGAAGGGTTGTGGGCCTGACTGGCTTCAACTAAGCTGCCCTTGATGAACAACCTGGAGTACGGCTGTGTAAGAATTGTTGTACTAAATTTAGAAGGAACGACAAGGACATCCCACAATCAGTCCAGGGAATCACATGCTGAGGATGCAGGGCATACAGAGGGACAGCACAGTTTCATACGGAATCCTTCAACAAGCTGCACACAGCCATTTTTAACATGCTCCTTCAGACACCTTGTGTTCACTGATTCGCTCATAATTGATGCTTTGGGATGATGGGCTGAGTTGGCAGTGTAATAGGACAGGTGCAAATGCGAAACAAGCCACAAGCTAAAGCACGACAGCTGAGCCATAATACATGCGCTAAGCCAAGCAAGCATCACAGCACCAACATACGGAAGATAATGCGCGAGCTGGCCTTGGTCACCCGGGCATAAACTGAGCTAGCAACGCTTTCCTTGCATGTCACATTTGTCAAGCCGTTTGTAAATACGGCCTCTGATCAATGAGGTTTCATGGGGCGCAAATAGTCCCTTTGCAGACACTCCATGGAATGCCCAGCTTCCAGACTGCCTTTTGGGAAGGAGGGCACTTGTGAAGCAAGGCAGCCTTTCGCCATCCAGACTTCCTAACCACACTCCTTGCAGCCCTGCACTTTGCTTTGTGGGCACCCCACACCTGCCGCACAAGCGGGCGGGTGCCTGGCACTACCCGGCACAAGCTGGACCGCCCGGCAAAAGTAGGCAGCTGCCTGGCACATGTGGGCGGCTGTAGCTGCCCGGCTACCTGGCAGGCGCCTCACAAGTACGTGAGCAGCTGCACCTGCATGCCTCCTCCAGGCACCACGCGTGCGCTGCGGTACGCGGCGTCCACGCGCTGCCACGATGCGAGCGACAGCGCGCCGCGGCTGAGCACCGCCACCTCCAGTGCTTCACGCATGTTGCGGGGCGGGGGCGGAAGCTGCAAGGCTGACGTCAGCTCCAGCAGCCCACACAGCAGCTGCGTGTGTGCGCGCAAAAGTTGAGGGCGCGGCGGGGCAGCGTTGGTTACATGGCCAGTGCAGGGTCTGGAGTGCATGTGGGGTGTGTTGTCTGGTCGACCTGCTTGCTCGCGGGCGCGTGCGTGTGCAAGCGTGTGTTTGTGGGGTCTGGAGCGCGTGTGGATGTGTGAAAGGGTGCTTGCATATGTGTTAAGTCCGAGGACTCAATATGAAAAGCGTATTAGGCGCAAGATTATGGAGTGTGTGCATGTGCGTGCGCACAGGGCAGCAGCACAGCCCTTGCTAGCAGGTCAGCAATGCACGCGCTCAAAAGCGGGCGGGCAGCGCTCGCCTCATTGCAGCACCTTCTAGGACTGACCATCCAAGCAACCTTCTCCCTATGGAGAAGACTCCTCGACAACGACGCTGTCGAAGGAAGAATCAGCTATCAGGTGCACTACCCTATTACATACCCACACCCTGCCCTCGCTACAGAACCCAGCCACACTCACAACAAACATGCTCGCCTCACCAACATTGTCAGAAAGAGCGCAGATTTGCCTGGCATGGGTAGACGATGGTAAAGTGCAGTCACATACATATCAGTTTGGTGCTTCTGCACTTTTTCAAATACATGCACACGCCCGTACACGCAGACACAAACACATACAGGACACACACACACACATGCACAAGACCACATACCTGCGCGGCCATGTTGGCGGGCAGGCTCGCCACTAAACCCGTGTGTGTGCAGCAGGCGGCACACAGCTGCCACGCCGCCTCCTGCAGCCCTGCGACCTGAGGCGGAGAAGCCGTACCGGATGCCAGGCGCGCCGCCACCAGCCGCGCCATGCCGCCCACGAAGCGCGAGACGGCCAGCGAGAAGTCAGGATCCAGCCAGCTGCTGCTGCTGCTGCTACTGCTGCCGCTCCCACCACTGCTGCTGTCTCCGCTGCTGCTGGTCGGGCCGAGGCTGGGGCTGGGGTGTTGCTTCAAGCCAGGAGAGGTGCTGGGAGAGGGGAACGCAGCAGCAGCAGGCAGCGACTGCCAAGGAGCAAGGGCCTCCCCATTGATGAGTCTCTGCTGCTGCTGCTGCTGCTGCTGCTGCTGCCTTTGAGCCATGCGCTCCTGCGTCACAGGGAGGCGCGCACAACACAGCTTTGGCGTGCACGTGTGAAGGTGATCAAACCACAACAAAGCACAGGCGTGTGCGCGTTATTAGGGTGATCACAGCAAACAGAGCATAGGCGTGTGCGTGTGGTTAGGGTGATCACAACATGGGCGGGTGAGTGCGCAGCGCCCCACGCTCATTCCGGCCTCCTTACTCTGCGGTGTTTGCTGTGTGTGCTTGTACGTACAGCTTCTCCCTGTGGAAGCACCTGCTTATTTAAGAAGGCATCCCCATCTTCTTTGTTTTCAAGTGCAGCTGTGCACATACACACTCATTTATGTGCCACCCACAAACTGCAGCATCAGTGTGCACTGCAGCATGCACCCCGTGAGTGTTGTGTGTTTTTGTGCGAGTGTGTGTGCGTGTGCTCGTGCTCGTGCGCGCGTTGTCATGCCACTCAGCATGCAGCTCATGCGCCTGGGGCGTGCGGCATCTGGGGTATTTGAGGTCTTCGAGATGTTGAATGCGTTTGGGCATCAAGGAATCTCAAGCCATTTGTGGAGCGGCAGGGGGGGAGTTTGGGGTGATACTGGAGGAGAAGGGACTCATGAAGCGTTTGAGATGGACGCGATGGACGATTGGGGTGATTGGTGTGTATGGGGTGGGACATTTGGGCGAGAGTACGCATGAGCGCCACCAGCAGTGGGCCATGACACACCGTGCTTTTGTGAGCCGGCTTCATTATAAGAATGCCTCACCTCAACACACCAGAAGTGGCCCACTTACACGCTGGTTAATTGTGGCCACTGTGTCAAGCCAACAAAGAGCAAGCGAGCCAGGGCCAGGCGCACGCGGAGAGCGCAACCCCACGCGGAGAGCACAACCACAAGCAGCAGCACCAGGGATGCATGGTGTAGACGATCTGCTTTACTGGGTGGACGTGATGCACAGAGCAGTGGACCGCATTCCGCATCCAACCAAGGTTGAATGGATGCGCACCATCCCACAGGCTTCACGTAAAAGGAAGCATGACGCACCACAAACACCAGCAGGGCCAGCGTCAGAAAGTTGATGCTTGGCAGCTGCGGCTCTGGCTGGGCGCCTCCCGCGGACGCATTGCGCACACTGGGCTCCTCAATCTGATGACTTGCAGCCTCTCCTGCTGCTCCTACTGCTGGCGCTGGTGCTGGCCCTGGTGCTGCTGCCGCAGCGGTAGGAGTGGCAGCTGGAGGCGGGCTGCCTGGCAAAAGACGTGGCGGCTGTGGTGGCGGGGATGGGGATGGTGTTGGTGTTGGTGGTGGGTCTGGGGCCCAGCCACCCGGCTGCACCATGCTTGCCAGCGCGACCATGGAGCCCAACACGAGGGAGAGGTCGCGCGCGGAGTACGCGCGCAGGTGGGGCGCGATGCGGGCCTGCGCAGGCGGTTGATGGTAGCCCGCTCTTTTGCAGCGTGCAGGCTTGGAGGGGGACGTAAGCAGGGGCAGGTCGAGCAGCTTTGCTGTGAGGTGCCATTGAGTGTGTGGCTGTGCCCCATTCTCAACAGGAAAACCTCAAGCAGCCCTGCCCCGCATGCGGCCACAAGCACACTTGCATCTGCGCACCCCGGGTCATGCTCACACACAACATTCTCCTGCATCAGCCACAAGCGCGCTTGCATCTGAGCACCTCGTCGCATGCTCACTCACACAACTTTCAGCGCATCAGGTTACACATAGAAAAGGCTGCTGCACGTGTGCGCGCCCCCCCCTTCTGTTTGACCTCTCGCCCAGGCAGCACCACGCCCGCCCGCCCAGGCACCTGACATTCAAAAACATGCACACGCATGCAGAGGCAGAGGCAGACACATACGTCACAGCCCCCACGCACCTCCAGCGCGGGCACCCATCCCGGCAGCGGGCGCCACCTGCTCTGCGCCAGGCGCGCACACAGCGTGGCAGCATCCGAGGGCAGCAGCCAGCGCTGCTGCCACCGCCGCTCCTGCCAGTGCGTGCCCCACTGCTGCCTGCCCTGCCGCTGCTCCTCCTGCTGCGCCAGGCCCATGGGCGCACGCAGCTGGGCTGGCCAGGGGTGGGCAGCCGGGGGGGCTGCAGCGGGGTTCCCTGCCTTCAGCACGGCAGCTGGCAGCTGGGAGGGGTTTTGCTGCAGGTGGAAGCTGGGCTCTTCAGCCTCAGGCAGTTGGGGAGGGGGCAGCAGGTGCAGCAGTCCCTGCGCCATGGCGTCCTGCATGTGCACACACACGTGCGCACGCGCGCGGGTACAGGTGAGGGGGGCGCCAGAGGTGTGAGAACGCGTGCCGGAGGCGCGAGAAATACATGCCAGAAGCGCGAGGAATGCATGCCGGAGGTGTAAGCAATGCATGCCAGAGGTGTGAGAAACGCATGCCAGAGGTGTGAGAAACGCGTGCTGGAGGTGTGAGAAACGCATGCTCCCTCAAGAGCATCCCCTGGGTAAGAGGGAGTGGGGATGGACAGAGCATGCTCAAGTGCATTCGCTTTGCTGCCTGCATGAGAGCCGGCTTTGACTGACTGGGCCGCCCTGGAGGGGCTTCCGCGCCCCTGAGGCTGCAATTGGGGCTACATTTGGGGGTGTGGCAGCAGATGTGAGCAAGGAGGGTGGGAGAGGGGGTCATGCAGGCCTGAGCAAAAGAAGACCACCCCACAGTTGTGCACACAAATGTAGGTGCTCGTGCCTAGGAGTCTGCGGAGGTGGTGACGAGCCGCACGCACGCACATGCGCACCGATACTTAGACCTTAACACACTCAATTTGCACAGTAGCAGCAGCAGCAGCAGCAGCAGCAGCAGTAGTGCAGGAGCAAACAGGACGCAGCAGCATGGGCCCACGCCATACCCACAATCACTTCTTGTGGGGGCTGCAGGCATTCTACACCCATCCTCAGTTCCCCCCAATAAGCTCCTTTCCGTCAAAATCTTCCCCTCTCAGCTCCCTCCACTAGCTCCCACCACCGGCCCCCACCATCAGCTTTGAGGGGGGAGGGGGGGCACAGACATTCTCCAGCCTCAATTAGCTCCACCCAAGCAGCACCCACCATCAGCTCCTTGGGTGGCCACAGCCAGTCCGCCCTACGGCGCGTCGGCGCGGGCGCGGGCAAGTTGTCTGTGTGACCAGACGCACGCAGCCTGGCTGGGGATTCCTCCGTTGGGAGGGCAGTGGATGCAAGGGATGGGGTGGGAGTTGTTGCCAAGGAGAGGGCCGCAGCAGGCTGGCTGGGAGGTGCAGATGCAGGAAAGAGTGCCACTCTACTGCTGCTGCTGCTGCTGCTGCTGCTGCTGCTGTCTACACTGTCAAGGCTGTTGCTGCAGCTGCTGCTGCTGCTCCTGCCGCCGCCACTCAGCTGCTGGCCTGCAGAGCTGGCGCCTTGCGCTTTGGCGCGCACGGGGCTGGTCTGCAGCATGCTCGCGCGCCGCCACGCCACCAGCGGCCACGACAGCATAACGAGCTCCACAGGGCGCATCTCTGGCACCGCGGCCGCTGCCGCAGCGCCGTAGGCCTGTGGAGCGCGGGCGGGGCGTCCCAGCGCGCGCGTGAGAGAGAGGGAGGGCGTGATAGCGAGCTTTGAGGCGTGAGCAGGTGAGTGAGTGTGGGAGCATGAGTTAGCGGGCATGCGCGTGATAGCGAGCATTGAGGCGAGAGCGTGAGTGAGCGAGCGAGCGCGCTTCAGAGCTTGATTCAGTGCGGGAACTCATGATGGGTGGGCCATGCCTGGGCTTTGCACAGGGTCTCAACATCACAAAAAACCAGGTTGCTTCGTACAATAAAATTTTCTGGTCAAAAGCTGAGAGAGCACGGGACAGCGGGATGGGATGGATGCGCCAGCACATGCATGTGGGATGGATGCGCCAGCACATGCATATGAGATGGATGCGCCAGCACATATGCATGTGGGATGGATGCGCCAGCACATACATATGGGATGGATGCGCCAGCACATATGCATGTGGGATGGATGCGCCAGCACATATGCATGTGGGATGGATGCGCCAGCACATGCATGTGGGATGGATGCGCCAGCACATGTGCATGTGGGATGGATGCGCCAGCACATATGCATGTGGGATGGATGCGCCAGCACATATGCATGTGGGATGGATGCGCCAGCACATGTGCATGGGGTGGCCTTAGGGCTTGGGCCAGGGAGCTTGTCAGTGAAGCGGGCATGGCGCAGCACGCACGTGCCCCAAGCACCACGTGCTGTGCCGCCCCAGCAGGACCGCATCCACACACCGCCACAGCCGTGTGCAAGGACAAACAGCGGGCGAGCGACGTGCGCCAGCCAAGCCAGATTTCAGGTGAAGCAGGGGAGTGGCGCGCGCCAGCTGTGTTGGGTTCCAGGGAGGGGGAGGGGGGGGCGCAGCGCGCGCGCGCGCCATACGCACCTGGAGCCATGGCTTGGGCGGTGTGCACGCCAGGTGTGCCAAGCACCAGCCCACTTGCACCAGCGCAGTGGGGCCGGGCCGCCCCTGGCCAGGGCCGCCGCGCCCTGACATCAGTGCCTGGAGCCGCCCTTGGGCGGCCTTGGTGAAGCCGCGCTGCGTGTGCACAAAGAAGGCGCTCGCACATGTCAGCGCGCATGTGCAGGCAGGCAGGCGCGCATGTGTGCAGCCAGAAGGGCTCGCTGCTGCGTTTTCCAAAGCCGCGCTGTGCGCATACGTTGCTTTTGCATGCACGCGCTTGTGACATGAGCATGAGACGTTTGTGTGGCGCGTGTGCATGTGGGTGAGCAAGGGCAACATCCGAGCAGCAGCAGCAGCAGCAGCAGCAGTAGCAGCCGCCGCCACGCCCATGGAGGAGAGCAGCAAGCGCATACAGAGTACAGGGCCATCCTCTTGCTGACCCAGCAGCACCTACCGGCAGGAGCATGGGGCCCTGACCCAAGCGCACCAGCGCACGCAGGCTGTTGGCCAGCTCGGCAGCTGACGCGTGGGGTATCAACGCCTGCACAAGCATATTGGTCACCGGGTGAGAGGCAGCTGACGCGTGGGGTATCAACGCCCGCACAAGCATATTGGTCACCGGGTGAGGGGCAGCTGACGCGTGGGGTATCAACGCCTGCACAAGCATATTGGTCACCGGGTGAGAGGTAGCTGTGGACGTTGCTGTGGGGCACATGGCAGGCGTCCAGGGCCTGGCATTGCAGGTCCGTCGCGCTGAGCTGCAGCGAAGCCGACGTCTGTTGGTTTGGGTGCACGGCAGCCTGTAGGCTGCGCGCCAAGGCTTGCAGAGTGTGCACAAAACATTGCATAACGATTGTGGCCTTAGGGTGGTGATGTGTGGGTCGATGGCGGCTACACCCGATGGCTTTGGGACGAGTGCAAGTAGCGCCACATCCGCGAGCTGAGGGGCACACGATCTGCTGCAAAACTCTCAAAATCAATGTTTTTTACTATGTAAACGATTAAACTCTTCCCTCTGCTGGTGGCGCAGCAGCGTGCGATGCCCAGTGCACCACATCCGCGAGCTGAGGGGCACACAATCTGCTGGTGGCGCAGCAGCGTGTGATGCGCAGGGCACCAGAGGAGGACACCCTCCAGAATGCAGCCGCGATGACATGCAGCCCCAAGGTGCACACACCTTTTCAACCCCATCTGACACTTTACCCCACCTAAAATCATACCCCACCATAAAATCATACACCACAAAATCACATCCCCATCTGTTCAAGGCCCCCCTTGAAATCATTGCCCCCCTTAAAATCAAACCCCACCTTAAAATCATACTCCACTTTAGATCACACCCCCATCTAAAATCATACCCCATCTGTCCAAGGCGCCATATGCCCATGCCTTGAAGGGGCGTGCCGTGGCAGCCACCGACAAGGCCACCACGCCTTGCAAACCAAGTGCTCTGATAGTGAAGGATTCTTCATACCGTTCTTGGATCATCTTTTGCCAGGACAGGTGTGCTAAAGGAAGATGATCCAAAATTCTTAGCCAAAGTAGGCCTATTTCAATGCTGTTGAGGCCTCACAAGCGTTGCTTTGGCTTGGCACACCCATTCCAAATGCTGGCATGGCACCCTGGATAGGCATGATTCGAAGTTTCAAAAAACACCCATCCTCTGGGTTCCTCCAAACCTAGACCTCCAAACCTAGCTTCTGCCTTTGCTCCCCAATTTTAGCATCAGTGCACACTCGCATTCTTTCCAGTGCAAACTGAGCCACATCACAACCGCACCTGCTGTGCCATATTACACCTGCACCTCGGCAACCACAACACCCATGCCTCCATTACACCTGCACCTGCTGGGCCACGTCAGACCTGCATAATCTGTAGTGGAGTATTCTGCACCAGCTGGGGCACATGCCTGCCCTGCAACAAAGCGCACCTGCATCCTCTGCACCAGCTGGGGCACAAGCTCCTGCTCCACTCGCCGCACGGCCACCAGGCGCCGCAGCCGCATGTCCTTGATGGCATGCAAGCACGCTCTCACATCTGCTAGGCTCGCTTGGGGCAGCTGGCGGGCCAAGTGTCTCAGCAGCTGCGTGTGCGGTAAGAAGGGTGCAAGCGTGCGTGCGGGTGTGAGTGTGCACAGGGGTGCGTATGGGCGCAAGTGTACACGGAAGTGTGCATGCGAGGAGAGGGGCGTGTGCGCACGAGTGCACGAGGCTGCCCGTGGCAGCACACCTGATGCAGCACACAGGTGTGGGCCTTTGCTTAGGCACGCGGATGCGTGTGGCCTGAGCTAAGGCACAAGAGTTTGTGTGGCCTGAACTGAGGCACGTGAACATGTGAGCCTGAGCTAAGGCAATGGTGGATATGTGTGTCCAACTCAGGCTACTAATCAGAATTGCTAAAATTACCTATACAGAGTGCATATTGTCAAAGGGGGGGGCGAAGGCCCAAAATGGGTACGCTTTCTGTAAGCTCCAAGGGCATGAGGCCCTTGGTTTGTTCATTTACAGCACTGTCATTTAGCCCCATTCACAAGGTTTACAAAACTGTCATGCTTGAAATGTACACACCATGGGAAACATGCCTCATCAATTGCAGCGTGAATCGAACACTTGAGCCCCTAAATCTCTTCACCAGATCAATCAGGGCACCAAAGTAAGTTTCAGGGAGTCCCATTTTCCAGCCAAAGAGGTGCAAAATGGCAAAATGGCAAAATGGTGCCAGAATGGCCAATGGCACGCACTCCGCGCCCCCACCTCGCAACTTTTTCACACAGGCTTTTATGACATGTGCATCTTGTGCATGGCTGGGTCTGGAAATGGAGCTAGCAAGGGGGCAGAAAAGCTAATTGGCCATGGTCAGGGGGGTCCTGTGGTAGGGACAACTGATAAATAGACACTGTAGCAAAAACATTAGAGTGAAAGGGCGCGGTGGTTGGTTTAATGTGCACTTTCAGCTAATCCTTTCAAAGGAATCAATTTCTGGTCTCGGGTGCCAAAATGGGCCAAAAGCTAACCCCCTTCCAAAAGCAGCAAGGCTCATCTTGCATCTCGATTTGTTAGCTCATGCGCTGGTTTGCCAAAATGCAGGTTTTCATAAACAGTTTTCACAATTCAACACATTAAACATGCCACATGCTCTGTAGCCATTGCTGGAATGACGCAGGCGACTGAGCACACACAATGAGGGGCACTGCCTTGGGTAACCTTGCCACTGATCACACAACACTGAGAACACAGAGCTGCCAACTCATTACAAGCCACACACACTCACCTGCTCAACGTACGCACATGCCAAGCTTGAGCAGCACTATGTGCACACGCAACCGAGAGCGCCTAGAGCAGCACTTAAATGTGCACGCAAACTCAAAAATCCACACACGCTCACATGCACGCATGCTCACACATGTGTACACACATGCATACACACAAGAGCGCACAGATGCTCACCTTGAGGAGCACGCTCCGGCAGCGTTCCGGCTCGTGGCCTGCGCTGGGGCTGCGGGGGGGCCGCTGCTGCCAGCCCTGCCCCGCCTGCCCGACCCAGCTGCTGCCCCCGCCCGGAGCACCAACACCCAGCAGCCTCCCATTCTCACTGCTGCTGCCACCGCTGCTGCTGCTGCTGCTGCTGCTGAGCTCCGCATCCTCCTCCTCGTCGAAGCTGCTGATGCTGCGGTAGCCCTGGCTGGAGGTGTCACCACCAAACAGGGACGACCTGAGCCACGCGCCCAGCTGCGGCTGCCCCGCCCCCCGCCCCGCCTGCAAGGGCTGCCCCATCACCTGCTGCTGCTGCTGCTGCTGCTGCTGCTGCACTGCCTGCAGCTGCGCAGGCTGCAGCATGGGGCCGCGCGTGGCCTCTGCAGGGGCTGTGCGCGCAACCGCGGCCAGCATGGCGGCCAACGTGCGCGGGCTGGCAAGCAGGCCGAACTCGGCCACAAGACCGCACACCTCACGCCAGCCGCAGCAGCCAGGCAGGCCTGTAAGCGCACAGGGCAAGCAAATGAGCAGGGGCCAGAAGGTCAGGAGTTCTAAGCAGGTACGAAGGCTTCTGCTACCCGTGGCCCCTCCCTGCACCTGCAAACCCTCGCATCCTCTGGGGCAGGGGGGAAGGAGTGTCATAGGGTGGGAGATATGTGAAAGGCAGGGGGGGCAGTATTCCTGTTGTGAGCCTGCATGCATGTCACCACAGGCCACACACAGGCGACCATGCCGCCCATGAGCATGTGCCCAGGCGTAACAGCAGCTTGGCACATGCGGGGGGAGGTGGTACCCAGAGACAGTGTGCAGTGAGACGGGGCACAAAGTGAGGCATATGGCCCCACAGGCGAGCGTCAGTCACACACAGGGCCCAGGCAAGGCGTCATGAACTCCAGCGTCACACACACACACGTACACACACAGATATGCTCCACACAGCCC
>LKMJ01000670.1_pt1 | contig 27432 bp, 43 predicted proteins | sample 643391 | NCBI WGS metagenome assembly LKMJ01 (sample SAMN04112250, study PRJNA286221) | soda lake metagenome | biome: soda lake; feature: Kulunda Steppe; material: water; isolation source: sample PL-Br10 brine of Picturesque Lake | place: Russia: Kulunda steppe | collected 2010-07 | reverse complement strand
GAACTTGCAAGCAGCTGCGGGCGGTCACCACATGCCCTACAAACGAACTTGCAAGCAGCTGCGGGCGGTCACCACATGCCCTACAAATGTGCTCGCAAGCAGCTGCGGGCGGTCACCACATGCCCTACAAACGAACTTGCAAGCAGCTGCAGGCGGTCACCACATGCCCTACAAATGTGCTCGCAAGCAGCTGCGGGCGGTCACCACATGCCCTACAAACGAACTTGCAAGCAGCTGCGGGCGGTCACCACATGCCCTACAAACGAACTTGCAAGCAGCCGCGGGCGGTCACCACATGCCCTACAAACGAGCTTGCAAGCAGCTGGGGGCGATCACCACATGCCCAGCCCACAAAAGCTTGAAGGAGGGCGCAGTTGGTCACCACATACCCGACCTACAAGCTTGCAGGCAGTTTGCCGCAGTCGCTACATGCCTTACAAATGAGCTTGTAGGCAGGCAGCCGCGGGCGGTCACCACATGCCCTACAAATGAGCTCGCAAGCAGCTGCGGGCGGTCACCGCATGCTCAGCCCACAAAAGCTTGAAGGAGGGCGCAGTTGGTCACCACATACCCGACCTACAAGCTTGCAGGCAGTTTGCCGCAGTCGCTACATGCCTTACAAACGAGCTTGTAGGCAGGCAGCCGCGGGCGGCCACCACATGCTCAACAAACTGGCCACCACATGCTCAACAAACTGGCCACCACATGCTCAACAAAGCTGGCAAGCAGCCTTGGGCGGCTGTGCAGCAGTGCCCATCAGCTTAAGGGCACCACGGATGAGTTTGGAGGTGGGATTGACGCTCCATAGATAGGCGCTGATGAGTTGCAAGGCGGGGCAGGCAATGGGATATGCATGACCCTGGCCTGAAAGGCAATGGGATGGGCATAACCCTGGCCTAAAAGGCAATGGGATGTGCGACCCTGGCCGGATAGATGATGGGACGCATGACCCTGGCTCAATCTGAGCACTGACGGGGTGTGGTTGGAGGCAAAGGGTCCGCCACGGCCCGAGCAATAAAAGTGCCCTTCGCCCCTGCTCCGGACCTGCCAGCCCATCCCAGCCGCGCACGACCACACTTTGAGCGCCGCAGCGCGTGACCGACTATGACCGACTATGAGTGCCGTGCATGGCCACGGACCGACTATGAGCGATGTGACTGACTATGAGTGCCGTGAGCGACTATGAGTGACGTGCATGGCCACAGCGTGTGGCTTCCAGCACGTGCGGCGTGAAACCGACCAAGCTACTCCGATGACTCGCAGATCCCTCACAGACGAGGCTCCCCAGCACTTCAGGGAGCTGCGTTTCTCGCCCCCCGAGCTTTGGGGAGCTCCCGGACAGCCTCATCGCCCCTCCATATGCTTCGTCTGTGCCCGACGCGTGCCACACATGCGCATGTGTGAGCTCTTTGCAGTTCACAAAATCCTGCATCGGGCCTCGTGGCAGCCAGCTGCCTGCCCTACCGCGGCACGCTCGTAGAGGTAGGGCAGGTCGAAGTTGAGGATGTTGTAGCCAATCATGACGTCGGGGTCGGTTTCGAGCAGCAGGTCCATCCAACGCAGCAGCAGCTGCTCCTCACTGCAGGCGCATGCAAGATGGCGGTGCAGTGGTGGGCGCACATGATGGGCGCAACAGCCGCCACTGCAAGCCAACAGACGGTCTCATGATGATGGGCAATGCGCGCTGGGAAGGTCGCACTCCATGTAAGGCTGCGCCGTGAGCGTCGCGCTGCGAAGACGCTTTGCTCTGCTGTGTGGGGTGTTCAGCAGAGCGTGCAAAGGCACGGCTTCTTGTCGGTGTGTTGGGTGTGATTTGCCTGTGCCTGATATAGTGCACGAGGCTCCCATGTCGCCAGGTTTGCCTGCAAAGGCACGGCTTCTTGTCGATGTGTTGTGTGTGAAGGGCCTGTGCCTGATATAGTGCAAGAGGCTCCCATGTCGCCAGGTTTGCCAGCAAAGGCATGGCTTCTTGTCGGTGTGTTGGGTGTGAAGGGCCTGTGCCTGATATAGTGCAAGAGGCTCCCATGTCGCCAGGTTTGCCAGCAAAGGCATGGCTTCTTGTCAGTGTGTTGGGTGTGAAGGGCCTGTGCCTGATGTGGTGCAAGATGCTCCCATGTCGCCAGGTTTGCCAGCGACCCATGCGCCTGTGCTGCGCAGTGAGGAGGCCAACACCCTGCTTCTCTCTTCCCCCCCCGGCAGGCATGCCTGATGCACAATTTCCAGCCTGTCCCTTGCGCGACTGCACCTGTCAGACCAGAACACCTCAGCCCTTACAGTAGGCGCGCGTACTCCACCCATCTCACAAAAACATCTCGGCCCCAGCTGCAGGGGCGCACCGCCGCACCTGTCAAACGATAACACCTCAGCCCCGACAATGGGGGCGCACGAGCCCAAGGTCATGACGTTTTTCACGATGGGCTTGCTCTCGCCCTGGACCGTGATCATGCTGGCAATCTGGATGACGGGGTCGATGGATGCATCCGGGAAATGGCCCTGCGCGCAAGGGATGCCGTGCTCGACTGTGCCCCAGGCGTGCGATGAGTGTATGTTGTGTGCGTGTGTGCGCGTGTGCGGACGCGCGTGTGTGTCTGTGTGCGGACGTGCGTGGACGTGTGTGTATGTGTGTGTGTGCGCATGTGCGCATGCGTTCGGAAGGTGGCGCCGTGTGGGGTGCAGGGGAGTCCTGCACTGGTCAACAGACACACAGCGATCACCTCAGCACCCCACTCACATACACACCTTGCAGATTTACACACACACACACACGCACACACACACACACACACACATCCGGCTCCATGCCACTTGTGTGGTGAGCAGCTGGCTTGGGACTATCATCGTGCCAAAGCTGGCTCAGCACTGAAGTTGTGATCGGCCAGCTTGCATCTTTGGGTGAGATGAAGGTGGCCCACAGGATAAGCTCCAAAGCACAGTTAAGGTCGCCTCCGTTGAGAGGCTTGTAGCTGCATCCATGAAGGCTTGTTGCCGCATGCATGGCGTGATGGTTGGCTCTCTCTCTCCTTAAGGTTTGGCTCTGCCTCCATGAGGCTGTAGCCGTATACACTGCAAGACTCCTAGTTGCATTGCACTTGTGTGCTGGGCGCCAGGGCCCACACAACAGTGTCACGCAGCAATGGCAGGTCGCCTTTTCCAATGGCAGGTCGCCTTTTGCAATGGCAGGTCGCCCTGCCACGCACCCGCCGCCCGGCGCACTCGATGTCAAAACTGAGCACCCGCAGGGGTGCAATCTTGCTCCATTCCCCTGCGCACACGCGCACGCACAATGACACCTCAACGGATGGCAAGACACGCACATGGCGATCCACGCCACACCAAGGCCCATGGAGCAGCAGCAGTAGCAGCAGCAGCAGTAGCAGCAAGAGCAGTTCACGCTTCTTAGAATGAAAAATAAGAAAACACACACGCACACATGCATGCAAACACACACACAAAAAAACCTGCGAGCACACGCGCATGCACACACACCTTCTGGAGGGTGGCTGATCAGCTTGTCGTGCCGGATGTGGGCTTCAATGGTGCACCAGGTCAGGCGGGGGGCACCAGGGGGCGGCAGCTGGTACGTGCCTGCCGGCAACTCCACCCAGTTGCCGCCCACCTGTGCAGCAGGTGCATGCATAAGGCGTGCGTGCGTGTGTGTGCGTCCGCGTGCATGTGTGCGTGTGTGTATGTGAATACGTGCATGCACGCGCATGCGCATGTGTGCACTCATGCATGCGTGCGTGTGCGTGCGTTCATGTGTATGTGAATTCGTGCAGTGCGTGCTCGGGTACCTATATTTTTGTGTGCAAGCAAGCATGCGTGCATGTGTGTCTGCAGATGAGTAACCGCGCATGCATGCACGTACACAGATATTGATGCACGTGCGCATGCTCCACATAAACTCAGGTATAATTATGGCGGACTGAGTCGGACACACAAATTAGAGATGCAGGAGCATCCTGGCAATGCTGCCTCCCCTCCCCAACCTCCGCAGCTAGTACAATAGGCCTGCCACCTCCCCTTAGCGACGCACCTCCCCTTAGCGACTCACCACAACCTCCCCTAAGCAACGCACCACAACCTTCCCTAAGCAACTCACCACAACCTCCCCTAAGCAACGCACCACAACCTCCCCTTAGCAATGCACCACAACCTCCCCTTAGCAATGCACCACAACCTCGCCGACCATGAAGTGCAGCACGCAGTGCATGTTCTGGTTGCAAGTCAGGCAGCCCGCCACGTGGTGGGATTTCCAGCCCCCCACACTCCCCCTTTCTCCTGCCCTCCCTGATATGCCCGGGGCACGCACCACGTCCTTGTCAATCATGAAGCGCAGCGCAAAGCGCACGTTGCTTTCGTAGGTCAAGCAGCCCGCCATGGAGCGGCCCCCCACAGAAATGCCATTCTCCAGCAGGCCTGGGCGCAGAGGGGGGGCAGGTGCAGCACACACGTAAGCAACCAGTGCGCGAGGTCACGCGTGCGCAGGGGTAATGATCGGTGGGCGAGGCGTGTGCGTGTGGGGGGCCTCGAATGCGCCCCATCAAATGATCGGTAGGCGTGCGAAAGGCGCGCATATGAGGCACACATCATCAGGGGTGAACGTGGGTGAGGCATGCGTGCGCGTGCGTGGGTGTGGGTGAGGCGGATGTGAGCGGGTTGGGCGTGCGCAAATCGCGTGCGCGCGGGGGCATGGGCGTGGGCGTAGCTCAGGCGCATGCATGTAGGGGTGATTGCAGGAGAGACGCACTGCAGGGGGGGCCAGGCGCACTGCAGGGCGGCAGGGGCACCAAGTGAGAAGGCACATGAAGCCACGAGCAACAAGCTGCTGGAGGCTCCCCGAGCTGAGGCCTGCAACGGGTCCAGAGGCCCGCAACATGTCATGGCGCAAGATCGAGAGCCCCGCACAACAGATGCCAAGCGCAAGATCGAGAGCCCGGCGTAACAGAGTCCAAGCTCAAGGTCCAAAGGCCTGCAGCAGGTCCACACAGTCCGGCAGCCTCTCCATTTGGAGGCGTGCGACTCAATCCAGAGGCCTGCAACATGCCCGGAGGCCCATGCCAGGTCCAGAGGATGGCGCAACCGGTTCAGAGGCCTGCAGCAGGTCTGGAGGCCTGTGCCAGGTCCAGAGGATGGCGCGACCGATTCAGAGGCCTGCAGCAGGTATGGAGGCCTGTGCCAGGTCCAGAGGATGGCGCGACCGATTCAGAGGCCTGCAGCAGGTCTGGAGGCCTGTGCCAGGTCCAGAGGATGGCGCGACCGATTCAGAGGCCTGCAGCAGGTCTAGAGGCCCATGCCAGGTCCAGAGGATGGCGCAACCGATTCAGAGGCCTGCACATTGGTTCACCCTAACCGCCATCTCATGGGCCTTGTTCTTGCCAGTGGTGCACGCAGGCCAGACGTCTGGCAGCTTGTTCTTGTCAATGGTGCACGCAGCCCAGACGTTTGGCCTGCATGCAGGTCACTGGTGCATGCAGCCCAGACGTTTGACCTACATGCAGGGCACTGTGCCTCCCAGGCAGTGTGGGCTGCAGCCTGGCTGGCCATGACCACACGCGTCAGCTTGTCGACCTTGCTGGCAGCCAGAGATGTGATGAAACCAGGCATCACCTCGTCATCACAGCTACATCCCAACCAACCATCAGGCCCGAGCTCATACTAAACCGGGGCAAGCTCGAAGTGGACCAGGGATTGGCCTGTCCATTGACCAGGAACCCAACGAACCATCAGGCCCAAGCTCGAACTGGACCAGGGATCGGCCTGTCCATTGACCAGAATTGGCCTGTCCATTGACCAGGAACCCAACAAACCATCAGGTCCACGCTCGTACTGGACCGGGGATCGGCCTGTTCATTGGCCAGGATTGTTCCCCGGCCACACCTCATTCATGAGAGAAAGACTCTCTGTTGGCGTCATTTGCACTACACTTCCAATCCAACCTGTTTGCTCATGACTCCAGCAGCTCCCACCTTTGCAAGGCGCGACAAGGTAGGGCGCAGCCATGACAAGTTTGAGGAAGGGCTTCTTCTGGCCGCCCTGCAAGACGGTGTGCGCGCGCGTGTATGTGTGTGTGTTTGTGTGTATGTGTGTGTGTGTGTGTGTGTGAATCAGCTGAGCGCTTGCATATGCTGCGAGCAGCTCTTCAGCCCGGCCATGACGTTAGGGTTTAAGTTTGACACACACACATGCATACGCACAAACCAATACATACACATACATGCGCACGCACGCACACTCACTCATGCACAGACCACACTGGTAGGGCAATCAGCAGAGCACATAGAGGGTGCACAAACACACATGTGTGGCAGGTGTGTGTCCCAGTGGGCCGTACCGGGCACAGGAGAGCATATGGTCACGACAGAGGCACGCGGCAGCGGCGCAGATGGCGCGTGTCAGGCCCCATGGATGTGCAAGGGCAACAAGCAAGCTGAGCCTACTTCTGGGGTCTCAAGACGGAGGGGACCTTGTTCGGGCACAAGCACACTTGGGCACGTGTGCGCACAGAGTCGAGCGCGCACGGCAAGTCGTGCAGCCATGTTGTGAAGATGGTCAGACCTGGTAGCCCCACACAGATGCCTTCATTTCCTGGACAATGCGCACAACAGCGGGGCCGTTGCCTCGGGTCTTGGGCTTCAGGAGCTCCTGCATTTTAGCATTTTAGTGCAGGTTTCAGTGCAGGCAGCGTTTCAACATCACATGCCCGCTTGCCATAGTAGAATGTGCATTGACAGCACGGGCGTGGGTAGACAATGCTCCCCGCCTTGCGCTTCACGCCTCAGGCATCAAATCCCAGGCGCCAACGGTCAGCCAGAGCCACCTCTGCTGCACAAGCTATGCGCATAAGATCAGCCAGAGCCACCCCTGCTGCATAAGCTATGCGCACGCCTGCGCTGCATCTGCCCTCCACGCACGCAATCGCTGTGCAGTGTGCGTCGTCTCTCTCCCCTATGCATGCGCTGCGCTGGACGGAGCATCCGCGGGGAAGGCCCGACAGTGGAACCAACACACAACCTTGGGCCACCGTGCACTCTGTGCGCGCCACTCACAATTAGGGATTTCTTCAAGTCCTCCAAGTCCTCAATGCCTTCAATCATGCTCGGCTTCTCGATGTAGAAGTACGGCTCAAAGCCGTGCACAAATGCGCACACGCTCTGGCCTGCAGGTAGGCGGGACCATCCGAGGATGGGGCCTTTCTGGTCAAGGCCTTGTTTCCTGAAGAAGCTTTTCATGTACTGGCTAGGTACTGCAATCAGGGCCTTACGCATAAAGCCTGACGTCAGGGCCTTAGGCATAAAGCCTGATGTCAGGTACTCACGCATAAAGCCTGATGTCAGGGCCTAACGCATAAAGCCAGGTGTCAGGGCCGTGAGTGGAAGAGGGATGTTTGCTAACGATCGTCAGTCAGGGCCCGATGTGCAGAGGCAGTCATGCATGGCTGTGCGGGCCTATGAGTGCAGTCAGGGCCTCGCATGTGAGGCAGTCATGCGCGGCTGTGCGGGCCTATGAGTGCAGTCAGGGCCTTGCGTGTGAGGGCCTCCGCATGAAAGCAGCCTCATGGACAACTCAGTGTAGGTCCCTGCGTGACCTTCAGGTGGTTGTGCGCACGCAGCAGCGATGCCAGCACATGCAGAAGTTCACTGCGCATGAACACACGCAGCTGTGCGTGCAGGGACCCATGCAAAGTTCCTTTGTGGCTATGCGCACGCAACCGCGATGCCCGTGCAACATCATTGATGCAGGCTCGCACAGCTGTCCAACTGCAAATCAAGCCACCTGTCCAGACAGGGCCTATGTGTCTGGCGCACGCAAGGCTCAAAAAGAGGGAGGAAGAGACAGTATGAGGGCAGACGCGCAGCAGGAAGCACGCACTACCAGGACTTTCGACCTAAGCGTGCGTCACCTGTTTCATTCACTCCAAACATCCGCACAACGGAGACCTCCTTCTGATTTAGGTCGAGGTCCAGGCCTTCAGTGGGCTTGGTGATGTAGTAGTCCACGTCAAGCTGCTGAAAGACTGCGCACGCCACGCATGCAAACGGTCCAGGTGATACTCGTGATGCTGGTGAAGGAGTCGTTGTGGTTGCAATGATGGCTTCAAAGGACAAGCGGCAGAGGACACTAAATTCGTATGCATGTTTGCCTGTCTGCATGCACCAATTTGTGCGTGTGCGCGCGCGCGCCTGTGCGTGTGTGTGTGTGTGTGTTGTGTATGTGTGTGCGCGCATGCGGCTCTGCGTGTGCGCATACACATGCGTAAGCATGTGTGAATGTGTTTTGTTTGTATTAATGTGTGCATGTGTGTGTGTGCGTGTGTGTGTGTGTGTGCATGCACACGAGCGCATGCCCATGAGAGGGGCAAGGTGCTTTTGATGGCAGAATTTTCCCGAATGCAAGCATTTCGTTACTGGGCAAGGTACATATTTATCCTAGTAATTAAGGGAACAACCATTCAGCTCCAGCATGCAGTAAACGTGCGGGATGGAGCTGTCGTTTTTGTAAAATACGTACTCCAAACTTTTTGGATTGGTTCCTCAACTCCAGTCCTAATTTGAAGCCCTGATTATGCCTTTAAGTATACCCAAGCATAAACTGCTTGATATAGGCTGCGGGCAACATGCTGCAGCTGTCGCTCCAAACCCTGATCCCAGCTGTTGTGCAACCAGGCTTCTTGTCCCCTGACAGCTGCACTTGCAGATATCCCTCCATCCGAATCACATCCAACGTAGATGACTAACAAATACAACTGAAACGAAGCACGTACCTATGGACTGCGAGGCGGGGTTAAGGTCCGGGCACTTGGGCCGCTCCCAGTTCCTGCCCGCCTCCCCCAGCTCTACGTCGTCACCCACGTCCTCGGAGGGTGGCCCCATTTCTTCCACATCATCTAAACCCACGTCGTCCATACCATCAAACTCATCATCCTCACCCCTGGGACGCTTGCTCCCCGCTTGGAACGAGGAGCCATTGGAGCTGGGCCCCCCGGAGAACTTGCCATTCATAATGAATTATTTTAAAATTACAATGATAACGGGCGGCGTCGAGCGAACTTGAGCAGGCTTAGCAGCAAAAGAAGCAATGTAAGTCCTTTGCCTCTAATCAAGATTAAATATCAGCAAGATGATAAGTATCTTCACATACATTCATCTTCTAGAACCCACAAACCGTGACATGTGCAGATCAGAACCCTAGCTGTCAAACGGGGTGGCCTTCAAAGGCAACATCGCATGAAAGGGCCTGCATGGGCACAGAAACTGTTCACACCTGGGAGGATGCAGCTCATGTTATGGTGTGCGCTTCAGGTGCACCTTCCAATGTAGAAAACTGCGCTTTCCTCCAGTGCTCTGATGCCGGCATCGCCACGCTATCAGCATCTGGCTGCCTGCTCCCAGGACAGGTTTGTCTGCTGTTCATGAGCTAAATTTCGTCTGCTTCCTCCCTGGACTCTGGTCGGGCCCTGTCAATCTAGCCCCAGCTGATGCAAGCGAGGAGGGTTTCTATTCGTCCATCCCTGCTGTTGGTTGCAGGTGGTGCTGGCCCCTTTGTCCCTGCTGTGGCCTTTCATTGATTATGGTTGTCAACTACACATCCTGGACGTGCTGAGTACCGAGCCAGAGAGTCCCACGCTTTCAAGTCCTCTGAGGCTGCACCCTCAGACAAAGCTCCAGGTTTGATCAACTGTGCCTCGATCCACCAGCACAGTGGCCTGTGGCAACCCCATGCTCGCAGTCCCCCCAGATTCTCTTGTGTTGCCACAAGTGGCACAGAAGGAACCCGGCTTGCATGTCCAAGGGGCCCACTCTGCGCAGCTGCCAGGCATCCATGGCGCACACACGCATGCACGCATGCTGCAGGTGGTCTCCCCGAGCAGCAGCCACAGCCCAGGCGCACCACTGCGCGCAGAGCCCTACCGCCCCACCCATGGCTTCTGTGTGCCGGAAGGGGCACAGGCGCTCCAGCAGTTGGCACAGGCGGTGCAAGGGAGTAGCCAGGTGTGGGCCCAGGGGCCGCGCCACGCCCACCGTCTCCGTTTTGTGCTCTGTGTGGAAATGGTGCTTGGTGGCTTGTGACAGCCTTGCCTGAAGCACTGGATCACCCAGGACGGCCATGAAGTGCTCTGGTGGAGTAGAAGGCCCAGCACCTCTCAGCTGCTGCAGGCATGTGACGCCGCAGCGCGCTCGGCCGGGTACAACGCAAGCGCCGCGCATACTAGCGGTCTGTGATTGGTTGACATGAGGCTGGGCATGCCTCAGCCTTGAACATACCAAGCACATTTATGCTAACGTGCACACATACACACATGCACACACACGTACACACACACACACACAAGTACTCACACGCCCACCCATACACACACACACACACACGCACACAAAGTATCAGCGTACTGCCCTAGACTGGGAGCAAGTGCGCGATTGGTCCAGGCAGCGCTTTGTGCGCGCCCTGCTGCTGCCTGGGCCAAGAGCCTGTGTGTCCTTCCTCGTACAGGGAGTGCTTGCCTCCTTTGCCCAATGTCAACAGCCCGTCCATGCACCCTCCAGGAGCCCCGGCCCTGAATCAGCCCACTGCTGGCCAAACCCTCCACACCCCCGACCGCAAGCTAGCTGCAGGCGTGGCGCTTTGGATGGGCCCCCTGCCCAACCGCATGCCTCCCCTTCCCCTCAGCTTCGGCCAAAGCCTCTGCCTCTGCCGCTGCTTGGCCCCGTGCTCAGCAGGAGTGGCGCTTCGGTTGGGCTCTGTCCGGCCGCATGCCCCCCTCCCTGCTGCCACCCTCGAGCCGGAGCCCTCAGCAGGCGCCCCCCGCTCCCGCCCCCGCGGCCATGAGCGCCTGCTTCGCGCTGCTGGAGCCTGCCCATTCGGCTGTCCAGCAGCCGCGCCTTGACAGCTGCACGCGCACGATCCGCCCAGCCAACCCACCCCGTGCAGGCCAGGCTGTGTGGGTGCATGGCTCGCCCTTTGGCTGCCTCGCCCCCCACCACTTCCACGACTGCACCATGCGGGTGAGGCACCCACGGCTGCACCACGCGGATTGTGACTGTTCCGATGCGAGTGAGGCCGCGATAGCCGAGCTGCCATGAGTGCGTGCGGTCCCAAAAGGCTGGACAAGGGAAGTGCAGGGCCGGCATGCGGTCTAGAAAGGCTTAAACTGTGGAGGTGCCAGTGCTTGTGCGCAGCCGTGACAGGACGTGCGGGCAAGATTGTAGAGCATGCGGGTTGTCGCGCAGTAGAGCATGCCAGCGGTCTTGTAGTAGAGCATGCAAGTGGTCTTGTTGTAGGGCATGCGAGCGCCAGGTCAAGGAGGTTGAACCCAGCCGTGGCTGCAAGGATGTGTACACCCAGGTTCAAGGGGACAGCACAGCTGCTCCCTGTGGGGCATGCTACACTGAAGGGGAGGGAGTCACACCTTTTAACCGTCCCCAGTGCCTCGTGTCTGCCCTCCCTATGAAAAGCAGTACATGGATTGATGCCACACTTTGACAGACCGTGATTGCCGCAAAGTGGCAACGCACAGACGCGGGCACGCATCTCATGCTCTGGTGACCAGCTGCGCGCAGAGTGTGGTGTCGTGCTCTGGTGATGTGCTCTGGTGTTGTGCGCTGGTGACCGGCTGCGCGCAGGGCGTGGTGTCGGCGCTGCTGCCCCCGCATGCGCCCCAGCACCTGCCAGCGGCATTCCTGGTGGACGCGCCCGTGCTGCCGGGCATGGAAGGCGGCTTGGTCCTCGGCCAGCACAGCATGCAGCACAAGGCCCAGCCGCCACCGCTGACGCCTGACACTGAGGGCGTGCAAGCCCTGAGCAGAGAGCACGGCGTGCTCGCTGCGCAGCTGGAAAGACTACCCCAACAGGAGGGCGCAGAGCAGCGGGCTGTCGTTCCTGTGCCGCACGGTGAACAGGGCCTGCAGAGCCTGCAGGGTCAGCTGCACCCCGAGCCAGAGCAGCAGCAGCAACACCCGCCGGCATGGCTGCACCATGGGCCGCAGCTGGCCGCGGCAGAGGGGCGGGGTGCGCAAGTGGGGGGCCTCGCGGGCATGCGGTGCTGTGCTGCAGCGCCTGCGCCGGGCGCAGAGAGCTGGGCGGCTGGGGGTGCCGCCCTGCTGGGGGTGCTGGGCCTGCCGCTCTGCAGGCCCTCTGATGGCGTGCAGGTGGGTGGGGCTGCTGCTGCTCTCACTGTGTGTAAACCCCCTGCTTTGGGCCTGCTGAACAAGTCACAAGTTGCTAGTTAGGGTTAACCGCCAGCCTGGCCGATAGGCTGATTGGTTTGTGGCTGGTCATCACCAGCCAAAAAATAATCCGTGATCTCTGGAATACTACAGCCAAGCTTGTCCGCTGAGAAAGGAACAGTAGAGACAGTCCATTTAGGCGAGGCATGCAACATATATAAGGGGCCTCAACAGAAAATGATGGCCCAGCAACGGACCCCACAGGCCCTCTGTGCTTGCCTGACCTCCACATGGGTCCCTATCATATGCTTGCGATCCATGGGTCCCACCATCGACCCTCCATCGTATGCTCGCGCTCCCTTGGGTCCCTGTCATGTGCTCATGCACTCATGCGCTCCACAAAACTCCCTGCGTATGGAGGAGGGCGGTCCCTATCATACGCTTTGCGCACTCACAAATCCTCCTGCATATGGTGGAGGGAGGTCCCAACTATACGCTCACACACTCCACAAATCCTCTTGCAAACGGTGGAGGGCAGTCCCTATCAAACGCTTTGCGCACTCCACAACTCCCCCTGCGTACGTTGGAGGGCTGAGAGGAGTGATGCAGCTTTTGCCGCCTCACGCTTGGCCGGCTCTGGTGCACCTGGTGTTCGAGCGCCCCTGGTGTATTTTCTCAGCAGGTGCCCCTGTTTCTGGCCGTGCCCTGTTCCATGTGCAAGGCTTGCTTTCGTTCAGAGGCGGCCGCGTGCGTGCTATAGGTGCTGAGCGTGCCTTGTGCATGGGCCCAGCCAGACCTGCGGGAGCTAGAAGCAATCAGCACGCAGCGTGTGTGTACGTGTGTTGGATTGTAGCTGCAAGGGTGGGCGCGGCAAGCACAAAAGCGGCGCATTTCCGGGATATGGCTGCGCTTCACCCTCTGCAGGAGCAGCAGCAAATGGATGGGCTCTGCAGAGCCGCGGGTAAAGAGGCCCTCCTGGGTTGCAGGAGCCTCCTTGTTTCTGCAGGCTGATTCGTGCATTGTAGGCATGGTTTGACAACAAGTTAGGGTTGTCTGGACGTGCGCAGAGAGATCCAGGGCTTGGTTGTGCAGGCAGGCCCATGCAGCATGGGTGTGCCCTGCTTAACACCGTCTGTGTCCAAAGCAAAGGGGACAGGCATGCCTGTGCGATGCAGCCCTCCCCCTTGCTCGCTGTCGCTCTGCATGAGCTAGCCATCTTCTGCTGCCATCTCCCTCCAAGCATTCCATACAAACCATCTGCTGCTGGTCATCTCCTGCTAACCATCAACGGCTGGCCATCTGCTGCTAACCATCCCCGGCTGGCCATCTGCTGTAAACCATCTGCGGCTGCCCAGCTGCTACGAACCATCTGCGGCTGGCCATCTGCTGCAAACCATCTGCGGCTGACCTTCTGCTGCTAACCATCTGCGGCTGTCCAGCTGCTGCCAACCATCTGCGGCTGGCCATCTGCTGCTAACCATCTGCGGCTGTCCAGCTGCTGCTAACCATCTGCGACTGGCCATCTGCTGCTAACCCTCTGCGGCTGTCCATCTGCTGCTAACCCTCTGCGGCTGTCCATCTACTGCGAACCATCTGCGGCTAGCCATCTGCTGCTAGCAATCTGTGGCTGTCCAGCTGCTGCTAATCATCTGGCCAGCCGCTGCTGGACCTGGGGGAAGAACTCCTCCCTGGTAGCATTGTTGGCCCCATATGGCCCCGGGTCCGAGCACTTGCATGCATAGGGCCAGCTTGCACGCACAGGGCACTTGCACGCAAAGGCTCAGCTGCCCCTCGTACGTTTTGTAAATGCCCTGCCTGTGCCAGGATTGCATAAGCGCAACCGCTTCCAGGCAGCGCATCCTCACACACACATGAATGTGCACACACACACACACACACAGGTGCATGTGGCTAATTTCTGGCAAGCAAACACACATCTGCCTGTGGCCATCGTCATGCGCAGGTGCCTGTGGCCATCTCCTGGCACCACATCCAGGCAGCTCTGCAAAAGCTGCCCACACCCAGCACAATCGCAAGCTCCCCCCAGGTTGGCGGCAGGGACTCCACGGGCGCGGGCTGCTCTGGATCCCTGCAGGCAGCTCCAGCGGCAGCTCAGCCATCAGCAGCACCACCACCAGCAGCAACACCACCAATACAACCAAAAGCAGCAGCAGCAGCAGCAGCAGCAGCAGCAGCAACACCACCACTACAACCAACAACAGCAGCAGAAGCAGCAGCTCCAGCGGCAGCACAGCCATCAGCAGCAGCACCACCAGCAGCAACACCACCTATACAACCAAAAGCACCAGCACCAGCAGCACCACCACCACCTCCACCACTTCAACCAACAACAACAGCAGCAGCAGCAGCTCCAGCAGCAGCAAGCCCGCCTGGCAGCATGCCTCCAAACAGCGCAGCTGCAAGCACCGTCCCTCTGGGAACCTTGCTGTGCAGCAGCGCGCCACCCTCGCCAGGGGCTGCAGGTGCGAAATTGCTCCACTTCCCAGGGACCAAAGCCGACCTGTCGCTTCCCTTACCTTGGGCCACAGCTGCCAAGTATGCAGAAGCTCATGGTCTCGATGCTGAACACAAAGCTGGCCCAGTACAACAGCAGCACCAGCAGCAGCACCGCCATCACCAGGAGCAGCACCAGCAGCAGCGCCAGCAACAACACCACCACTACAACCAACAGCAACAGCAGCACCACCACCACCACCACTTCAACCAACAACAAAAACAGCAGCAGCAGCAGCAGCAAGACCACCGCCGCCACAAGCACCACCAACACCAAATACTTTGCCCTGAGCAGCTTGCCCATCATCGCCCAGCAGGCAATGGCCTGCGCCCCTGCAGCACCTATGCCCAGTCGCAGCTGCGCCTTGTGCCCGCACGTGCCGCCAGCGGCAATGCCGACACAGGCACGCTTGACAGCAGCAGCGGTGGGAGACCATGCTGGAGCAGCCCGAGCACAGCCATTTGCTCGGAGCAGGCCCTGGCAGGAGAGCTCCAGGCTACTGCAGGCGAGGGGCGCGCATTAGCAGTCATTGAGGGGGCTCTGGCAGGCATGGAGCAGGCTGCGACGGGCGTAGAGCAGGCCTTGGATGGCGTCATGCTCATCCACGCACACCACGCCTGGGCCACCGGCGTGCTCATCTCCACCGGAGGCCTGCTGCTGACCAATGCGCACCTGCTCGTCACGCCCCCGCTGCCGCCGCCCCGCCCCCCGACCAGCTACCCCCCCTGCACCGTACGCATCCCCGTGCGCGACCCCCCGCCCCAGGGCAGCGCCCCACATGGGGGTGTGCACCGCCACTACCACCGCTGGCTGCCTGCGCGGGTGCTGCATGTGTTCCGCAACCACCTGGACCTGGCGGTGCTGCAGCTGGAGGCGCCCATGTGGGAGCTCAGTGCACTGGGGCTGCGTCCGCTGAGGCTGCACCCAATGGGCGGGGATGGGCCTAGGTGCGGGAGGTACCCTGCGGGGCATGCAAGAGCGCGCATGCCTGCGCATGGGCATGCATGCGCAGGCATGTAGCCCCCCTTGCACACGCAAGTGCACGCGCAACCAATGGCAAACACACATACATACGCATAGAAGCAGCCGCAAGGCACACCTGGTCTGCATGCGCTACAGCACAGGAATGAGCAGCCGAGTGGGCCTGGGTAAGCTGGGTCGATTATCCATCCAGGCATTCCCTGCTAGGCATTCCCTGCACTGGTGCAGGCAGCTGCGCTTGAGGTCACAGGCAGCTGCGCATGAGGTCATAGGCAGCTGCGCATGAAATCCAGGAGCTCCAGACACAGTGGCATGACTGAGGCGCAGCGGCTGTGCCTGGATTATCCTGTGTATGTGTTTGTGCATGCATCTGTGCAAGTGTGTGTGCGCATGAACAAGTGCGTGGCTATGAGCCTGCACCATGCTTGCATGCCTGCATATTCAGGCGGTGTATGCCCCTCTCTACCTTCTGCTGCTGCTGCTGCGTGCAGCTGCGGCGAGGAGGTGCTGGTGCTGGGCCACGGCCTGTTTGGACCCGTCACAGGCCTTGCAGCTGCGGCCACTCTCGGCAACATTGCGAAGGTGAGTGCACCGCAGGGCGGGCGCTGCTTGTGCTCTGCCCCACAAATGCTGAGGTGTGTACGGATGCATGTCTGTGTTTGTATGTGCACAAGTGTGTGTTTGCGCGTGTGCACTTATGAAGTGCTGTTGTCCTCATGTCATTGGTTTCACTCAATTGTGTGTCTATGTGTGAAGGCAAATGTGTGTGTGCACGTTGTCTTCTGGCATACGTGGCATTCATACCCAGCAAAACCGTGAGCGTGTCCCCTTAGCCCCATCTTGTTTTCCACAGCCTGCTTGCGTCCTAGTTCACAACCAGTCCCGCTCTTCACCATCAGACCAGCCATTCCCCTGGTGCTATTATGGAAGCCTCTCTTTCCCTCTGTGTCTGAGGATGTGCACCCCTGGCAGCTCTTGCCTGGCAGCTCTAACCAAATAACAAGCGGGGTGCTGCCTTTGCTCCTGCCTCTCTCCAGGCTGCGCGCCATGCCAATTCGTCCTTCAACATGCATTTTGTAGCCTGCTGCCTTCAGCACACGCTGCCTCTGGGAAAGAGAATCACTGTCGCGTCTCAAGTTCTTTCCACGCGTGCTGCCTGTGCGCTTGTCTTTTAGTCCTGGTGCTTTGGTATACTTGATGGATCACTTAAGCCCAAGCAATCCTTTGCTAGACGTGCTACCGATGCACGCAGTCGACTGCACCAGACCAGCATGTTCCAGGACGTGGTATAAGTGCAGGTGGTGGTGCCTCCTCTGTCTTAATTTTGCTGTGCTACTGTCTCAGCAGTGCTGTGTTCTTGCCTTCTTTGTGCGGTTTGGGGGTCGCCTCGCCAAACTGTTGATATGTGGCAGTCGCGCAGGTGGTGCATGCAGATGGCCGCCCCACCATGCTCCTCAGCACCGCTGCAGTACACAGCGGGGCCAGCGGGGGGGCGTTGGTGTCTCGCCAGGGCAGGCTGCTCGGTCTGGTCACCAGCAATGCGAGGTGCGTGCATGCGTGCACGCTGCTGCTGCTGCTGCTGCTGCTGCTGCTGCTGGTCCAGCTGTGTGTTGAACGTTGGCCTGGTTAGGTCCCACTGGATATGGTGCACAGAGGAGGTATGCTCAGCATGCCAAGCACATATCGTGCTCCCTGCCCAATGCTTCCTTGCAGCATTTTGTGTTGCACAATAGCCACCGATACCGGCGTTGAGAATTATGCATTGTTGGGGAATTAGTTGGGGGTAATTGATGGGGAGTCCGATCCCTCAAATTGAAAGAGTGATCAGATTCTGGACAGGCCTGGACGCTCAAAGTCACTTCTCAATGGTCCATGCGGACCTGTGCTGCAGATTGATCCGGCAGTTCTAGTTCCTCACGCACTCAAAGTAGAGGCGGCTAGTCCGGTGTCCCTGGCGCACTGCAAAATGCTTTACAGATGGGTTATCCGATGGTTGCATGCCGCAGGTGCAGCTCCTCTGCTGTCTCGTGAACACATACACACACACTGCATCAGGTTGGCATGGATGCGTTGCCTGGATGTGTTTGTTACAACATACAACAACACACAATACTTGTTCATTGAATATAACATGCCATGCGCATAGAAGCCATGCGCACACCCTGCATTGGCGCTTTTGGCAGGCACGTCAGCGGCACAACCCTCCCTCGCTTCAATTTCTGCATCGCCGCCGAGGAGCTGCAACCTATCGCCCTCACCTTGATTGCCCTTGAACACAGCCTTGCACCACCTATTCACTTTGAGCAGCAGAGGCAGATCCCACAGCTGGCAGAGCAGGTGGTGTCATGGCCAGATGCAGCGTGCCATTGTGGGTGCTGGCGGCAGCAGGGCTGGTCTTTACCACGTGTCGGCAAGCCGCTTGACGCGGCTGTGGTGGCTCGTGCCATGCAAGCCCATGACCAGCATCATGACAATGCCAACAGGTGTGTTTGTGGGTTATGGCAGTGCAGGTGCTATGTTAGAGGACTGTGGCAACTGCTTCCTCGGGTTATTTTTCAGGGTTTTCTGGCCTTGCATTTGCTTCCTTTGCACTGCAACTTTCTTCTGCTTTTCCATTGGCACGCATAACTTTCCTATGAGACGCTTGACAGCCTGTTATTGCAGACTCTGCATGTAGCTGTCTAACCCCAAGCCCATGCATGAAGAGCTAATGAAATTCAATCATCTGTTGCCTACTTTTGCACTGGTTTCTGCAGGGTTTGGCGGCTGCAGGCTCCCACTCCTACCTTGCCCTCCAAATTGTAAGAATGAGACCATAGCTTCCTTGTTTTGGCTTTTGAGATCGCCAGCTAGGTGTTGAATTTACCTCAAATTGTTTTTTATTAAAAAAGGTGATGCAGGGTATTATTGGCTAGATGTTATGCCAGATTTGTGCAGTGCCAGATTTGTGCTGCATTGTAACCCAGAGATTGGTTGAGTTGGTTGGTTTAGATCTAATCCTGTCGTCAGTTTGGCTAAAGCTGTATTTGAGCACATCAAAGATGAAATCACAGTAATACCTCGTTTGTTTCTAGCGACCTTAAAGATGTACCCCAGGGAGAAGACGGGGGTGACCACTCTAGCCCTTGGGGTGCAGCAGGCATGGCAGCGCCCAGTCCAGTTCAGTCCAGGGTATCAGAGACTAAGCAATCTCATTGCGGGCAACCTGTTGTCTGCTTGGGGTAGACTGTCGCTGTCCGCAGCCAGTCCACACCACAGTTGCTCAATTATTTTTATTGTTGAGCCATGCCACTGGTCTGGTTTGGATGCAGCAGTCTCTCAGTGTGACAGAGCTGTTAAAAGAATTTAATCGCAAGATATTGTCCGGAAAATCGGGCCACCAGATCGCTCCTACCATTTGGCTAGTTATTAAGTAGGCCAATTGACATCATGATTGCTGCACAAATTATGGAAGAGTTGGCCCCGGGTTGCCCTAAACATGAAATCAGATCTGGTCACCATTCGGTATCAGACTAATTTTTTGAGTTATAAAGCACTAGGTCACAGACAGTTGGGAATAATATATTAGAGCTGCTTTACCAGAGGGGGCTTTCTGACCAAAAATCTGGGCATGCTCCTTTTTTGATGCAACTTGTATTTTTATCATAAAACTAGGCTACTGGCGGAATTTGTGGTGAAATAAACGCCCCTGGTGGCCTGGGAGGGTGCCCAGCCTCTGTTTTAGGCCTATTTTGGCATAAACAGCCCACTTATGCCCTTAACACGACCCACCCACTCGTCTTTTTACCCCCAAAACACCTTCAACATACTTCTAGTATGTTGCAAATTGATATTGGATGTTGATACTGAGGTTTGGAGGGGGTTGGATTTTGACCCATTTTGGCACCCCTTTTGCTGATTTTTCCTAAGGGAAATGACCCAAAATGCACATCTCACCAACCACTGGGTGTTTTCAATCCAATTCTTTTGCAATGATGTTTGTTTATTACAAGAGCACCAAAACACCAAAAATCATGTGATTTGGTGCAGTGGCTGATCTGCTGTGGACATTTGGCTGTGAAAAGTAGGGTCCATGCCGCAGCCCATTAGGCATGGGACCCCTCAAGTGCTGTGAAAAGCTTGCAAGCAGGGCTACCATCTAACACTAAGCTTGAAAAGGCCCCTTCAGGGGGCCCATGCCCTGGGAGCATGCCAAAACCATACCCATTTTGGGCCTCAGATAGCCCCCTCTGCTGCTTTACTACATCCATCTCGACATCACAGCCTTGCTAACTTGCAAAAAATGCAGCTTCCTCTAGCTTCCAGCCTTTCATCCATATAATCCTGAGCTTCGGCTATCAAAGTTTCATGCAGAGCCCCCCCCCCTCTCCCAGGGTCTTCATATTTTACCAGAAGTCTCATGCATCTGATGTGTTTTCTCCTTGCTGCAATGCACTGCCTGCTATGCACTGTAAGGCTTGTAGATGAAAGCACTAGTAGGCCGTTTGGTGACATTGATTAACAATATAGTGAGATAATGAGAGCATACTTGCAGCTGAAAGAAAATAAAAAGAATAAACTATGCATACGTAGATTATCTTTTCTTTTCTTTCTACGCAGGCAGTTAAACACCCCCTGCACCAATCAAGGAAAGGGAGACACATTGGTCTGAATTACTGTATGCTAGCCCCCATCGAATTCCTTATTCTTTCAATTTGAACAAAAGTGCTGCATTTCGCTCTTGAACTGAAAGGTACTTTAATGGCTTAGCGCAGCCGAGATACCTCTCCAGGACCTTGTTGGGGGGGGTTCGTCCCTGCACATGGGAGACATGGAACTCCTGAAGAGCTTCAAGTTTGATTGTTGAACAGGCAAGACACACAAATCAGGAGCCTTATCCGTGTTACGTGAGCTGTTGTCATGAAGTGAGTCACATGTGCAAAAAAGGCTATTCTGCAATTGCAGAAACCAACACACTGTCATCTCTTGTCAACTTACCTAAAGCTTGTGCCACACTCCCTGTGCCTGCTTTCTTGGCTCCAATGACTGACTCTTGGACTGCACAAGCAAAGGGCACAAGACTGAAGGTATCCTGAGTTGTTTGGTAAAGTTGTTTGAGGCAAGGTCAAGGCAAAGGCCACAGGATGCCAACAGCTGCGCCTGTGATCAATCACAATAATGCTTGAGCAACTTGTGGGGCTCAGGGAAATACATGATGCTCCGCTAGAGGATAATGACATGTATGAACAAGCCAGTCACAAACAATGCTTACAAACAATGCAGCACTAAAGCACTATCTGCTGTGTTGATTGATATTCACCAACAGTAACAGTGCATGAAATTGGTGTAGCACACTGGTGTGGTGCCAAAGGATCGCTTGTCTTCATGATTTGTAAATTTTGAAAGCTAAAGGGCAAGCTTCTTCAGTGCCTTCCATGGCATGCACCTGTGTTTGGTGTGGTGGTTTCCGCTGGGTAGTTTTCAGTCAGCTTTTCTAGCACCAACGTGGCCATTCTGCACAGAAAAAGGGTCAAGCAGAAGCGAGCAGTACAAAGATACCATTAACAAGCTTATGACTATCAAATGATTAAATAAATGCTCAACTCCATCGTGGATCGCTTCTAGCAAAAGAAAGGTCAACAAAAAGGTTTGCTGGCCCAGCATTTGCAAGCAAACGAACTCACTTGAAGACAGAATTGGGATTTTGAGCGGTGACCAGCTTGCCATCTACCTCAGCACACTCGCTGCCCGGCGGGCCTGAGAAGGAGGCAAGGGACGACTAATACAGCTGGAAAGGGAATGCTTTAATCCATCATGGAAGTCTGATAATAAACTGGCACCCACGCCCCTTTCTTGTCCAATGCATTGCCACTGATTGAAATAAGCACTCTGCATGCTCGCGCTTCTTTCTCGTCACTTAATCCTGATACTGTGCAACCAATCGACTTGGACCACACAGCAAGCTTGTTTTATTTTTTGCTGGTCACTCACCAACAACCACTTCAGCACCACGCTCGCGGAGCTTGTCTTCCATCAGGAAAGGCACCAGCTTGTCTGTGCCCCCTTGCTCCTCCTGTCAACAAACAAAGCATAGGTGTGGATGGTCTGAAGATGATCAGGCAACTAGTGAAGATGATCAGTTCTGATCAGCACATGCCAGCAAATAAAGAGTTGTTTTCACAGCTAAGTTTCAAGATTCATGGCAAGCAGCTGCTGGCACAGCCTGCAGGAGCAAAGATCAGCTGCACTGGTTCTCCACCTCTGCATTGCTGTAACACACGATGCGGCGCCGTTTCACCATCTGCATGGCGTGATGGAGGCACAATGCACAAAGGGATCACAGTCAAAATGATGATCAAGAGTGGATTGAGAGAGGCATCAGCCAAGGCACACCGGATTCTTGCCACTTTCAACCCTGTTTGGATGCGTGCAACCCTCTATCACAGCAGCATTAGCATGTAGGTGCCATGGATTATTGGGCTTGACAAATCCCGGATTTGATTCAAAATTCTTTTGGTTTTGCTTTAAAGAACGGCATCCTTCATTAAAGAGCATGCTTACTCACCCAGCCCTCTGTGCCGTCTGGCTTCTCAGGCACATTAACCAGCGCTGCAGGCCTGCGCCTCAGAGCCCAAGGCAAATGCAACTCATCAGCAAGCTTCCCTCATTCTCAGTCCTACCATCGACATTGACTACCTCATGATTTAAGCTCAGCATTTACATATGTTTGTCTGGGGAGGAGGACACCTGCCAAAATGCACTCGCAGGCAGATTATGCATCCTTGCATGTGTTGAGCAATCATCCAGGTTTTATGTGTAACTCTGACCATGGCAAATTGCACCGACCCATGGCAAATTGCAGCAATGACGATGTCCTTGGAATTGGCTTCCGATAAGAGACTGATCAGCTTCTCGTCCTGTGCAGGCAAGTATTGCAGCAAACCACTCCTCCTCCTGTGGCAAGAACTCGTGGACTTCGTGCGCCATAAGTTAATATGCGTGCATCTTTTTGTGCCACATGCAATGAACACCGCCTAGACAAGGAGCGAGTGCTCGTTATTGTGCACCCACGTTTGGAAGGTCAAAAGCAGCTCCATGGCCACCAGGAAGAAAAATGGCACTGCAGGTGAGGTGGGTGGGGATCAGGCGGCCACGCTCACACGCAAGGCGCATGTGGCAGGGGCAATTTCTACAGCAAGGCAGCTGGATGTGAGACTCTTTGCAAATCTTCAGGGATGTGTGCCTTGAGGCACAGCATGCTGGGCAAAAGCAGCGGGTCAGCGCTTTCATGTAAGTAGCCAACGACGGCAGACTGGCTGGCTGACCATGCTCAAAACAAGAGTGCACAATACTCACTCGTACACGCCCTCCAGCTGCTGCACCTTGCTAAGTGGTACTGAATTCTTGACCATTTGCATGGCTGAGTCTGCAGGCATGGAAAAGCGTGCCAGGGGCTCGCTCAAGTCATGTGGCGGGCCTTCACATGCACACGTATGCACAAGCCTGTGCATGTGCGCGCGCACGCACGCACGCACACACACACACACACACACACACACACACACACGCACATACACACACCATTCTTGAGGAAGCGGTGCACCTCCGGTGGTGCATCTTCTGACTCAGCCTTCTGCTTGCCGAGAGGATCCAGCGGGATCTGGCAAATCATGATGATGCGCGCATAAACGTGGCATGTGTGACATGTGTGTGTGCGTGTGTCTGTGTGTGAGGACAGCAAATTATTTCATTTTGATCCAAGTACAAATCACCCTGCAGGATGAGCTGCTGCCCACCTCGCCTCCTTTAGGGCTTGCTATTGTTACATCAAACCCGTTTGACACCCAAGTCACGAATGGAACCCCTGCTAGCAGAGAGTATCAAAAGGATCTTAGATCATAGCGAATTCAGAAAGGAGATCTCCAGTTAGTTAGTAAAGAATTATTGTCTCTCCTCTTCTCACCAATTTCAATTGTGTCTGCGCCAGTCTTCTTGCCCTTGCCAAAATCGCTGTGTGATGTCGCAACCAGCAGGACGTTTCCCTTGCTCACAGGGTTCCTGACAAGCTGGTGGTCGTCCCTGATGCTCATTTAACTTTGTTGTATGCTAGCTGCCCTGTCTTTGGGATACTGCCAGCCACCTGGCCTGTCGTGAGTCAGTGCCTAGAGCAGTTTCCAAAAACTCCACACTGACAAAATTTTTCAGCTACAAACTGCAGAAAAATCTATGATAAATAGAGTGATCACAAAATGTTTGTCGTGGAGAAGAGGGCTTGGGGACGAGAGGTCCGATGCAGAACTTCTTCGAAGAATTCTTATAAAATAGCTTAGCGATGTTGCTGTGACTTGCGTCACTGGTGCGGCCAAATTGCAAACGATTGCCTCGTTCAATCTGCAACATGAACGTGATCCTGCTCATGGACACTGTACAGCTTCACAATTGGTGAAGAACCCCCTCACTGGAATGGTAACATTCGACGTAAGACTTGCGCATGTGTACGCATATGTAAGACAGGGAGTCCCACCGGTGGGACCAGCATGCACGCAAGTTGTGGCAATGACAATTTCAGATTCAGCTCCTTGTTAGACAGCCTTTCATGGCTAACCTGCATTGATTTGTGGCATAACACACAGATCAAGGTCACACATGCCTTACTTCTCAGCAACTGTACAGCTATGAAATTAGGCAGTTGCTATCGCAACATGTTGCGATACGGAAATGCCAATCAGCAAGGTTTTTGCCCAATTGTTGTTGCTCCGAGCAACTCTGAGTCAGTGACTGTTGCTCAGTGACTGTGGCACAATTAAAATACCAATGCGCTGCACAGGAAAGACCCAAAATATGCTCAGAAGGCAGCCGACATGTCTAGATGTTCCATGTCATTCCAGTTGCTAACAAATTATTAACACAATATGCTCACTACCACAAAGGCACCCTTTGCAACCACTCCTCTATTGCATGAGGTGTCACCGCGAATGTGACATTCAAGACAACCCAGCAGAGATGTATGCAGAGTTCACGAGCTCAATGTCAACATGAGGGAGATACACCTCGGTGAGGTAAATCACTGTGAAGATACACTGCCTGGACACCGATAGAGGCCTCTAGAAAACAAAAGGAGGTTCTCTGTAAGCACTTGAAGGCCAAGAAAATTATCCTTCACACCATTCTTCTTGGTGTGGAAGGGTCTACCCGGAATGGTCACCGAACGCCATAATGTTGCCCGCAAACTCATCATGAAAGTCATCGGCAAAGTCTCACTGGCAGGATGTTTGGTATGTATCGATGCTGGCAGCGCTGACCGTTTAGTCCAACAAAACCTTCAAATTCCTGAGAATGCTGATAAAAAGGATCATCCAGTCGGAAATTTCCAGTTAGATATTCAGTTGGAATTTACAGGCTTGTTTACCTGTCAGAGACAGACTGGCTTACCTCCAGTCGCCCTGATGCCATTTGATTACTTCTTACCCACTTACCCATGAAATCCAAGCCACCTTCCACTCCCCATTTGCAACATGTGCGATACGTAGATAACATGGAGAAAATTGCGCATGCTCTGCCCAGAGCTCACGAGCTCAAAGCCAACAAGAGGAGGGTGTAACTCTATGAGGTGTATACCTCATAGAAGTGAAGAGCTGTGAAGATACCAGCAGGAGGCCCTAGCAAACAGCACGGGACTGTAAGCGCTTGAGAGCTAAAAGTCACACTTCAATCCATCCTTCTTGGTGTGGGAGGCTCAATCTATTCCTCAAACACTTTGCATCATCTTAAAAGCTTGGCCTTGATTTACAGTCCACAAGACTGCCCTTGAATTACATTTTCACCCCGTGCATCATGGGCATAAACTAGCTACAATGAGACACACTTGAAAAATCAAATTGTTCCCAAGGCTTTGCAAGGCCACTGATTGGTCTGAAGCAGGGGGCTGCCAGTCACCCTCCAGATCCCCACTGGCATCTGTTTCCGTAGGTGGAGGAGACTCATGGCACGTGGACCAATGTGTCTCCTATTCCATAAGGTTTTTGACGCAGGTGCAAAAATCATAAGAATGAGGTTTAAAATAACACAGAAAGAGCACGTGGCTCTTTTCAGAACCCTCCTGACCCCCACTAACGACTCGCTCGACAGCAGTCTGCATGGATGCCCTTGACAAGTTAGAAAACATACACGCACGCGCACAGGCACATCAAGATGGCCCCTTCAGTGCCTTTTATCTGCTGTCTTCTGCCCTTGCTCTCCTTCTTTTTTGCTCCTCAAGCCAGGCCCATGCTGCGTCTGCTGCATGGAACATAGCTGTCAAGAGTGAGGCAGCAGCGAAGGCGCCAATTGGGTGCACCAAGTGCCCGACAGGCCAACCCTTCAGGACAAGCAGGGGGGCCAAATCATTGAACCTGCACCACACGGGCGGTGTAGCGCACCTGAAGTAGTGTATCTTTGTTTGACAGAAACATGCTCTAGGGCAATTACCATAAGATGGCTGCTGCTGTGCGTGTGAGATGATACCAGGCAGTTCAATGACAATCCTAAACAAAATGCTGCTGGCCACTGCACACAAGGGCCTGAACCAGGCCAGAGACCGATCCAGACTATGAAAGAAGCTTTGACACTAAGAAGTTAGCATCCATTATACCAAAAGCACAAATAAAAAGCAAATAAATGAATGCTGGCCAGGTGGTCTAGGGGTATGAAGCCTATGGCAGCATGGTTGTGCTTTACGTATGTATTGCTTAATCATACAAGCATGGGAATGGGAGGAGGGGAAAAAGGTAGGGAGAAGCGAAAGTTTGAACAAAAGGAAATGAGCAGACAGATAACAAAAAGCTTCCATGTCCGCTTACATGCGCGACCATAGCTGAAGAAATGGCCTTTGTTAGATGAGCCCACCTTCCAGCAGCAGTGATGAGCACCAGGGGGGCAAGGGATAAGACTTCAAGTGGCTTGCGTGTAACGCGTGACCAGAAGATGCCCGTCACAAATAAGCCCAGCCATGCGGCAGAAGCGGACACAGCTGCGCCAGCGGATTTTGCTGGGCACAGGAACCAAGCCAGACTGTTTGCCCCTGTGTATGCGCGTGTGTGCATGCATGTATCTGTGTGCGCATGTGAGGAAAACAGGGGCGCAAGTGGTGCACGCATCAGGCTTCAATCATCAGTGCCTTGCCTTGGCAAGGTTTTGTGATGGCAAGCAGGTACTAGGTGGAAGCTCAGGTGAACAAGATAGCTTTGCAAAGGGAATGCATTTTTGACGCCGGTCGATGCAAGTGCCAGTCAGATTAGCAACATCTAAGCCAAGCCTTCTCATGAGCTCGATCCTACTTGCACACACACGTGTACCATACTTTTGGAAAAAAGTATTAGAATCCTGCCAAGACTCACCAATCAGCGATCCCAGGTAGGTCAGGAAAAGGCCACTTGCTCCCCATTTCTCTTCAACTAGCTTACCCCAGATGTAGGTGTGGAAACATGACTGCATGCATGCATCACACGCCCCTCATCTGCAGCACCTGGAGTGTTACTTTTATGAAGGCAAGGATGGAAAAGGAGCAAAGGAGGGGGCAGGGGGATGCTCCAGTGCAAAACCAGTATGGGACAGGCAGAATTTAGGCGGATGCACAGAGGACGCGAGATGTCACTGGACACTGCAGGTCAGTTTGCCTCTGCCAGACGGCCCCAGGAAACTGCAGGTCAGTTTGCCTCTGCCAGACGGCCCCAGGAAACTGCAGGTCAGTTTGCCTCTGCCAGACGGCCCCAGGAAACTGCAGGTCAGTTTGCCTCTGCCAGACGGCCCCAGGAAACT